>Ga0326514_10000194_pt1 | contig 38658 bp, 68 predicted proteins | sample 3_2548_0518_D_FD_203653 | JGI IMG/M metagenome (GOLD analysis project Ga0326514, IMG submission 203653) | Bovine rumen microbial communities from UC Davis, California, United States - 3_2548_0518 | ecosystem: Host-associated > Mammals > Digestive system > Stomach > Rumen | place: USA... | reverse complement strand
GGAATTTACATTTACCTTCCCCTATGGGGGGACACTCCATACAATCAACGCCTACTGCGGAGAAAGTGATGTGACGATGTACAGCTACTCCTCCGGGGACGAGGTCTACACAGACGTTTCGATGAACGTCATCGAGATGTGAGAGGTGAGATATGACAAGCAAAATTCTCCGTTCCGGTGGAACGGAAATCACCGGAATAAAGTCCGTCATCTACACGGAAAAGGTAAATGCCGGTACAAACCTTCGCCCCGGATGCGTCGCAAGCGCATATATCGACGTAGAGGTATTTGGAAGTCAGTCTGCCGCCCCCGGCGCTGACGAAGCGCTGACGTATTATCAGGTGGACGAGGGCGGGACGGAAACCCTCATCGGTATCTTTTATGCGGAACCTTCCGTCCCGTCCAGAAACACCTACAAATTCACCGCATATGACGCTGTGTCGAAACTGGACAAACCATACTCAGAAAGGCTGAACGCAATCCAGTCGGATTTTCCGATGAGCATCTACGACCTTGTATCGGATGCCTGTTCTGTCGCTGGCGTGACTCTGGGTTCCTCTTCGTGGCCCATGTCCACCATGAGCGTTGAAGCGTTTTACGCAGATGGATTGACTTGTAGGAACATCCTTCAATACGCCGCAGAGATCGCAGGTCGGTTCGTTCGGTGCAATACGTCTGGTGAGGTTATCTTCGACTGGTACACTACAGCATCGACTGGAATCACGCCAGGAACCACAACGGGTAATGTACCGTACAAACAGGACGGGTTGACCTACGACAATTTTACCGTTGCGTCGTGTGATTCTGTCGCTATCATTCCGAGCGGAACCGAGGGAGCTGCCTACATCTATCCGTCTTCTCCGAGCGGAACGAATCAGCTTATCATCTCCGGGAACCTTCTCCTCACGAATGCTACGGCGGCGACCTACACGGCGGCGGCACAGAACGTTTACAACGTCATGTCAGCGCTCCCTGCCTATCGCCACGCTGTAGTCCAGTTTTTCAACTTCCTAAATCCCTTCCGGGCGGGACAGTTTGTTTCCATCACAGACGCACAGGGCGTTTCCTTTACCGCTCCCATCTTTGAGATGCGGGTACAGGCAAGCGGTGCTGAGATCAAATCCAGCGGCAAGCAAAGCTATGAGGACACCGACCAGACCACCGTTGCGAAGACCCTTGCGAACCTTGCGAACAACATCGTACAGATTGACAAACTCAAGGTGAATTGGGCAGACATTGATACTGCGGTGATTAACACGCTTGAAACAAACGACATCACCGCCAAGAACCTGACCGTCATTGATGATGATGGGAACGTTGTTGCAACGTACAGCGGGAACGCAGTCATCGGCAAGAATGACGAAACACATATGGAGATAGATTTCAATTCACTTAAGCTGATTGACAAAGATGGAAATACGTATTTTCATGTTAGCGATTTAAGAGATAATACCGGTTACATGAATGTTGTTGACTATTTTACAGCAAGTGGTACAACAAAGTATTTTACTTTCAATTATACATGCTCAAGTGTAGATTCTGTCACTATAAACGATACAGTCGTTTCGCCTTCTGATTACACATACAATAGTGTTCAAATAGTTTTTAATACCGAGCCCGCGAGTGGTGCTTCAATAGCGGTTTTTTATAAGACCGATTCACAAATGGCCAAGGCATTTACGATTGGAACAAGAGGGAATGGGAGAATTGGACCATATAGTTATGTGGAAGGTCTTAGGGCGATAGCGAGCGGAGCTGTTTCTCATGCCGAAGGAAGGGATACAATAACAAGTGGAGTTGTTTCTCACGCCGAAGGGGATGAGTCGGAGGCTAGTGGTTTTTGTTCTCATGCAGAAGGGTTTGCTACAACGGCAAGCGGAGCTATTTCTCATGCTGAAGGAACTGGAACAATAGCAAGCGGGCGTAATTCTCATGCTGAAGGAACTGGAACAATAGCAAGTGGGAGTAATCAGCATGCCGCTGGACGTAATAATATTGAAGACTATACGAGCACGTACGTAGAAATTATTGGTAATGGTGCATCTAAAAATGCTCGTTCCAACGCCCGAACCCTCGATTGGAACGGCAATGAATGGCTGGCTGGTGGTCTGACCATCAACGGGTCAACGGATGTCGGAGCGGAGCTGACTGCGATAAACAGTAAGATAACATGGAAAATCGCGGGTACTGCGGCCCTCTCGAACACGTCAAGTGTTGGCGGCTCGGTTCCTTACGTTGCAGGAGCGACCGAATACATCGTGGCGATTCAAGACGATGCTGATGGTGGCCTTATAGTCAATATCCATTTTCCCGCCATTCAAATCCCGTCAAGCGGGTCAATGTACATTCGTAGCGGCTACGCCTACAACAGTAGCTATATGTTCATGTTTATGGCTAGACTTGACCAATCTAGAATCCGTGGAATTGTCACCAAAAACGGAACTAGCCTGACACAGAATGACGGGACAATCACCGTTTATTATCGTTGATTGAGGAGGACAAACAAATGAAAGACATGATTATTGCGGCCCTTAAACGGGCGGGCTGGACGGCGGCTGAGACCGCCCTTGCCATGATTCCCGTAGGCGTGGGGATTGAGCAAGTCAACTGGATTCACGTTCTTTCCGTGGTGGCGGTGGCCTCCATCCTGAGCTTGCTCAAGTCGGTGGTGGCTGGTATGCCGGAGGTAGAGAAATGACAGCGGCGGAAGTGCTTGCCCCGGTTGAACGGCTGGCAGGAAACCGTGAGACAAACGGTGGCAACAATACCCTCGTCAACACCCACTACGGCGCACCCGGACAGGCATACTGCGGTTATACTGTCCGCTACGGCTTTGAGATGAGCGGCAACTCTGCGGCGATTGCTAGCTGTCCTAGCGTCATTTGGGTTCCGTCCTTCCGGGCGTGGGCATCCGAGCATTGGGAGCGGGTGGATAACGCCAAAGCGCAGAAGGGTGACGTATTCTTTTACAAGACTCAGCATACCGGGTACATTTTCGCTCCGTATGATGGACGCACCGTCATCACGCTTGAGGGCAACGCTGATGTGTACGCCACCGCAGACGAGGCCAGAGCATCCACCACCGGGAGCGGCGGTTTTGAAGGAATCGGATATAAGAAAAGATATCTCTCCGATGACTTCCGCATCTACAGACCGCCCTACACCACACAGAGCGACTCCATAAGCGTTCGCAAGGTTGGCGTGGATGTGTCCGAGTGGAACAAGGAGATTGACTGGAAAGCAGCGAAGGCTGGCGGAATTGAATTTGCCATCATCCGCATCGGATATGGCGACACATACCGCGAGGGCGTTTTCCATATTGATCCATATGCTGACAAGAATATCTCCGGGACAAAAGCGGCAGGAATCCCCGTTGGGTACTACTTTTTCAGCTATGCAGGAACAGCGGAAGAGGCCGTGCGCGAGGCAGACTTTTTCATTGACTATGTTGAGAAGCACGGGACAAAGCCTACTTATCCTCTTGCGTTTGATTACGAATACCACAGCGAGGAGAAATCGCCCCCGCAGGAAAGCCGTGTCACCATCGCCCGGGCGTTCATGAACCGGGTGAAAGAGCGCGGATATCCCGTCCTTAACTATTCCAACTATGATTATCTAAATTATAGGGGATTCGGTGAACTGGTCGGAGAGTTTGGCCTGTGGTATGCCCGATGGGGCGTTTCCGCTCCCGGGCGCGACTGCGATATCTGGCAATATACATCCACTGGCAGACCGGACGGATTCACGGGGAATGTGGACATGAACATCTGCTTCAAGAACTATTCTGGCGATACGCCGGAACCGAAACCGGAACCTACACCGAAGGAGGACACTTGTATGGTCGAGTGCAAAGTAATCAAAAATGGGTCTAAGGGAGATGCCGTCAAGTCTTGGCAGATTCTCCTTAACGCATGGGGATATTCCTGCGGCACTCCCGATGGTATTTTCGGCGGGAAAACCACCGAGGCAACCAAGAAATTCCAGGGCGACTACGGACTGACTCAGGACGGTATCGTCGGATCTAAAACGTGGGGGATGATGCTGGCATGACAGAATCAATCGCTACAATCATCTGCTCCTGCATTGCCGCTGCGTCTGCAATCGCCGTGGCGGTCATTGAAAAACGTGCGGCGAGGGAGCGGGAAAGCGCCATAAAACGTGCAGAACGCCGACAGAAGGAAAACCGCCTGTCAATGGATTTGATGTACGCAACTTGTGGATTGGCAATGGACACCGCAAAAGCCATGAAAGAAGGGCATACAAACGGAACGCTTGAAGGAGATTTAGAAAGCGCAAAAAACGCCAGAGCCGCCTATGAATCATGGTTGCGAGACGAGGCGGCTACCGCAGTCGCTAAAGTATGATTGACCCAGAACTTAAGAAACGCTGCGTGGATGCTCTTCAGTCTATGTCCATGCGGGAAGTTTACGACACAATCTTCCTCCCGGAATACGGTGGGATGAAGTATGAATCGTTCAAGCGCAGTATGAGGAGCTGGAAGCACCGGGCGTCAACGTCAACACTTGAGTCCGGCACATATCCGCAATTCACGGCACATGGCGCTACCGTTCAAGTGGACGGGGCTGGAAGGGTCACACAGGCTTGGATTAAACAGTCTGTGGATATTGACTGGAACTCGATTCGGGAGGTTATCACTACGGACCTCCCGAAGTCGGAAATTTCTCCCACAACCGTGTCCGGGCCCACCATGCTGGAAATTCCTCTGTTCGACATGCACTTTGGCGTAGCATCTTTTGAAACGTACAAAGACGCACTTGATGACATTCTAGGGGTCGTGCAGGAAAAGCAGTATGATGAGATCCATATCCTCATCGGGCAGGACGTACTACACAACAACGACCTGAGAGGACATACAGCCAAGGGGACTCCAATCGAGAAGGTTGACTTCGTACAGTCTTGGAGTGATGCGTGGCGATTCTTCCGGGTACTGATTGACGCGTCCATTGAAAACTCTCCTAATGTTCAACTGCACTATTCAAAGGGCAACCACGACGAGTGCAGCGGGTGGTGCTTCTACAAAGCTCTGGAGGCGGTTTATCCGCAATGTGGTTCGGACGATTCCCTTGAGCCTAGAAAATGTATCTTCTGGAAGGGATGTTTTATAGGATTCGGTCATTGCAACTACACTTCTAAAAATTCGATCATTTTTGAAAATTTCGTAATCGATTTTCCAAAACAGTTCGCAGACGCAAAAGTGAGGGAAGTCCACTCCGGGCATCTCCACAGGGAAAGCGTAGACTCCGGGATCTTTGTGCGCCGGCTTCCGTCTGCCGTACCGACCGATGAGTGGTCGAGTGACAACGGATTCACAGGGGCGCACAAAAGGTTCATGCTGTTTGAGTGGGCGGAGAATCGTTTAAAGGCAATATACTATGCTTAATATAATGTTTTATCGGAGCATTTTTTGTAAATTATCACATAAATGTACCGTTAAGGAGGAAAAATGAAAGAGGAGAAACTTGGCAAGAACGTAAAGTTTGAACGCATCCGCAGGATTACAGGCTACCTCGTGGGGACTCTGGATAGATGGAACGACGCGAAGCAAGCAGAGGAGAGAGACCGTGTTGTTCACGGAATAAAATAAAAAATCAGACCGGGGGCAAAGCGCTCCCGGTCGTTTGAAATCGTTTGAAATCGTTTGAAAAATGGACTGATTTTTTTGTAAATTGAGTTGACTGATTTGTTAGTCGAACACACAAATCCGAGACAGCAAACCCGCATGGTTCTAAGAAAAAATCCCGAAAGCCCTTTGTTATCAAGGCTTCCGGGAATGGTGACCTGGCGGGGATTCGAACCCTGTTTAAAAATCGCTATAACCCGCTTGAATACAGGCTTTCTTCCTCTGGCGTTTGAAAAATCGTTTGAAAAGTTGGTAATTTTGATTCGAAATACTGGTCGAGCAGATTGACTGACTCGGCCATTTTTTTGTCCATTGTGTGCTGGTAAACCGTCTTCAGCATGTTGTTCGTTGCGTGTCCCATGCGTTTCATACTGTACTTATCAGGGATGCCCAGCATAAGCATGACCGAAGCGTTTATGTGCCGCAAGTCGTGGAAGCGGTATGGCTGGACGCCGGCGTCCTCGCAGACTCGATGGAACAGCGTAAGGATCCTGCGTCGAGTCATCTTGACTACATACTCATCGAGTGGTCCCGGTTCCCCTATGAGCGATACAATGTGTTCTGGTAGCGTAAGATCCCTTTGGCTTGTGTATGTCTTAGTTGTTTTCTCCCCCTCGTCGACCAGTGCGCGGCGGATGTGTATGACGCGATTGTCCAGGTCCACGTCTTCCCACTTCAGCCCGATTATTTCGGACATACGCATACCTAACCACATTGCCATCGTTACCGGCAGTTCCGCTTCGGTTCCTGGTATCGCGTTCAGTATGGCAACGATATCATCATCAGACGGCACAGCAGCCTCGTAGCGCTGCTTTTGAGGGAGAGTAGTATTTAGTGCCAGCGACGGTCTAAAAACGCTCAGAACAGCTGTCAGGAGGCCATACGCGTTTCTTATCGTCTTAGGGCTTAGTCCGTCCCGTGCCATCTGGTTTACTGCTCTCTGTACAGACTCCGGTGTTAGGTGGTCCAATTTGACCGTCATGATCGACTGCAGGTGGTTTTTCCGTGTCCGTTTGTACGCGGATATAGTTGACGGACTCAGAACAGCGTCCTTCATCTCAATGTATCGGTCCATTGCGGTTCCGACCGTGATATCCTCCGACCGGGCCGCAGCGTTCCCGGTCTTGATCTCTGCGGCGTAAACAAGCGCGTCCGCCTCGGTGTCAAAGGTCCTATTGTACCTTGTTCCGTCTATCATGCATTGTACAAGCCAAGATCCGGATTTTAACTGTCTTGGTGTTGGAAGTTTCATCCAGCTTCCCTCTCAATGTCTTCTATATCCATCTCCGATTGGAAATGGTTCAAGAGTATGTGCCTCAGCTCGTGAGGAGCATTCTTCAGTAATTGCTCGCGCGTGAATCTGGAATTCAAATTAATAGTGTATGTTCCGTCCGGATTCTGGACGCAGAACATGTCGCTTGCATAGTTTGGAAAGCACCACACCGCCACGAAATAGTCCCTTCCTTCAATCAGCATACTCAGTCCTCCTTAATTCCGTTCCGTGCCTCCCATGCAAGTACAATAGCCTCGATTTGTTCTTTCGTCGCGCCTTTGAATGTATGGAACAGCATTTTCATTTCCGGTTTTTTGTTAAGTAATTCAAGATATTCTTTCAGCTCCTCGTCTTCCGACGTGGAGCTTGTTGTTTCTGTCCCAAGAAGATATGAAACAGATACATTAAAATAGTTCGCAATCTTGTCAAGATTCTTCGCTGACAGGCCAGCCTGTCTGCCTTTCTTTAGGTCGCTTAGGTTTGATCTCGGAACACCTGCCCCTCTGCACATATCCGTTACAGAAATAGAATTGTTTACGCATAATTCCTCAATTGTGTTGTACAGGTTGCTCATAATAACTCCTCCGAAATTGTGCATAGTCACGAATTACCGATTTCCGTAAAATAGCTATTGACAATTTCCGAGGTCGGTATTATTATTATCACAGCGATACGGAAAACGGTAACACGGTTTTGGTTGGCGCTATCATCGTATACTGAATTCCGTATAAAGTCAATATTGTTATGTGAACTGGAGGTGGAAATATTGGCGAAAACTACTGATTTCGGTAAAAATGTCAAAATTCGACTTATCGAATTAGACAAAACGCAAGACTGGTTGATCCAGTCGGTACGGGAGCGGACCGGGCTGTATTTTGATTCGGCGTACTGCTGGAAGGTGCTGAACGGAGTCCTCAAACCGACCAAGGTAATAAACGCAATCTGCGAGATCCTCGACATCGAGTACATCGTAGATGAGCAGAAGTCCGATTAAACGGACAGGAGACATAACTTTGCTTTAAAAAATCAAGTATAACGTTCTATCCGTTCTGACCTGGCCGCCTCGATAGACGTGGTCTGAGTAAGAGACCGAGCCATGTTGGCTGCACTTCCCTGAAGGCTGCGCTGTGACACCTCCTTTCTAAACCTAACTGCGGGACGGTCAGCTCAGAGCGGATAGTGCGAGAGGGAAACGACTATGCCAAGGGTAAGAGAACTGACGGAATCTCTCAGAGCAGAACAGGAGAGAAACAAACAAGCAGACAGAGCGAAAAGAATCATACAAGGCGCGGCAAGGTGTTCCGGGATGAACATGTCGGACGTGGCGTCAACGACAGGAATCAAGTATTACACACTTTTACGCCACCTGAACGACGGAAAACTGACCGTGGAAGAACTCACGCGAATCGGAAAAATCCTGCGGTTCGACCTTGGAACGTATGCGGCCTGTTGTGGAGCAAAAGAAAGATGCAGATTTGAAGGAGGCGCATCATGACGGGATCGCCTTGCAGAGATTGTGAATATCGCAATCCGGAGTGCCACGGCCGGTGTCAGGTCTATAAGGACTACGCGAAAGCGGCTCGTGACGAGAGAATCTACACAAATAAACAGAGAGCGTCTCTGGGCGCTATGTGGAACTACAGTATGGGGAGGGCAAAATGATACTTGCACTTGTACTCGCCGGGGCCTGTCTGATTGAAAGCCCCATCGGACTGATTCTGATCGGCGCGGCTGTGCTGATGGCGGTGGCCAGATGAGGAGGGCGGCAGTGAAGCTGGTCCTCGTGCTTCTGTTCGCCGGTGCGCTGGTCTGCACCATGAGCCTCTGCAACGCCGCCAGACGCGGCGACGAGCAGATGGCGCCCATCGACATGGGGGCGCCACCGAAGACGATTGTGCGCTATCCTGTGCCGCTCAGTGACGATATCCAACAGCACATAATCAGCACAGCTGTGGAGAATGGTGTGTCCCCGGCGCTGGTTATGGCTATTATCCAGCGGGAAAGCGGTTTTGATCCCGGAAAAATAGGGGACAACGGGAGATCGTTTGGGTTGATGCAAGTGTATGCCTCAGAGCATACAGACAGATGTGTCCGGTTGGATGCCGTGAATTTGTTGGACCCATATCAGAACGTTCGTGTTGGCGTGGACATCCTCGCGGAGCTGATGAGTCACGGAAAGAGCCTGTCGTGGGTGCTGATGGCCTACAATGGCGGAATGAGTTACGCCGGCCAGATGTCAGCTGATGGAAACGTGAGCAGTTACGCCATTGACGTTATGGACATGGCGGAAAGGATTTCAGATAACATTACTACTGTGGAGGTGTACTAATGGTTTGGGATGACCAGTATTTGAGGGAGACAGGATGCGTCTACAACTGGCGTACAGTCATATGTCAGGATCGCAGCAAGTGCGACAAGTGCGGATGGAAACCGGAAGTGGAACTGGAGCGGAAGAAGAAATTCCGTGCGTGGTGCAAGGAGACCGGCTATGGCTTGGGGAGTGTTTGATTATCCGGAGCCGTCCCTGGAGTGGGAACTGGCCCACTACGAGCAGGACGGAGACGAGTACACGGACGAGTGGGAGGAGTTCTACGGAGATGACGAGGACGAGTTCGACGAGTACGAAGAGTACAAAGACCCGGACCCGTGCTGACTGGTCCCAGTACGAAGAGGAAAAGCGTCGGATCTGGATGGAGTCCGGTACGACGCAGGAATATGAGAAACGAGTCAGAGAGTTGGCGAACCGACTCGGAATTTAGGAGGAAGATATGTCTCAGACTCACTGGAAGAAACTGACAAACCCGAACTACCTAGGAGCGTACAGTCTGGATGACGGGAACGACATCGTGCTGACCATCCGCGAGGTGAAGATGGAACCGGTCATCGGTTCGGACGGCAAGCGGGAGGACTGCGCTGTCTGCTACTGGCAGGAGCGGGAGAAACCCATGATCATGAACACCACGAACCTCAAAATGGTGGCGAAGCTGACCGGCTCTCCTTACATCGAAAAATGGCCCGGTACGATGGTCAAGATCGGCACGGAGAAGGTCCGGGCGTTCGGGACCGTTACGGACGCGCTCCGGATCCGGGACGAGAAGGTCACTGCCGCATCGGAAGCGCCCATCGCCTGTGAGCAGTGCGGGCAGGTCATTCAGCCCTGTTTCGGGATGTCCGCTCCGCAGTGGGCGAAGTACAGCAAGGAGAAACTTGGAAAGTGCCTGTGCGAGGACTGCTCCAATAAGGCGGCTGAGAAGAAATGAAACTGAAGAAACCGACTAAGAACAACTACTTCAGCCCGGAGATGGAGCAGACCTACTTCAGCGCAAGTCAGGTGAAGCAGTTTATGTCATGTGAGGCTCGTGCGCTGGCTCAGATCCGGGGCGAGTGGAATCCTCCTCCGGGACAGGCGCTGATGGTCGGATCGTTTGTGGACGCCGCGTTCGATGGTCCGAAGACGTTCCAGAAGTGGGTCGAGGAGCACCAGTCTGACGTAGCAAAGCGGGACGGTACGCTCAAAGCGGAGTATGTCCGTGCGATGGACATGATCTACAAGGCCCGGAGCGACGAGGTCTTCTCTGAATACATGCGCGGCCAGAAACAGAAGATCCTGACCGGGACCATCGACGGGATCCCGTTCAAGTGCAAACTGGACGTGTACCGGAAGGGAGAGCGCATCGTCGATCTGAAGACGACCAAGGACATGCAGCCGATGTACAAACCGGGAGAGGGACGGCTCAGTTTCGCTGACCACTGGCTGTGGCCGCTCCAGATGGCGATCTATCAGCACATCGAGGGGAATCGGCTCCCGTGCTATCTGGCCGTTATCACCAAGGAAGATCCGCCCGACATCGCTGTCATCCAGGTCGAGCAGGGAAAAATGGACGCAGAGATGGATTTCTTGCGGGAAAAACTGCCACGGTACAACGCCATCAAGCGCGGACTGATCGAGCCGGAGCGATGCGAGAACTGTGCGTACTGCAGAGCAACTCGCAAACTGAGCGGCGTGAAGCTGCTGTCTGAATTTGAAGAATTTGGAGGAACCATATGAACCAGATCATCATCACCGGACGACTCACGAGGGATCCGGAACTGAGAACGACTAACAGCGGCACGGAGGTGTGCAACTATTCCGTTGCGGTGGATCGCCGAGTGCGGAAGGACGAGGAGAAACAGACCGACTACTTTGAATGCACCAGTTGGGGCAAGGGCGGAGTGTTCGTCAACGCTTATTTCCATAAGGGTGACGGCATCACGATCCATGGCCGCATGGAGTCCCACAAGTACGAGAAGGACGGACAGAAGCGCGTCTCCTGGGGCATCACCGTCGATGACGTGGAGTTCCCGCTTGGAAAGGGCAAGGGTGGTTCCGACAATTCTTCGAGCGGGTTCAAAGATTTGCCCGAAAACAGCGGAGAGCTGCCGTTCTGAGTATGGTCATCCAGGTAGATAGCCGAGAGAAGTCACACGCGATCCAGAAAATTCTTGCCGCGTTCGACGACGCCGGCGTGAAATGGTTCGTGTCGAAACTGCCGGTCGGGGATTACATGAGTTTTGACAATCCCCGACTGGTCATCGACCGGAAGCAGAATCTGAACGAGGTGTGCAACAACGTTGTGCAGGACCACAAGCGGTTCGCTGCGGAACTGATTCGGGCGAAGGAATTTGGGATCCACGTGATCGTTCTGGTCGAGCACGGGAAGAACATCCGCGAACTTACCGATGTGATGGACTGGCAAAATCCGCGTCTGAAGCAGTCGCCCATGGCCGTGAGCGGAGAGAGACTGTTCAAGATTCTGTCCGCCATGCAGAACAATCACGAGCGGTACGACGTGGAGTTCCTGTTCTGCGATAAAAGCGAGACGGGCAAGCGGATCATTGAGATCCTGTCTGGAGGGAGTCATGCCGAAAACGAAACGAACCGGACCTAAACCGAATCTGGCCCCGTGGCAGGCCGAGAAGATGATCGACAAAGCAAAACGTGATGCATCGAACGAGGCGACCTCCATGTGCCTGACTCTGATGCTGTCCGTCCTGCTTGATAAGTTTGGTGGAGAGGATTACATCAAGGATGTGTACGACGCCTGGAACGAGCGAGCAGCCGGCGTTCTGAGCGGGGAGATCAAACTGCACGAGTGGAGAAATGTGTTGAGAAAGGAATACGGGATAGATATATGAACGAGATCAACATGATAATGATGCTTATGAAAAGTGTCGCTGAATCATACAAACGTTATGACCGAGAGAAGCGTGAGAACGGGTATCAACCTATGACGGGGTATGACGTTGCGAACACAGACAGTAAAGAGAGCATCCAGCGGAGGATTACCGTTATCAGGGAAGAACTTTTGAAGCTGTCGAAGTCGTTGTGAGTGGAGATAGGGAATGACTAATAAAGACGCAATTAAATGGCTTGAAGCTATCCGTGAGAAGTACATCCACGGTGGCGACGAGTACATGGACGAGAAGCGAAACGAAGCTCTTGACCTTGCCATCTCCGCGCTCTCCCGTGATAGGTGGATAAGCGTGGAAGATAGGTTGCCAGCGTTTGACCGAAAAGTGCTTGCATGGGTCGAAAACAAAGACCCGGAAGGTAGATTCAACGGCAAACACGGCATTTATGTTGCCGAATTGAAGGATAAAGAGCCAAAGCCAGACCCAGAAGGGAAACTGAATTTCTGGGGGATTCCCGGATATGACAGCGTATGGACGGTGTGGTCGTGGTCGTACTTTACAGAGCCAGACGTTCGGTATTGGAGACCTTTGCCGGATCCGCCGGAGGAGGAAACATGAAACAAGAAGAACTGAACGAAATTATTGAAAACCATTTGCATTGGATTATGGAAGATATTGACGGTTGGGAGAATATGAGAGCCAACCTGTACGGAGCCAACCTGTACGGAGCCGACCTGTCCGGAGCCAACCTGTCCAGAGCCAACCTGTCCGGAGCCAACCTGTACGGAGCCAACCTGTACGGAGCCGACCTGTCCGGAGCCAACCTGTCCGGAGCCAACCTGTCCAGAGCCAACCTGTCCGGAGCCAACCTGTCCAGAGCCAACCTGTACGGAGCCAACCTGTCCGGAGCCTATCATCTTGACGAAGCAAAGGGGTTATTCCTGCCGACAGTCTGCCCGTCAGACGGGGAGTTCACGGCATGGAAAAAATGCAGAGACGGCGCGGTTGTGAAACTTCTCATTCCTGACGCGGCGTTGCGGTCTAGTGCATCCGGGAGAAAGTGCAGAGCGTCTGAGGCGGTTGTGTTGACGATCTACGACAATAGCGGGAACGAGATCAGCGAGGCCAGAAGCGGACACGACAGCGATTTCATTTATCGTGTGGGCGAGACGGTCAAACCCATACAGGAGTTTGACACAAACCGATGGAACGAATGTGCGCCGGGAATCCACTTCTTTGTCACGAGAGAAGAAGCAGAACGGTATGACCTGTGAGGAGAAAGAACATGACGAATGAAGAAGCGATTGCAGAACTGAGAGATATAGAAACCGATGATCCGGAAATTAGGGAAGCATACGACCTTGCCATAGCCGCACTAGAGCGTGACAGGTGGATAAGCGTGGAGGAGCCACCGAAAGAAAGCGGATTCTATCTGTTCTTGTATGAATCTCACAGAATGGAAACCAGATATCATAATGCGGAGATTCCATTGCATAGCCCGGTGATTGCATGGCGACCTTTGCCGGAGCCGCCGAAGGAGGAAACATGACAAACCTTTTTGGTGAGGAATATTCGGACATTCCGAAAAAGCGGAAACCGCCCGATAAAGAAAAACGAGCGTGGGAAAACGCTTTCCAGAAGTGGAGCAACAAGGTAAGCCTAGAAGGGAATACTCCGCTCGGATGCTGTGGCTATGGTAGTATCTGCGACTACTGCGAGGACAATCACATCGGGAGGCCGTGTGTCCGGGCGTTAAATGCCAAAGCCCGTGAGAAGCGGGTAGAGATTGATTACACGGACAGAGATTTCGAAAAGTGGTTTTATCTGTGAGCCGAAGGAGGAAACATGAAGATAACGCTTGAAGTACCAGACAATATCACAGCGGCGTATTTCTGCTATCTGTGGAGCGAGGACAATGACAGTTTCACGATGTCGGTAAAGCCGATGAACGCCACGATGATGAAGGCCGGAGATGTGATTAAGTGTTACGGAACGAAGCCCGAAGGGGCCGGGGATATTTGGGAGGCCCACAATGGAGAATGACAAGCTGGTTAGAGCAAGTGATATCTTCCCGGCTTTACAGTCTGCTGGGATTCCGTACAACTACGCAACACAGCGAGTGATTGAACAGCTCCCCGCCGTGGACGCTGTGGAGGTGAGACACGGGGAGTGGATAATTGATGAAACCTTTGGTTCGTTCGCGTGCTCGATATGTGGGAGCTGGCACTCTGGCGGTTTTGATAGCTGGCGTTCACCGTACTGCCCCAACTGCGGCGCGAAAATGGACGGAGAGGAGGCCCACAATGCGGCTGATTGATGCGGATGCGCTTGGAAAAACGAACCGCCCAATCGGAAAGCTAATGATGTTCGGTGGGGAATATGTATACACCCAAACAGAGATTGACAGCGCTCCCACCATTGATGCCGTCCCTGTGGTGCGGTGCCGGGAGTGCCGATACAGTCCAGAGCATCAACATGAGCTTTGCCCGAAAGCGGGGACTTGGGTACGGGAGTACAACTATAACGGATTCTGCGACCAAGGCCAGCGCAGAGAGGACGGTGACACATGATATCCGAAAAAGAACGTGAAGCAATCATGCGGTTGACGATGTGCGCGAGACGGAATTGTGGAATCTGCAAATACAATCCCGCCGACTGGAATGATTGCGATGAACGCATTACGGAGTGTATGCACATACTGGCAGATGCTTTGATGGAGGACGGTGACGGGGATGGCTGATCTGAACTTCTATTGGAGGATGGGTGACTACGCATTGGAGGCTTGCCCGAAACATCTTGCAAGATTCAGCGAAAACGAACCGAACGTCACGATTGATTTTGTAAAGTATTTCCAGTATCAAGGACGGGAGTGTAAATACTCCATCGGTTATTTCTGGTACAACGACCATGAACCGTGCTGGGAACTGAAGTTTGTTGGGGAGCGGTTCAAGGAGATTCTGGAAACAGATGTTGTTGCCGTGTTTAGAATGTTGGCGGCGGCTTATGACACGCTGGAAGAATGGAGCAGAAGGGGTGACGGGGATGGCTAACGAGTACATCGAAAAGGAAGCGTTCATCAGCCGATACCGGGAACTGCATTGTAAGGACTGTGACCACCGCAAGGGAATGAAGAACGGCAAGATGCGATTTGTCTACGGAATCGGAGAAGCCCCATGCCGTGCCTGTTGGATTGAGGACATGATAGATTGCGTTGACGATTGGCCCGCCGCCGATGTGCGGGAGAATGTCAGGGGCGAGTGGGTTCAACATTATGAAACCACAAGCGACAACGAAACACTTCCGTATGGATGGGAATGTTCCTTGTGTGGCAGGTGGGAATTGGAAAAACAGCCGTTTTGCAACTGCGGCGCGGAGATGGGAGGTGCGGAAGATGGGTCTGTGTAACACTTGCGAAAAGAAACGGAGCGGTAAATGCGAAGGGAATAAGCCATGGGAAGTTATCGTCATGTGCGAGTTTTACAAAAAGTATGTTCCCGACACAGATTTCGGGGAGTTTGCAAAGGACACGAATGTCCCTAGCAACGCAGAGTTTAAGACCGTTTATGGCTATCCTGTTGAAAATCTTGTTCTTTTTGCAGACGCTTGCAAAAAAGCCGGGATCGACAACGAGGAGCTGAAGAGATTTTGTGATAATGCAGAGAGTGCGTGGATGTATGCTTGGGACGAATTTAAGAGGAAACAGGACAAGGCGCTTCGGGATATCATGTCTGGGATGACGGGAGGTGCGGAAGGTGGCTGAGGCAATGACAGGGCGCGAATACTACATACAACACGGATATGACGAGTTGCCAGAGTCTGTCCGCAAAGAGATGAGCCGAGTGTTCGACACAGGGGTCAACAATAGCGGCGTTTGGGTGCGATTCAAAGAGGTGGAGAACCTCGCTGGAATCATGGCTTATGCGTTCACGCACCGGACTATCACCACCAACGCCGACCGCATCCGGGCCATGTCAGATGAGGAGTTGGCGAATACATTGAAAGACATTGGTATGCAATGCCCGGACGGTCATTTTGTGGGAGATTACGATTGCTTTGATGGGAGCGGCTGTGCGTCCTGTTGGCTCGACTGGCTCGGGCAGGAGGTGGATGATGGCGAACCTGAATGACCAACCGTGGGCCGAGTTTGCTGACCGTCTGGCACAGGAACTTCTGGAACATGGAGCAACCGAGGCCGCAATCGTAACGAGAAACGAGGACGAGGATCGGGTGGTCACGAATTACTACAACTGTAATTTTGAGAAACGGTGCGTTCTGATCGGTCATCTGATTCACGACCTCATCTTGGAAGTGATCGAAGTGAACGCCGACTTGATAAAAGAGATGTTGGAGGAGGCCGAAGATGGCGATTTTGATTCCTAACATGGAGATGCCGAGCAAATGCCTCGTATGCCCGTGCTCATACTGGACAGAAGGAGCACATCATGATTACTGCCAAGCAGTCAGCTACGATACGGAACTTCTTTATGATCTGGAATTCCGCCCAAGCTGGTGTCCCCTCGTTGAGATCCCGGCCAAGCGCAAACAAGACAACACGCTCCTGGAGGCAAGCGGGTTCGAGTTATGAGCAGAACGACAGGATGTAACACTTGCTACTACGGATTTTTTGCGAGTGTTTCTGAAGATAAAGAGGACATATGGGCATGTCAGTACTGCCTCATAGAAGGACACAGAAGAGGCTGCCCGGTCGGACCTGATTGCACGAAATACAAGCCAAAAACGAGCAGGTCTTTCACAAAATCATGGTTTTCAAAGAAGAGAGGTGCCGGCCAGGACAATGACTGACTATTCGGATCTTATAAAGCAGACCGTTCCCATGGACTCTATTTTGCGGCGATACGGACTGGTCGGGCAGAACGCAAAGCACAGGATCCCATGCCCGCTTCACGGTGGAGAAAAACCCAACTTTTCGTATCGGGACCATCGATTCAGGTGCTGGGTCTGCGGGGAACACGGCAGCACGATAGACTTCGTGATGAAGTACAAAAACGTATCATTCGTGGACGCAATGCGGTCCATCAATGACGACTTCGGTTTGGGTCTTCCGATTGGAGAGTGTCAACCAAGCGAGGCCGAACGCGCGGCCAGGCGAAGAGCAGAACAGATTCGGCAAAAACGTATTGAGCGCCAGAACAGGCTTAAACAGCTCTGTACCGCTTATGACGCTGCGATGGACAGATATGCCGCTCTGGACATAATCGTGCATGAGGACGCGCCTAGTGTCCCGTACGACGATGTGACGCCGCAGTACGCATACGCACTGAAGCACATCGACTCCGCATGGGAGTCGGTACAGGACGCCGCAGAAGCAATTCGGAAGTTTGAGAGAGAAGGTGAGGAAGCATAAACGACATTGTGGTGCCGCAGTGGACGGCAGAAGACTTCACGACCGGCACGGAGCCATACGAGTTTCTGTACCAGTTTCACGATAAGCCTTTTTTGATGCAGCAGGTGATGGAACGTGTAAAGGCACAGGCGTCTTCGGTGAAGATTCGAGGCTTTGCAAATCTGTGGAAGCTGTATCTTAAAAGCCTGTCGGGGGACATCGTCGCAGAAGAGGCTAACGTGACCGCGTTCGACGGGATCCCTCTCGCGCAGCAACTCTCATCCGGTAGATATGTATGTGACTCTGATGGGGTCAGTGTGTACGACGGATTTGGCGTACAGCGGGTAATCTGTCCGCATCCTATCGCGCCGGTACGCAGATTCAAAAACGTGGACACTGGCGAGGAACTGCTGGAGATATGGTTCCGAAAGGGTACCAGAGAGGGAAAAATCAAGGACGAAACTCACATCGTTCCGAAAGACCTTATCGCAAACGGCATTCTGGGACTCGCAAAGTACGGAATCGTTGTTACCAAGCGTAATGACAAGGACCTGTCCGCATATCTGCTGGACATGGAACAGTACAACTATGACACACTCGAAGAGGAGCAGAGCGTTAAGCGCCTCGGATGGGTAGGAAGCGGATACGGAGAGTTCAGTCCTTATGTGGATAACATCTTTTTCGATGGCGAGGACGACTTCGGTTCCATGTTCAACGCGGTCCGGTCCTGTGGTGATTATGACGAATGGAAACGTATCATCAGGAGTGTCCGTGAGGAGAAGACAGCTGCGCGGTACTATCTGGCGGCGTCCTTCGCATCGGTCATTTTGAAACCGTGCGGTCTCCTCCCGTTCCTGGTCCATGCGTGGGGTGGCACGGAGAACGGCAAGACGGTCGCACTGATGGTGGCCGCGTCGGTCTGGGCATGTCCGGAACTTGGCGAGTATGTTACCACGTTTAACGGCACACGTTATGCCCAGGAAACAAGAGCAGGATTCTTGAATAATCTCCCGATGTGCCTCGATGAGCTTCAGATCCAAGCGAGTCAAGGAGTGAAGGACTTCGACGATATCATCTATCAGCTCTGCGAGGGAGTGAGCAAGTCACAGGGCAAAGCCTCCGGTGGACTCCGAAAGCAGACGAAGTGGCGGAACGTCATCCTGTCGAACGGGGAGCACACCATCATCAAGCCCCTGTCTGGCGGAGGCGCCCGGAACAGAGTCATCGAGATTGAGGCACCTGACAAGGTCTATTCCGATCTGGTAGGACTTTGCGAGGTGATCAACCACAACTACGGATACGCCGGCAAGCAGTTTGTAGAATGGCTCATGGTCGAGTCAAACATGGACCGCATCAGACAGCTGCAGAAGGACTACTACCACCAGATACTAGACCATAACGTCACGGAGAAACAGGCTGGGTCCGCGTCTGCTATTCTCGCAGCCGACCACGTCGCCACGGAGATCATATTTCAGGACGACCTGGCCCTGACCGTGGACGAGATGGCAGACGTTCTTCTCAGCAAGGGAGACATCGACGTGAATCAGCGCACTCTCGACTGGCTTTTTGATTTCGTCGCTGTCAATTCCAGTCACTTCGACGCGGAAAGTCACGCGGAGATCTGGGGCAAGGTTGACGAGGACGATGGCGTGATCTACTTCATTCGCTCCGTCTTCGACAGGGAACTTAAAAACGCCGGCCTCGACTCCAAAGCGTTCCTGTCCTGGGCAAACAGAACCGGGAAAATCATTCCCGGTCGGGATGGTCCTACCAAACAGTGCAGAGTCCCCGGAACAAAGGGAACTCCTCGGTGTGTGATGATTAAGCTACCGGAAATCCTCGAAACCCCAGAGTTTTCAACGGTTTCAGACCAATTTGAGTTGCCTTTCTAGATTGTTAAAAAAGTGAAAATGTTACGATGTTACGGTGTTACGGAGGTTTTACTTATAATATAAGATTTGAAAAAATTTTTCTGTGTGTTTTCACCCATTATAAAATCAATTTCTCGCGTGCGTAGAACGGTCTGTAACAGCGTAACAAGCGTAACACAAACCTGAAAACCGTTGATAATACTGAGTTTTTGGTGTTACGGTAATTTGATGATGCGCGTAACAAAGCGTAACAGGGAGGTATGAAATGCCATCCGGAATTGTTTATCTTTATCAGGATGACTATGATGCATTGAAGTACATGGCGAGGAAATCGGGGAAGTCGTTTTCAGAATACTCACGAGACGTACTGCTTGAGCATCTGAGGACCATAGGAGAGTCACCAGAACAGAAGGACCAGTCGTGGAGGTTTCGTTCTAATGACAGTAGATGACATCAGCAAATACGCCTACATGGACAGGATGCCAGAAACGGTTCTGACTGTCCCGGAAATGCTCCTGTGGTATCAGCTGCGGGATGTATACGAACTGGTCAAAACTGGAACTTGGACAGCACAGAAGGGGCAGAACGCAAAGGATAAATGCGTGAATGCGTTCAAACTGCACCAGAAGCTGTACGACTGGCACCAAACGCTGTGGGATCGTATTGAGTATGCAGCGAAGCAATACACAAGTAAACCAAGCATCGAAACGGCAGATGAGTTTTACAAGGCCGTGTACGGTGTAAACCCCAAACATGAGGAGGATAATAATGGCAGAAGAGAATAAACCCAAGCGTGCACCTGGACGCCCTAGAAAGAACACAGAACTTCTCAGTCCGGAAGACGCACAGCACGCCAAGAAAAGGTCGGACAAAGTTCGAAACAGCAAAAACAATTTTGGAATGGAGTATGCCGATCCGGGAGACAACGCTCGTTTTCTCAGGATGGCCCGTGTGGCCCTGGATCTCAAGCCTATCAACCCGCACGATCCTGTTCAGTTAAAGGGCCGAATCGAGGAGTACTTCGACTTCTGCGAACAGCACGACATGAAACCTAATGTCATCGGCATGGCAAACTGGATCGGCGTCGGTCGCGACATTCTCAACCGGTGGCGGAAAGGACAGTATACGTCAGAAGAGAACGCAAACATCATTGGTTCAGCAGTTGCCGCCCTGGAAGACATGTGGCAGATGTATATGATGTCCGGAAAGATCAACCCGGCCAGCGGGATCTTCCTCGGAAAGAACCTCTTCGGATATAAAGATGTCCAGGACGTGGTGGTCGAACCGAAAAACCCGCTCGGAGACGTGCAGAACGAGGACGAGCTGCGCCGGCGTATCGAGGCGGACGTTATTATTGATTTGCCCGATAAGAACGAACCTGACTGACGAAAGGATGAAGCGGCACAAGCACAAGGACCATTCGGAGTGGAGGATACAATATGAACATTATCGAACCGTCCGTGGAGATCCTGACGCCGATCGACGCGGACGCGGTATACAGTCACCTGGAGAGGTGCGGGAGAGTCTGCTACAAGAGCGAGGACAAGACAGCTCCTGGCAGTGCGGAGAAGTTTCTGAGGCGGATCGTCCGGTCGGGGCACGAGAGCGTACTTGAACACTTTGACATTACGTTCAAGGCGACTTGTGACCGGTCGGTATCTCACCAGATCGTGCGGCACAGGATCGCAAGCTACTCGCAGGAATCGCAGAGGTACTGCAACTATACGAAGGACGGGTTTCAGAACGAGGTGACCTTCATCAAGCCGGCGTCGTTTGAAGCAGGAACGAGCGTATACCACGCATGGGAACAGTGCTGCTGGCAAGCGGAACAGGCATACTTCTATCTCATCAACGAGGGATGTACGCCGCAGGAGGCACGATCGGTACTTCCCAACTGCACTAAGACGGAGATTGTCTGTACCATGAACATCCGGGAACTGAGGCATTTTCTCCGACTCAGAACGAGCAAAGCGGCGGACCCGGCAATCCGCATCGTGGCGCTACTGCTTCTTACAATTCTGAGATTCAAACTGCCGGCACTATTCGAAGATATCGAGGTAGGAAAATGCTGAATTTTGAAATGGCAGAAACAAACGTAGAACGACACAAGAGAGTCTGCTATGAGCTGAACATGATCTACGAAAAGAAGAACCGGGACTACGGGGACAGCTTCGCGACGAGTTACAAGGACTACGGTCTGGTCATGGCCGCAATCCGCATCGGAGATAAGTACAATCGCTTGCATAACCTGACGAGCAGAAACGTCGCCGTCCAGCTCGTCCAGGACGAATCCATTCGGGACACGCTTCTGGATCTAGCAAACTACGCGATCATGACCGTGATGGAGATGGACGCAGAAGGTAACAAGCCAATCGGTATGCCGACTCTGGCAAAAGAGGAGCAGCGCTGATGCAGAACGAAGAGTACTACAACGCATACATGAAGGAATGGAACAAGATCCTGAAGGGGCAGAAGACTGTTACTGAGGCGGAACGAAGGGAACTTAAAGAACTGCTACAGAAGCAGAACACACAGAAGGGAGTTGATTCCAATGTACATTGATATGCTGATGAGCCAGACTCAGACCGCGCTGATCGTGTTAAAGCTGGTCGGTATGTTCCCCCAGTCGTGGTGGTTCGTGTTCCTCCCGTCCATCATCTGGGTCGTGGGCGGCATCATCCTGTCCGCAGTAAATCGGTCGGATCCCGACGAGGACCAGTAACTATACTATACGCAATGATTAAGACTATATAGGAATGATTAAGACAATAATGGAATGATTAAGACAATATAGAAATGCCATTGAAGCAGAAAGGAGGTGATTCCAATGTTCAATAAGAAGGAATACAACAAGGAGTACTACAAGGAAAACAAGGAAGAACAGCTGGAGCGGAACCGGAAATGGAGGAAGAAAAATCCGGACAAGGTCAAGGCGGCCAACCGTCGGCAGCGCGAGAAGGAGAAGGACAAGTCTGCATCTGACAAGGGCAAGACGTCCAAGAAGTAACTAATCAAAACGGACAGAACAGGACCTGCGGACAACCTGGACTGTATCGAGCAGTCCGCATATCATCAAGGCATGAAGTTGCCGATCATCTATATCTTGAGCAGATAGAAAGAATATTATATGGCTAGTATCCGGGGCGTAAGGATCCGGAACATATCCAGGGCGTCCTGGTCGGACAAAAACCGGCCAGGGCGCTTTGTGTTACTGGGTGCACAGAACAGGACCCGAAAAGAGCACAGAACGGGTATAGAAGGAAGCAGAAAGCACAGAAAGAGTGCAGAAAGGGTATAGAAAGACGCAGAAAGCCGCAGAAAGCCATGGTCACACACTCTTTATCGAATGAAAGTCTTTAACCAAGGAAAGTTTTTCGCTGAGTAAAGTCTTTAACCAACGAAAGATTATCACAGGGTAAAGCGTAAAACCCTGCGGTTAAATAGGTTTATACCATGCTGCAATCAACCTTTTTCGGCTTTGCTGTTTTGGCGCTTGTGTGGGCTTGTGCGGGCTTTGTGGGCTTGTCTGGTATCCAGTTATAGCCGATGACGGAACAAGCGATTACAGACGCGAAAAACGGCTTCACAGAGGATTATAAAACCCTGTACAAGCTATGAACAAGGGAAACAATCTCTTTATTTGCTCGTGTGGCGCGTCTGGTGGCGTTCTGCGGCGTTTTGCGGCTTTGGGTATGCATGAATATAGGTAAACGCTAAAATTGATTGTAGGGCGTTTAAATGGCTTGCGTGGGATGGCATAATAAAACCCTGTCCCGATTGAAACAGGGAATGAACAGGAACAGGGAAAAGAAAAAATCCGGGGAAATTCCCCGGATTATGAATTAATATAGGTTTCATATGCTTTGTAATTGTAATAGGCTTTCGCGGCGGTTTCTCTTGCTTTTACGCGTTTTTCGGATACTCTGATAAGCTCTTTCATGAGTCTTTCACACTCTTTAGGGTTGTCGCCTAATTCGTCGATATCTTGTATTAATCTTTCCATTTGGTTTTTGTATACGGTTGCAAGGTGGCCATAGATTTTTGCGTTTATAGCGTTTGACTGTGCGGCGGCTTTTTCTTTGGCTTGCTTTTCAATCTGTTTTCTTTGCTGTTCCTGTTCTTTTCTTTGCTTTTCCTGTTCACGTTCAAAACGTCTGTTTTCCTGTTCGATCTGTTTTCTTTGCTGTTCAACTTGCTTTTCCCGTTCCCGCTGGATTTTCTGGTAATCTGGAAAGCGGTAGACGGTTACTTTCCTCTTTTTGGGCTTGCTACAAAGTGCAACGATAAAAGCGATTATAACAACTATCGGCATTGTGTGTCCTCCAATTAAAAGGGAAGTAGATCTTTTTCGGCTATGTCCGAAAGTGCTTTATACAAAACCAGCCAATATTCGGAATTGTACTTGTTTTCAGCGATTGCCTTAAGCTGATAAAGCGCTTCTGTTAGCTGTTTTTCGTCTTCATGTGTAATCTTGTGCAAAGAATAGGCGATATCCATAGGATGGTTCATTGTGTAATACCTCCAAACAAATTTGATTTAATAGGGCCGGATAAATCCGGTTGAACCTATTCGGCCCGATAAGTCAAATTATGCGTAATTTAGTGGATAATTTAGAAAATCCAAATATTCGGGGCGGTATGCGGATGGAATATATTTTCTAAAATCTGAATAATACCAGGCTTTCCATAACTCGGACCCTTTTTTAAGTTTCGGATAATTTTTTACAGCCTCTTCAAAACTATCATTAAGGGACATCAAATACACATCCATGTTTTCCCGCGTCCGTTCCTTTATCCACTTCGGAACGCGCCGAACAATTAAAGAATCATCATAATACATTTTTAAAACCTCCATAAAATTGATTTAATAAAGTGCATACCATGTAACGATATGCACTTGATAAAGCAATTTAAGCGGGTGTGTTGTCGATCCTCCACTGTGCGGCCTTTTTGGTTTTATAACGTCCGAGGGCTGTGTTTGTGCTCCATGCGTGGCGCTCGTTGTCGTAAATGCACCACCACAAACGACCATCAACAGCGCGGCGCTTTTTCGGTGTGTATCGTTCCATTTGTTCATACCTCCAAATTAAATTGATTTAATAAAGCCGACTTCACCGCTTCGTTAAGCGCGTCGCGGAATTTGGCCAGGATCTTTTCGTTGTAATAGCCATTGACATTAGCAGGTTTTTTCATTAGAATATAATCTCCTTTCAAAATTAATCGTGGTTGGTTGGTTTTGTTTGGGTCCGGTCCGGACCTGTTGCAGCAGGTCCGGACTTTTTTCTTACACCTATAATATAACATATGTACCTATGGATATCAATAAAAATATGTACATATTGCGCTTGAATAATGCACAAAATTCGTAGGTGCATATTGTGCAGTTTGACATATGTACATAATTGGCGTGAATGTGCTATGATTTTACTGAGGTGATTATATGACAAAGTACAACGAAAAAAGCAAAGTGTATTCGATACAATACGCCAAAGACAAAATTAAGCGCATTCCATTAAATGTTCCAATCGATGAATACCAGGCGTTCAAAACAGCTTGCGTTCTTCGTGGTGAAAAAGTGAATACAGTATTACGCGAGTATATGAAACTATACGCGAGCGGAAAAGATAAAGCCGGATCGAATTAATCCGGCTTTTTCCAATCGTGGTAAAGTTGCTGCAGCTTTGACCGCGTGCGGAAAAGTTGAACAGCTGCAATTTGGCGCGCTTGTATTAATAGGGAATTGTTAGTTTCTGCAATATTCTGTTCTATACTATATTATATGATTCTAGTACTAACTTTATTTACCTGTTTTAGTAATTGTAAACCATGTAAGATTAAAAGGTTTACAATATGTCACGATAACAAAAAGTAATAACGTGATAACTTTTGGTTATAACCAAATGCTGATTTCAGCTTGTTTTAGGTTGAATATGTCCATGCGTCGTGGAATTACCGTAGACGGTAACAATTTCAGGATATCACAAAAATTAAAAACCCAGTGATTTCAATACTTACAGGATTTTATCGGCATAATTTCTATTATGGTGAAAAAACCGTCGGCGGAAATAACCATGCATGTCAAGAAAAAATACTTGACACCCGCGGGGGAATCCAGGCACACCCCGCCGGGCCGGGTAGCCCCTCTCTGCAGCGAAAAAATAAAAAAGGATACGGTCCTGACTCGCCCCGCGCACAGGTTGGAACAGGCTATTCCGCCCCGCGTTCACTGCAGGTCCGACCGGATCAGAGCGGGATGATCCTCGATAGGGTCTGTCCGGATGGCAGTGATTTGGTTTCTATTGTTAGCTGGTCGGCTCGAATTAGCCGGCCAGCTTTTTGATTGGTCTGGGCGGAATAGAACACCATCTTGAAATAATCGGCTCGGTTTGGTATAATACTGTCAAGTATAAAGGCTTTACAGGAAGGTTTCATATGGATGTAAACGAGACTAAGAATGCCCAACTGGTTCGTCTTGCGATGGAGCGGGATCTGTCTGATAGGTATGCGGCCAACGACGCGTTTGATGCGATTCGTTTGCTTGGAGAGGATGACTGGCGGTTGGCGTTGGAGTGGAGCAAGCGGTTCCGTGCGGCAGTTGGCCGGCTGGCTGCGGAGCGTGGCGATACGGAGCTGTACGGACTCTACAATAAGGCTTTAGTGTTTGCCGGCGCGAACGACTTTGACAGTTTTATGTTGGCCCTGGAGCGGAATCGGTCGGCGAAAGACAGATTCTGGCAACCGAGACGTGCGAAGCTGCTGCCGGTGTGTCATGCGCTGCAGAGCATGGAGGAAGGGAACCTCGACGAGCTGTTTTTGAGCTGTCCGCCAAGAATCGGTAAGAGCACGTTGATCGAGATGTTCCTGTTGTGGGTGATGGGACGCAACTCCGAGAGGAGCAATCTGTACTGCTCGTACACGGACGGTGTTGTGAACGTGCTGTACACTGGCATTCTGGAGATATTGAAGGACCCGGCCACATATGCGTACGGAGATATTTTCCCGAACCGCACGATTGCAAGCACGAACGCAAAGGACCTGCTCATAAACCTCGACAGGCAAAAGCGTTACGCATCATTCACGGGCCGGTCTTTATACGGTACGCTGAATGGCGCTTGTGACTGCAATGGATACCTGGTTGGAGACGACCTTATCAGCGGAATTGAGGAGGCCGTAAACAAGGACCGACTCGCTTCTGCTTGGTCAAAAGTAGACAACAACATGCTGCCGAGGGCGAAGGAAACGGCACGGATCCTGTGGATTGGCACAAGATGGTCTCTGATGGACCCACAAGGAATCCGCATTGACCTGCTGTCAAACGACCCGAAGTATGCCGAGCGAAGGTGGAAGGTGCTGAACACTCCAGCACTGGACGAAAACGAGGAAAGCAACTTCGACTATGACTATAACGTCGGATTCAGCACGGAATATTACTTGCAGAGACGCGCCAGCTTCGAGAGGAACAACGATATGGCGTCATGGCTTGCCCAGTATCAGGGAGAACCGATTGAACGCGACGGTGCTGTGTTCGATCCAAACGGCATGAAATACTACAATGGCGAGTTGCCAGAGGAGGACCCTGACAGAATCTTCATGGCCATAGACCCCGCTTGGGGCGGAGGAGACTTTGTAGCTGCTCCGGTTTGTGTGCAGTACGGTGAGGACGTGTATGTGGTTGACGTAATATATTCACACGAGGACAAGTCTATCACTCAGCCGCTCATCGTGAACGCAATCAAGCGATACAACGTTGCTGCGGTCAAAGTAGAAGGAACAAAAATGACGTCCAGCTACGGAGAGGACATAGACAAGGCGCTCCGAGCGGATGGTATCCGCGTGAACATGCGGATTAACACAAGTCATTTTACCGGCAACGGAAAAAGGCAGCGCATTTTCGATAAGGCACCGGACATTCGCGAACACATGCTGTTCCTGTCAGAAGGACACAGGACGAAAGAATACAGTCAGTTTATGCATTCTGTGTTCAGTTTCACTGTGACCGGCAAGCAAGCAAAGCACGACGACGCTGCGGACTCTCTTGCAATGGCGATTGACTTCGCAATATTCGGGCAGAGTAACAAAGTACAGGTGCTGAAACGGTTCTTTTGATTGAGAATATACTATTTGTTATCATTTATGTTGACAGACAGTAATCATTGTGCTACAATCAAGGTGTATAAGTAGGCATAGAGAGGTATGGGCCTTGATTGATATACGGCATTTCAAGGAGGTTCTGGACACCATAAATGCGATTTTGCGCGACGGGGACATCGCCGAAGTGAAACGTGAGCGCATCGGGATCGCAGTGGTGCGAATTAAAAGGAAACTGGAACATCCCCCTAAAAACGGATAAGTACGATAGGCGCGGCTGAATGGTATGTGCCGCGTAACGACCGAATGTATGGGTCATAAGCAATTCTAACGCAGAATTGTTTATGGCTCATTTTTGTTTATGAGGTGAAGTCCGTGGCAGACGAAGTCATCACAACTGAATCCCCTGTCATCCGAAACGATATGTTCGGGCGCCTGGATATTTACTCCACGTTCGACGAAATTAATGCGGAAAACGTCAAGGATGAACTGAACTCTGCGCTTGTGTACCACGTTCAGAACATGCTCCAGGAGGAGTTTTTGTACTGGTACCGGAGAGGTGTTCAGCCCATTCTTGGACGACACAAAGACGTCCGCGATGACATCTTGAACAAGGTTCAGGAAAACCACGCCGACGAGATCGTTGCGTTCAAGAACGGGTACTTTCTTACGCAGCCGGCATTCTATGTGAGTCGACGCAAGGGGGTTCAGCGCAAACTGAAGGACCTAAACGAGTACTTGTACAGGTCCGGGAAGCAGGAAGCAGACAACAAGATCGCCGACTGGTTCCACATGGTTGGCAAGGGTGTTGTCTATGTTGAACCTTCCGACGACGATGAGGTTCCGTTCAAAGCGTATGCGCTGGATCCTCGCTCTGCTTTCGTTGTGTATTCCCTCCGCCCAGGAAACAAGCCTGTCATGGGCGTGAATCTCGTAACAATGGACGGAGTCGCCAAGTTTGATGTGTTCACGGAGACGCAGGTCTTTCATCTGCACGGAACGGTAACCGGCAAGATGATGACCACGGAAAAGAACCACGACTTCATCGCAACAGCAATAGACGTTGACAGTGTGGAACCGAACGTCCTCGGGAAGATCCCAATCATAGAGTATCGCTACAACTCCATCAACATGGGCGCGTTTGAGGCATGCATTCCGCTCCTCGATGAGATTAACAACATCGTAAGCAACGCGTGCGATGGTATTGAGCAGTTTATCCAGTCCCTTGCCGTTGCCGTCAACTGCGACTTCGAACAGGGAACGACCCTGTCTGACATCCGTAAGGCCGGCTTTATTTCCTTCCGGTCCACGGGTGAAAACAAAGCAGATTTTAAGGTTCTTACGGAACAGCTGGACCAGACGCAGACAAAGGTGCTCGTGGACAGACTGTACGACCAGGTGCTCCGAATCGCTGCAATGCCTAGTCGGTCTAATGGAGGTTCCACCTATGACAGCACGGGAGCGGCAGTCCTGGCAAACTTTGGGTGGTATCAGGCAGACGCGTCCGCTAGGAATACGGAGGACTTGTTCAAGGAGTCTAACAGACTGTTCGACGAGATCATTGTTGAAATACTCCGCCGAAAAGGAATCGTTGATATTGATCTCAACGATTTTGAACTGAACTTCGTCCGCAACGAGACTGCAAACGTACAGTCCAAAGCGCAAGCGTTCCAGACGCTTATGGCTGCCGGCTTCCATCCGGAACTGGCCGCTGCTAAGAGCGGAATCAGTAACGACCCGGTCAAGGATATGAAGATGTCCGAGAAGTACATCAAGATGATTTGGGGCGACCCTGACGAAAAGTCCAAGGAAGTCGAACAGGCGGACAAAACCGGCAATCTCGAGGAAGAGGAGAATGCCTCTCAGGGAGAAGCTGAGATCATCGAAGAAGACAGAGACAACGGGGAGAATGACACAGGCGGTGCGGTCTGATGGTTCTCATCCCGATAGATGAACTTAACAAGTTCACCGAAGACATCTCCATCCACTTTGAAGACGGGCATATCCGGTCTGAAAAAGACAAGGAAGAGATAGAAGATGACCTTCTGGACTTCTTCTTTCTCGCCTATGCGAACGGAACGTCTGCGGCAAACAGCGATTTGGGAACGTCTTTCAAACCGAGGCAGAGTGACGTAGAGGACGTTGTGTTTCAGCCCGTAGCTGGTGAGACTTGGAAAGACAGGGTAGACAACTACTATCTCACCGGAGGAACCATCTACGACATCCAGAGAATCGCAGAGACGGACATGACGAGGATCTACAACACCGCAGTCCTCAACGTCGCTGACGGAGTAGGAAACAAGGACACCTACAAACGATGGGTCACCATGAAAGATGACAGAGTGCGTGAGACGCACGATTTTTTAGAAGGTGTCGCCGTTCCGTACAACGATGACTTCTACTCCTTCGACGGTGACCATGCACGAGCGCCGGGGCTTTTTAGTCTCCCGGAAAATAACATCAACTGCCGCTGCACTATAGAACTGTTCAGAGGGTAACGCAAGGCCGGTATGCCCCGGTCACCCTCGCTTATAGAAAGTGAGGATTACCCATGAAAAACTACATCGTTTACAAACATACAAGTCCATCCAAAAAAGTTTATATCGGGATTACGTCGAAAAAACCGGAGTACCGATATAACAACGGAAACGGATATAAGGCAAACCCACACTTCACAAATGCAATAAAGAAATACGGATGGGATGCGTTTTCGCATGAAATCATAGCGGAAGGACTAACAAGAGAAGAGGCTTGCGAGAAAGAAAAAGAACAAATCCGAATACACAATTCTACCGATGAAAGATACGGTTACAACCTTTCCCTAGGCGGCGAGTCAGGCCCTAAGTTTACGGAAGAATCGAAAGCTAAGATTTCTGAAAGCCTAAAAAAATACTATATAGAACACCCAGAAGTGATTGACGAGATGCGGGAACGCACCACAGGGCGAAAACACTCAAAAGAAACAAAAGAAAAAATGAGTGAATCGCACAGAAACGGAATAACCGACGAGATGAGGATCAAGATGTCCGAATCAAGGAAGGGGAAACCGTGTCCGCACAAAGGTCATCCGTGTTCACTGGAAACCAGAGTGAAAATATCCGAAAAAAAGGCTGGGAAACATTTTGGGGGTCACGGAAGAAAACCTAAGTCGGTTGTTTGTATGGAGACTGGTGTTGTATATGAAAGCGCAGTAATAGCCGCGAAGGAAGTAGGTACATCTTTTACAAGCATATATCGCTGTTGCAACAAAGAACGAAAAACAGCAAGTGGATATACATGGTGTTATGCCATTGATTATATCAGCGACAAGGAAGCCGCTATATAAATTTTGCACCGGAGAGAAAACTCCACAAACGGACAATAGTGCAGAGTGAACTGCCTCGTTAAACGCAAAGGAGAACTTGATATGCGAATCAACGTAGAAAACATCGAAGGGTTCGAGGAAATGTCTGCGGAAGACAAACTCAATGCTCTGCTTGGGTACGAGTTTGAGACTCCGAAGAGTGACACGGACGAGAAGCTGAAAGCTGCATTGTCCAAAGCCAACTCAGATGCAGCCGAATGGAAAAGAAAATTCCGCGAGACGCAGACCGAGCAGGAGAGACAGGCCGCTGAACTGGCAGATGCACAGAAGCAGATGCAGGAACAGCTTGACGCTTACAAAGCGAAGGAAAGGGTTTCCAGCTACGCAAACAAACTGATGGCGGCGGGAGTAGACGCTGAAACCGCTGACCTGATGGCGAAGTCCCTCCCCGAAGGTGTGACGGACGAATACTTTGCCGCATACAAGTCCTTCATCGAATCAAAAACGAAAGAAATCGAGAGCGCTGCCCTGTCCAGACAACCTGGACTTTCCGTAGGCGCTCCCCCCACATCTCAACAGGCCGAAGTGGAAGAGACAAACAAAATGCGTCAGTACTTCGGACTGGCACCTATCAAATAAAAAAGGAGAATAACAATGGCAACGACTGTTACTGCCCCCGTTACCAACAGCATCGCTCTGGCCAGCAAGTATCTCCCCATTCTGGACGAGATCTACAAGGCTGGCAGCAAGACTTCTATCCTCGACACCGCCAATGAGCGTGTCCGCTGGGAAGGCGCTAAGACCGCATACCTGTTCCACACCGCTCCCGTCGGTCTGGCGAACTATAGCCGCAACGCTGGCTTTGTTCCCGGCGACGTGACCGGCACTTGGGAGCCTTACACCATCGAGCAGGATCGTGGTCGTTCCTTCATGATCGACGTAATGGACAACGACGAGACTCTGGGCATGGCGTTTGGCACGCTGGTCGGCGAGTTTGAGCGCACCCAGGTCATCCCCGAGCTGGACGCTTACCGCTTCGCTAAGTATGCCTCCGGTGCCGCTGCCGCCCAGGTCATCACCGAGACTCTGTCCGCCGGTGCGGCGACTATCGCCTCCATCGACGGTGCTACCGAGGCCCTTGACAACGCCGAGGTTCCCTATGAGGGCCGCATTCTGTTCGTGAACCCCACGACCTACAAACTGATCAAGTCCGGCGTGACCCGCATGGTCATGAATGGCGACAACAACGTGAACTACAACGTTGAGATGTACAACGATATGCGGCTCATCACCGTCCCCACTGGTCGGTTCAACACCGCTGTGACGCTGAACGCTCCCACCGCCTCCAGTGGCGCCGGCGGCTACACCGCGTCCGGTGATGCTATCAACTACATGATCGTTCATCCTTCTGCCATCCTCCAGGTGGTGAAGCACGCTGTTCCCCGTATCTTCAGCCCCGAAGTCAACCAGGAGGCCGATGCGTGGAAGTTTGACTATCGCGTGTATCACGACTGCTTCATCGAGGCTCAGAAGACCAACGGCATCTACGTATCCCACGCCTGACATGGCCATTCGGAGGAACGCTGACGGTAGCATTACCGTGGGAATCATCCCAGAAGAGAAACCGGAGGAGAAGGTAAACAAACCTTCTCCCCCGGAAGTAAAACCGCAGCCCAGGAAACGAGCTGCGAAGTAATCGAAAGGCAAGGTGCTGACCGATGACAGATGAAGAAAAGCTGGAAACTCTGCAGACGCTTCTGGAGGATGGTGGCGCCTTGCCCTCTGAAGACAAACTGACCAAGTATCTCGAACTGTCGGGGAAAGAGATCCTTAACTGGATGTACCACCTCGTAGGGGGCGTACCCGAAGACGTTGAGAGTGTCCCCGCGAAGTATGAAGTGACTCAGATCTACTCTGTTCTGGCTGGATTCACTCATGCCGGCGCCGAGGGTGAGAAAATTCACAACGAAAACGGTGTGTCTCACACGTTTATTTATGCGGATATGCTCGACTACATCCACAACAACGTTCTGGCGTTTGTAAGGGTGGGGGCGATTACATGAGAATCCTTCAGAGGAGTCTCCAGACGTTTTACTACCGCCTCTACAACGACACCACCGAGATCCAGTACGACGAGTACGGCAACGAGATAGGTTACATGGTCGGGTACAGTGACCCTGTCGAGGCCAAGGCCAACATCTCCCATGCTACGGGAACATCCTCTGTGGAACAATTTGGCGACCTTGAGAACTACGACAAGGTCATCGTCACATCCGATATGTCTTGCCCGATTGACGAAACGACTGTGTTGTACATCGACACTGTCCCAACGCTGAACGGTGGTGAGTACAGTCCGTATGACTACATCGTCCGTAGAGTCGCCAGGTCTATCAATTCCATCTCCATTGCGGTTCGGAAGGTGAGCGTTTCGTGAAATACGTTGTCGAACTGAGAGAGAGCGGGTTAACCAATCTCATCAAGTGGACGCAAGCGTACAAGAAGCGCATCGAGCAAAAGACCGACGAACTGGCAAAGCGACTGGCTGAGTTGGGTGCTACATCCGCAAGTCTTGGATTCGCCCGTGCCTTGTACGACGGGAACAACGACTTTGAGATAACCATCGAGCATCAGGGCAACGGACACTACGTTGTGAAAGCAAGCGGAGAGTCCGTCCTGTTCGTGGAGTTCGGCGCTGGCGTGACGATGGGCAACGGACACCCCGAAGCGGCAGACAATGGCATGGGGCCGGGGACATATCCCGGACAGACTCATGCAAACGACCCGAACGGATGGTGGTACAGAGATGAGGATAAGTACGCACACCATTCCTACGGCAACCCACCGAATATGCCGATGTACAACGCCGTGAAGAATATCGAGCAGGAACTTCAAAGAATAGCCGAGGAGGTATTCAAGTGAACAACGTTTTCCTTCCTCTGTATACGGAGATAGCGGGAGAGTTGAGAACTGCATACCCCGGCATCTTTGTAACGCAGGAGTGGGTAGACATCCCCGCACAATTCCCCTGTGTTTCCTTCATGGAGGCAGACAACTACGTCGATAGAACCATGATGGACAACACCCTCAAAGAAAACGGTACATACATTACGCTGACCGTGACAGTTTTTTCCAATAAGCAGAACGGAAAGCGGTTTGAGTGTATCGAGAAAATCAGCTTCATAGATGACCTTCTCAGAGTGAAGAACGCTACCCGCATCGGACGGGCAGAGTCATACAGAGATTCGGAGAAGAAAATCTACATGATGACGGCAAGATACCGTTTGCGCTGTTCCGAGAACGCTGACGGTTCCTACACATTCTACACATAAGAAAGGAAGTCAAAGAAATGGCTGCAATGAACACCTACATGACCTTCCTGATGCTGGGTACTGGCACTGGCACTATCACCTATGCCGACCTTGTTCCCATCAAGGACTATCCCGACTTCATGAATGAGGTCAATACCATCGACGTGACCAACCTCCAGCAGAAGATGCACACCTACATTCTTGGTCTTCTGGACACTGGCGGCGACATGGTCTTCACCGCGAACTATGATGCTACCGACTACCAGACCGTCAAGGCTCTGGACGATGGCGAGGACAAGAACCTTGCTATCTGGTTCGGGGGCACCGAGTCCGGCGGCGTTGTCACCCCCGACGGCTCTGACGGAAAGTGGTCTTTCACTGGTCGCGTGACCGTGGGCATCGTGGGCAAGGGCGCTGATGACGCTCGTGAGATGCAGATCCACGTTGTCCCCTCTTCCGATATGACGTTCTCTGTCACCTAAATTCTGAAACAAAGGTAGGGTATGAGCATGAAACCGATTCGATTTGAACACGACGGTAAGAAGTACACACTGAACTACACTCTGGACACTGCGGCCTCCGCTAATGCGGATGGTTTCATTCTGGAGGAACTCAGTTCCAAACCCGCACAGATGATCCCCAAGCTGGTTTACTGGAGTTTCGTGAACGCCCACAAGGGCATCTCCAGAAAAAAGGTGGAGGCCATCTATGCGGAGATGAAAAACAAGACGGATCTCATCAACGCTCTTACTGAGCGTTATGTCGAAGCGGTGGAAGCTCTGCTCGACCGGGATGATGGTAAGGATTCGGGAAACGTGGAGTGGACGGTGGACTAAACGACAGTCCAACGTCCGGGAATGGGCTGGTAGGCGGCAACGCCGCCAGCCCTTTGTCGTTACGTCAAATCTTTGAAAAGGCTTGTCCTCTCTACATGAGTTATGGAATGACCCGTGACGAGTTCTGGTACGGCGACACTTCTGCTCACAGGGACTACCGCGAGGCTCATAAACTCAAAGTCGCAGAGGAAAACACTCTTCGATGGTTGCAGGGCAGATACGTCTATGACGCTATCGGTGCTATGGTTCCCGTCTTGAGGGCGTTTTCCAAAGCAACGAAACCGGGGAAATACCCGGAAGAACCTTACGATCTGTTTGAGGAGCAGAGGAAAGCCAGAGAACTTGAGGAACAGCGGAAACGCTACGAGCATATCAAAGAGAAAGTCTCTGCGTTTGCAGAGGCGTACAACAAAGCAAGAAAGGAGGTAGGCGAAAATGCCTGATGCATCTATCAAAGGCATTGATCTTGAGATAAAAGCTTCTGCAAAGGGAGCATCTGCGGAAATAGACCGTTTGACCGGGAAACTGAACAAACTCAATTCCGCAATGGGCGGGACAGGTGCGGTCAAAGAGTTCTCAAAGTCTATGAGCGAACTTGGAAAAGCAAAGTCCACGAGCGGTGCTCTTTCAACGTTCCAGAAAACCCTTGCAAACGTCAAGTCTTTCAAGGCTTTTACGGCAAGGATAAAAGAGTCCACTGGCGCTCTTTCCAAACTTGGCGCGGCATTTAAGCGAATCGTCTTCTATCGGTTCATCCGGTCTGTCATCCGAGAAATCGGAGATGCGTTCAAGTATGGCGTAAACAACTTGTACGCATGGAGTCAAGCAGCTGATGGTCGGTTTGCGGCAAGCATGGACACAATCTCAACTGCCTTTGCATACTTCAAAAACAGCATCGGTGCAGCTGTCGCTCCTCTCATAAACGCACTTGCTCCCGCCATTGACTACGTCATCGACAAAGCGGTTGCATTGCTGAACGTCATCAATCAGCTTTTCGCCAGACTGACAGGCGCTACCTACTGGACTAAGGCAATCAAACAGGCTAACGCATACGGTGATGCGGCTAGTTCCGCTGGCGGTGCGGCGAAAGAGGCACTTCGTTACCTCGCCCCGTTCGATGAGTTGAATGTTCTCCCCTCCGACAACGGAGGCGGGGGCGGTGGAGGAGGCGGCGGTTCCTCCGGTGGTGGACTGTTTGAGATCCAGCAGGACTTCTCTGAGTCGATTTCCAACTTCGCTGACATGGTAAAAGCCGCATGGAACAGCGGAGATTGGGAAGAGGTCGGTAGATTCCTTGGCGGGAAAGTGAACGACCTTATCAACAATCTGCCTTGGGCCACGATGGGCGCGAATGTTGGCAAGTTCATCAACGCCCTGTTCGGTACGACCTACTGGACGCTTGAAGAAATCAACTTCACGAACCTTGGTAGCAAGATTGCGGAGTTCGTGAACAACGCACTGGAAAACATCAACTTTGATGTGGCTGGGCGTTTGTCCGTAAGAAGTCTTACTGCTGTACTTGACACGATCATTGGATTTCTTGAAGGACTTGATTGGGGGCTTGTTGCAAGTTCCGTCAGCGATTTCATTGTTGGTGCGTTCAACGAGTTCAATGACTGGCTGGATGATACAGACTGGACACAATTTGGCAACTCTCTGTATCAGGGAATAAAGGACGCAATCACAAATATAAAATGGAATGAAATAGCGCAATCGTTCGCAAAAATGGTAGCGAAGTTCCTTGTTGCCACGGCAGAAATCGGCGTTGGATTTGCGAAAGGTGCCTGGGACGACCTTAAAACAGAGTGGAACAATCGCCTTGCAGAATATGACGGGAACGTTATCAGAGCTGCTTTAAGCATTGAGCTTGATATTGCGTCCGGGTTCGGTTCGATAAACGATTGGATTTACACGAACATCAAACAACCTCTTTGGGAGGCGCTTGCAGAGGGCTTTGGAGTTGATACAAGCAGCATTGCGAATGGAGTGGTAGAGGACTTCATTCAGAACTTTGGCGACACTTTTGCGAAGCAAATCCCCGTTATAGGGAACCTTATCCAAGTATCTGAAATCTTCTCTGGGATAAGGGAAAAAGTGAACGGCGGCATCGAACCCATCAAAGCAATTTTTGATGATTGGATGGAATACCTTCGCGGTCTTTGGTCTGACGTGCAGCAAATTGGCGTTGATATCCAGAACTTCATTGCCGGACTCTGGAACAGCATCGTTGACAGCATCTCCACCACAAAAGTGGGCGAAACGCTTACGGCGGTTTTCAATATTGATTGGGATAACCTCAAAATAGACCCTATCACTATTGAGGCCACAGCGGACATCACTGACACGCACCAGAGCGGAAAGTTTGATGTAGACTCTAACGCCAACATGACATCTTGGAATCCAGCTTTCGGGCAAAACACTCCGTGGGCTTACACGAGCGCATATTTTAACTGGTGGGATAAGGGCGATAACGGAATGGCTGGAAGAAACAAATTCGGCACTCCGTGGGCTTACACGAGCGCATATTTTAACTGGTGGGATAAGGGCGATAACGGAATGGCTGGAAGAAACAAATTCGGCACTCCGTGGGCTTACACAGATGCTTACTTTAACTGGTGGGATAAAGGTAAAAACGGATTTTCTTACAAGAACGGACTAGGGAAGCCTTGGGCTTATACGGACGCATATTTTAACTGGTGGGATAAGGGCGATAACGGAATGGCTGGAAGAAACAAATTCGGCACTCCGTGGGCTTACACAGATGCATACTTCAAGTGGTGGTATAACTGGCTTAGTTCTCCGTGGTCCTATGCGAGTGCATACTTTAATTGGTATGAGGGTTCAAGTACCGGCATTCAAGGGAAAAACGGTTTTGGCACACCGTGGTCATATGCACAGGCATATTTCAGCGATTACAACTCGGGGACCCTCCAAAGCTACTACAATCCGTGGGCGTGGGCATACGGCTATGTCTACTTCAATGCATACAAGACAGCGAACCAAGGGTATGTTCAGTTGGCGACTGGCGGTGCGTTCTACGGTGGCTCGTGGCACGATATTCCGCAGTACGCAGGAGGCACGACAAACGCACATGGTTCCCTGTTCGTAGCTGGCGAGGCTGGCCCCGAAGTGGTCGGTCACATCGGAGGCCGAACCGAAGTCCTCAACCAGAGTCAACTTGCATCCACCATGTACGCAGCCGTCAAGAACGCAATGTCTGGCATCAGGTTCAAGGTCAGCGGAGAAGCGCAGACGTATGATGCGACACCCAACAACGAAGACAACATGGTTCGGGCAATCATCACAGCACTCCAGACGCTTGGACTAACCGGAGATGCGCTTGACAACATCGAAGCGCACATCTCCTCGCAGGAAGTGTACGACTCCGTTAGGGAATCCAACAGACGCAACACTCGCATGACGGGTGTCAACGCATTCGCATAAGGGGGCGAAGATATGGCAATCAACACACTTGATACTCATGGATGGTGGATGGTGGGGGACACGCCTATCTACGTCCCCTCTATGGAAACAAAGATCACCACGAGCAACGTCACAGGAAGTTCTACGGGACGTGACGAGACAGGGTATATGCACATCGACTGGCTCCGCAGGATCGTCTACAAAGTATTCCTTGTGTATCGCGGCATGACCTCCGCAGAGTTGGCGTATATGCAGAACTTAATCGTGGGGAAGGAATTTACATTTACCTTCCCCTATGGGGGGACACTCCATACAATCAACGCCTACTGCGGAGAAAGTGATGTGACGATGTACAGCTACTCCTCCGGGGACGAGGTCTACACAGACGTTTCGATGAAC
>Ga0326514_10000192_pt1 | contig 38708 bp, 60 predicted proteins | sample 3_2548_0518_D_FD_203653 | JGI IMG/M metagenome (GOLD analysis project Ga0326514, IMG submission 203653) | Bovine rumen microbial communities from UC Davis, California, United States - 3_2548_0518 | ecosystem: Host-associated > Mammals > Digestive system > Stomach > Rumen | place: USA... | reverse complement strand
TTATAACGGGATAGCATATATCTATAATAGAATCGTCATACCCATAATTTCTTTGTGCATCATTTAAAACTTCACGACATTCTTTCAGCAGTTCTTTGAGCTGTGCGTTTTCTCTTCTTACTTCCAACTCCAGCTCTTGTGTCTTTTTCAAGCGTTCAGCAATCTCATATCCCTGCACGTAAGTTAAGCTATATTTACGCTGTATTGCAGACGGTGAACAACCTTTTTCATAATGCATAAAATCAGTCATCTTGTTTTAACTCCTTTATCCCCATTGTTCTGCCATAGCTAATGCTACACCCTCAAATGTTTTACTTCTATTCCTTTGTCTGTCTTTACCACCTTTATTAAACCAATTTCCGGCAATTTTCGTGCTTTCAGATACTTCTACAATATTTGTAGGCTTGAGTTTAGGTAGTCCTTTAAGCCACAATCTAGTTTTCTTTTTATATGGATGCCCAAACTCAAACGGTTGTATCTCTTGTGTATGCTTAGGCAGGTTGAATATCGTGCTTGATACAGGATTTTCTACACATATTTTAGAACAAGGAGCATTATACAATTTCATAAAAAAATCTTTTGCTGCCAGACCTTTTTTATAGCGTTCTTCATTTAATACACCTTTTGGGAATAGAAATCTTGCACCGGCATTACTTAGATAAGTGCAAGGCGGATGCGCAATAATCAAATCCCAATTTTCGTTAATGTGTTTTAATACATCGTCTTGTATATGCCATTCAGGATGCCCACCGGAACACTCTAATATATCACAAGAGTATGCTTCGTGTCCTTTGTTCCGGAAAGCTATGCAAACTCTCTGACTTTCTTCGCAAGCTACTAATACTCTCATTTTTCACCTACCTTTTTTCCCTCTTGGGAAATATGGTCAAATTTAATAACTGTTAATCTGCCATATTTATTCCCTGTAATGTCAGTCATTTTGGAAATACTCCGAATTTACAGCTTCTTGCCAAGTTGGATATTCAGTGATAAGTGCTGAATTATCATCTATATAACCACAGTCCAAAGTCTCTGCATCGCCTTGTGTATAAATAATATATGCTCTATCACCAAAGAATGTACCGTAAACATTTGTTACAACAAAAATGAATTTATCCCTTTTTCTTATCTGCCCTACTTTTATAGACATTTTTACCTCCCAAAATATCATCAATAACTTCTTGAGCTTCTATCTCGTTTATTGTTTTGCCCTTATTTTCTTTTATCTGTTCTTCAAGGGCGTTTTCTATACAAGCATTAGCAAAAGCTCTTATACCTTCATCATCATCATTTAACATTTCATATATTGTCATCTTTCTTTTTCCTTTCTAAAATTGCGTTAATACTGTATTTGTTCCATTGTAGTTCAAAGTATATATCCCAATCGGTCATCTTGCTCTCTCAATGATTACTTTTAACAAATCAATATAATCTGTGTATCCGGTAATAAACTCCTCAAGGTCGTTCTTATCAGCAAGTAAATCATCTGTGGCTAACCCCAAAGCTTCCTTATCTGACATATGATAAGGATATCCGTGTCTGCCATCTTCGTCATCTACTTCCTCAAAAGTGTCACGCTCTGGCTCGTGAGCTTGTATGTAAGGATTCTCTAAAGTAAGATTCTTTTTAACACTCTCTATAAAGGCTTTATATTCCTTCGTGTTCTCAAGGCTTTTTGCTTGCATATCATTGACAACCTTTAATCTGCTCTCAACGATTGTTTTTAAATCAACCTTATTATCTTTAGAATCCTGCAAAAGTTCTTCTAAAAGATTCTTCTTTATTTCCAAAACAGCATCAAAATCATTCATTTTACGAACTCCAAGAAAAAGCATAAACCAATTACCAAACAACAAGCGATAAAGCCAAGGCATAAACCCATAATATCCGTTCCGCTTGTGTTGTCTATAAGCTCATCATCTTCTATGATGTCGTATTTTGAATTTACATAATGTTTCATTTTTATTTCCTTTCTAAAAAATCAATTACAAGTGTAATATATATCACTTATTTTAATATGTCAATACATTTTTTTATGTTTTTTGCATTTTTTTTCAGCTTTTCAATTAAATCAACAAGATAATTTATGTTTTTTTCTGTTTCAGGGTTTCTGGGGTGTGTCTTTCCCCGTTCCCAATAGTACACTGAATAAGGATTACTTCCTATGATTTTAGCAAAAGTTCTGACATTTAAGCCTGTTTTATATCTGCGTTCTCTGTAACTATTCATTGCCGTCTTTCCCTTCGTGTTTATATGTTTTGCCATTCCATACCCATTTTCTTTTTAAGTTCACATTCCATTTACGATTAACTTCTTCTTCAGGATACATTCCCATTGCTTCAACATATCGTACAGCCACCGCCATAGCTGTTTTCGGAAACCATCTATAAAGACCACCGCAAACAATCATAATATCGGCAAGTTCCTTTTCTGCCTCTTTATCATTTTCAGCGTTTTCAAACTCTGCAATTTCTTCTTCTAACTTCCAAAACTGGCTCTCCGGTGTTGCGTTCGGGAATAATTCCTTGTGTGATTCTGCAATTTCACATAATTTCATTTTATACCTCATAAATAAATTGTTCTGTATGTACTATGTTTATAATCCGGCACCTTCTTTTGTGCGCCGTGTTTAATCTTAAAAATAATTTCTTTGTTTTCGTGTGTGTTTTCTATTTCTCCCTCTTTACCTTCGTTAATAAGTCTTTTAATCCTATCAAATAAAAGCCTTTTTTGAACTCTCTGTTCTATTTCATCATCTTTGTCGTAACATAAATGATACAAATATAGAGCCTTGTTAAATAGTTCTTCATTTCGTTCCACTTTTCCAAGCCCTACAATAACGGAAGAATGGTCACGCTGTAACTTCTCCCCGATTTGCGTTGATGTCTTTCCAAACATCGTTAAAACCTTATAAAGTATCTGTCTTGCTTTTGCTGCTTTATCTGTTCTATCTCTTGAAAGTAAAATATCCCTCTTAATGTTTAAATATTTTGAAGCTTCATTTATTATCATGTCCATATTCATTGATTTTATCCTCTAAAAATATTCTATTCGGTTTAAATATTTCGTGTCTGTTATTGATGATTTCTTCAATATCCTCTTGAGTAGCGATTTTATTTAAAATACATAACTCTTTTAATCTATTGATTAACTCTACTGACGGATTAGAATGAACCTGATGTATATGGCAACCATAACACAAGCTTACCCCGTTGCGTAAATCCCACCTATACTTAGATGATTGATTTCGGGTAACAATCCAATGATGAGCCTGTAAATGCTTAATGTCGTTCACATATCCACCGCATAAGATACATTTATTATCTCTTTGGCGGATTTTTAGCGACCATAATTCATCTAGCTTTTTAATTAACTTCGGAAGCGGTGTTAGTTTTTTTCTCATCTTCTTCCTCCAAAAGTAAATCAATTTTCTTTGTTTTTACTTTGTAGATATTTCTTAACGCTGTTATCTCTTGTCTTGTTTTACCGACAGATTCTTCTAAACCCCTAATAATCCCCTTATAATAAAGGTATTCACCCGTTACTATCGGCAACATCTCTTTGCAATGTATATCCTGTTTCACCTCTTCTCTCCAATTCATCTTTTATTTTTTGTATCATATCCATAACATCATCATAATCACCAAAACTTAAACTACTTTCAATACAACCTTTATATGTTTTTAATCCTTTTAATAGTTCTTGTGTTGTTAAACTCTTAAAATCTATTCCATCACTGTACATCCATTAGCTCCTTTAATCTTTGCCTTTGCCGTGAACATCTTATAATAAAACCCTGTTTTGAAGTGCCGAAATCTTTTGCCAATTCTTCATTATTTTTATCACTCCAAGCTTGAGCCAACAATTCTCTAAAACATTGTGCATCCAATGCCCTTATTATTTCTCTTTGTCTGGTTAATGCTTCAGGATTCGCAAAAAACACAGGGTCAGCATCTAAATATCCGTGCGACTCTTTGCCTAACTCTGAAACATAATTTTTTATTGCATTTTTAAAACTTTCTATCTTATAACTCGGTTTATTATTTATATCTTCTAAACCTCTTGATAAAAGCTTCCAAAGTTCAATTCTGCATATTTGAATAAAATCTTCAACATCTGCCCTACACTTTATGTAGTCACGGCATAATCTTACTGAATAAGCAATAATATGTCTATCTTTAAAAAGCTCCTTCTTAAATTCTTTGTTATCTATCTGCTTAAAGTTTTTTTCTTCTGCAATTTTCTTTTTGTATCTAGCATCACAATAATTATTACAAAAATAGTGTTTATGGTCTGCGTGAAAAGCACTCGCAGGTTTTATAATAGGCTCTCCACAATAATCACAATATTTCATCATCTTAAATTCCTTTCTAAATCATAACCCTTTTTTATTAGATAGGATTCCGGTAATTCTTTCGGTATAAACTCGCCCTGCGTTCTTTCCTGCCAAAATTGAGTGACTTTAGTCGTATAATCGCAAAACTCGTGTATATCCATTTTTGTAGTCGTTTTTAATCCCCATATCGTTTTATTGACTTCGTGTATTAACTCCGCATTGTATGGAATATTAAACTCGCCATAAGTGCAACCTGCATCGTTAAGACACTCTGCAATCCAACCGTTAAGCAACCAATAATATGAGTTCTGGTCGTTACTCCGTTTATTCTTAAACTCGGTAACTTCAACATTTACTTCCTTGCCAGCGGAGAGCATTACACTCGCTTGATTGTATAATGCTCTGAATACTGGTTTAAGCTCTTTTTCGGTGGATATTTTCATCAGAATGGAATGCCATCTTCTACAATTTCGCCTTCAGGTAAATTTGGCTTAACCGTTCCTGCGGTTAGTTTCTTCATTTCCTGACGGATTCTCTCACGCTCTTCTTTTAATTCAGTATAAGCGTTTTCTGCTACACTTGACAATTTAAGTAAATCACGCTCATCAAAGAAGTTAATAAACGTTGTCTTATACTTATCTGCATCGCAAGTCGCATTGTTATTCTTTTCAGTATAAGCAATACTTATCGCTTGATAATCTTTACCTGCTTTGCTTTTCTTGTCCTCAATAATTACCTTAAACGGATAATCGTTTTTTACTATTTTCATTTTATATCTCCATTATGATAGTTTTTACAAAAATCTACTATTTTTTGAGGTATCTTTGTTTTACCTCTGCACCAAGCATTAACAGCTTGTCTTGAAAAACCAACCAGCTTTCCAAAACTTTCCTGATTAAAGTTGTGCATAACTAAGAATATTTTTAACTCCATACTTGACATTTTGTAACCCTTGTTTTATATTGTTATCAACATAGTGCCATATATTTATATCGGCTACGTCCACAACCTGAGATGGTTAAACACGCACTGGTAAAACAGGAACCGAAAAAGCACAACAAAGTGGAGAAGTAATGTAGCGGGAAATGAACCGTCGGTACATAGATGATGATAGTTGAAAGTTTGGCATTCATCATTACCGTCTGGCTGAAAAGCGAGGGACGGGGGCTATAATAGGTAATGTCGGCAGACTCCCTGTTGAATAAACCCCCGAACTTTACTGTTGATTCTTGCGACTGGCTCCGAAGAATACAACAAATCCCTTCCTGTATGTTGTATAACATATTTTTTGTGTTGTCAATATATAGGGAGGGTAACTGTATCATCATTAAACTTCACCAAAGAATACTTTATTTCACTTGTAAATTTTTGTTTTCAACCAAGCAAGCACCTGCAATTTCAGCACCTGCCAATAAATCAGCTTTAATTTTAGCTTTATCAACTTCCTCTTTAACACGCATATAATCCTTATTATAAAAATCATCATCAACCTTAACTTGTGTGCTTTTACGATAACTCAACGAGAATGTGCCGGCATCAAGTTTTTCTTTCCCTGTCTTATCAAACAGACTCTTAATAAACTTTTCAAGGCTCTCAATACGCTTTTCCTCTTGTTTTTTACGCTCGGTCAAGCGGTTAATCTCTGCCTTTAAGGATTCTATTCGGGCTTGTTTATTCGCTCGTATCTTACATAGCGTTTCAATTCCACACGATAAAACCGATTGAAGTTCCTCATAAGCTCCGTCATAATCTTCGCTGACTTCGCCTGTTTCCCAATCAATACAATCGTCAAGTCTTTTTTCTGCATTTAATACTTCCTCATATATCATCTTACTTCAACTCCCATTTCCGGATTATTTAATTTAAGTTTCATATCGCCCGAAACTTTATTAAGTGCTTCGTATTCCTTAGTTCCCTTTGGAAACTTCGCAACCCATTTATAGTATAATGCACCTAATGCCTTTACACTTTTGGCTGAACGAATAGCAGTGTCAAAATCTTCTAATGTAGATAAATCATCAAAAGTCTTTGTCTTACCACTAGCAAGATTTCCGTCATCATCTTCAGTTTCAATATTCAATAACGGAAGTATTGAGTATCTTCTGGCATAAGTGACCGCTGAACCTAACTTTTGCATATCAGGTGTTGCTGTCAATAAATCCATATCGGATTCTAACTTCTCGCCTGTTTCAATATGTATCAAATCAGTATGTAAATGGTCGTGCTGAACGGTCTGAATTAAAATAAAACCATTCTCACGAATTTTTCCTTTGACTTCTTCAAAAATACTGTTCAAATCAGCATACTTGGATTTGAAATACGGATTATCCTCTTTTTTGATAATCGTATTTATGCTGTCTTGTAGTTTAGCTAACGCTTGTAAAAATTCCTTAGTCATATTTTTTCCTTTCTAAAATGTTATTACATTCTCTTTATATACCATTTATTTTAATATGTCAACAACTTTTTTTAATTTTTTTCAAAAAATATCTTTTATATCTTACCTTGTCGCCGAATCTATTTACTGACATTTCCCATACATCATCTATCGTATAGCCTTCAGGGATTAAACTAATCCTTAAATCAGATACAATCTTTCTTAACTCGGTTGTACCTAAAACCTCTTTACAGTCATTTACTGTTATATAAGGGTGCGTCTGCAAGTATTTATATACTCTGTATTGTGCTGGTGTCATTTTACATTCTCCAATCTAATTCGTTAATAACTTCTGATACGTTACCTAATTTCATATTTTGTTCAAATTCACAATCTCTACCAAATCTTTTTTGTGCAGACTGTCTTAATGCTTCTTCAAAATTATTCATTAAGCCTTTATCAATAGCTTGTTTCAGCTTTGAGCCATAACTCATTTTTGCCCATATACTAGCAGGCATCTCTCTTGCCAACCAATCGTCAAGCACTATTTTTTCTGCATCTTTATAAACATACAAATTATTATGGCAACTTCCAGCTTTTATATCTGCATTCATTCTTTCAAAAGCAAAATCACCTTGTAATACTTCATTACAGTCTGATGATTCCTTTAACTTTTCTGTTTGTTTGGCATTTAGTTTTGCTTTTATCTGTGCTACGTTCGGTTTTGTTTTTGAGTTTTTAAATTCCCAATATTCATCAATAGCAGTTAAAACATCACTCAAATCATATTCCTTGAAAGCATCTTCCCAAGCTTGATACCTTGTCGGATTTTCCTCGCAAGATTTTATAAATTTATCTTTGTCTGGCTTTACTGTGTAAAGTTCTTCTATATGCCATATTATTTCTTGTGTCTTTTCCATTTTAATCTCCTAAAACCAACATTCTTCTTCTGTTTCATATTTTTCATTTAACTCAGCATTCTGCCGTTTGCGTTTTTCATTTTGCTTTATAAAATAAGCACTCGTTGTAATAAACCATTTTTTTTGTTCTTCTAAAGGCTGTCCTTGTAACCATTTATCACGTTGTAAACATTCTGCCCTTAAATTTAAATCTGGATATGCAAGTTGCCAGTTGTTAAAATCTTTTTGATTTAATTTTATAATTTTTCCCTCAAAAGCATATTCAGTTTCTTTTTTTCCTTCCTCTTCCTCTTTCTCTTCTCTTATTCCTATTCCTTCAGAAACTATAACATCTGTATTGCTTTTGTTATTCTCATCTTTTACAGGTGTTATAGAGGTCTTATCCCATCTATTCCTTACTCCCCTTGACTTTGCTTCACATTGTTGCTTAAAAGTTTCATATTGTAAATCTAGGTCAGGCTTGATTGTTTCCAACCAAAACCGACTATTGCAATCTAAAGAAGGATATTTTATTATACATTCCAAAATTGTTGCTTTTTCATCATTTGGAATATACGAAAGCACTCCACCCCAGTCAGGTCTGACTGTCGGCTGAAAAGTAGCTGGTGTATATTTTCTTGACATTTGCCTGCTTGCTCCTATTAAAAAGGCGGGACTTCCAAAATCGTTTTTGCAAGCAGGACTTATGAAAGTCCCATAATCCAAATATTCCCTGCTTGCACTTACCTTTATAATCCCTAAAAAGTTAAAAGTCAACTAAAATTTTTATATTTGTGCAAAAAAATCCACCCCATTAAGAGGTGGACTATTTGCATATATATTACTTTAGAAAGGAGAATTTTCTATGAAAAAATTCTGCCCTTAGTATATACCTTTACTTTAGAATGTCAAGAAGTTTTTTTATAAATTCTTCTTTGTTCTTTGTAATGTAATATTCCCCAGTAGTTTTTACTATTTCAAAAGCCTGTGGATAATTTGTAATATTGATTTTAATTCCGCCATAATAACGGTCAAAATCTTTTTCAGGTAACTCTTTTAATGACTGGTTATACTTTTTTGTGTTTTTGAGGTTATATTTATAGTAACACTTATGGCAAATACACCAGCCTCTTTTTATTAAACTAGGGTAAAATTCACTCTCTGGAAGTTCCTTTTGACATTTTATACAATTCATTAAATGGTATCCTTAATTGTAAATCCTTTGGTTTGCGTTCTCTTAAATAGTTTTCCAAACCCTCATTTCTGAGAACGTGCGGTTTATAATCAGGATAAGCTTCTTTTATGTCATAGTAAACTTCTGTTATGTTTTTATTCCCATAAAATTTATAATCATCACCTTTCTGCGTTACAATAAAATGCGCCCATTCACCGTCAACCTTTAGTAAGTAAACGTGTTTTAATGGCTTTCTCATTCTCTGGGAGTCGTATTCCTGTTCAATAGCCGGATAATCACTAAAGTTTAATCTTTGCTCTTTCATTTTTGTAACTCATTCAATTTTATACCGCAATTTAAAACATCGCCCCAAGTTTCAACAGTCTGTAAACAATTCTCTTTTATTGCTACAGACTTAGTCGTGGAGCAACCGCTTAATATCATCAGGCAAAGGAGTGTGATAACAATCGCAATCACCTTTAACAGTCCGAACAATCGTTCTAATCTTTTCAATCTTTTTTCCTGCTCTATCCTGAGCGTCATTATACTCTTGTATTGCATTTTTATACCCCTTTATTTCGGTTTGTAGTGCGTTATTCTGATTTTCCGCATTAGTTGCTCGTAAAAGTCTGTTATCGCTTTGTAGCTTGAAAAAAACAGCCGTAGCGATAGCAATTATTAAACTAAGGAATAGAATCCGATTCAACATTTTTTTCCTCTCTGTAATTTTCTTGAACATCGCCATTGTGAAGCCATACACTAGAACCCATATTTTCATCATCTGAAATACGGATAAGGTCATAGCCTTCTTCTGCGTTCAAGATGTCCATTGTTTCAAGGATTTCAGCACCCTTTGGCACTTCACCGCCTACATAAACAATTCCATTGTATTTGTATTTGTAACATTGTGTAATAAACATATTTTCTCCTTATGAAGTTGCAGGTAAATCGTAAGATAAAATTACATATCCACTTGTGCCGCCAAATAACGGGTAACCGGTTAAACCTGATATTGTGCTTTGCAAATTGCTCGGGAAATGAATTGTGTGAGTTACAGTTGAACCTGTGCCTCGCATCATATTTTGGAGTTGATTTATATAAGTGCCAAAACTTGAAGTAGTTAATGTCCTGAAATATATATTGGTTAATCCTGTGCAACCTTGGAAAGCATAATAAAGACCGTTACTACCTGACACTGTAGTTAACGATGATAAATCTACACTCGTTAATCCCGTACAATCTCGGAAAGCATTATAAAGACCGTTACTACCTGACACTGTAGTTAATGAGGATAAATCTACACTTGTTAACGCCGTGCAATTATAAAAAGCATAAGAAAGACCGCTACTCCCTGACACTGTAGTTAACGATGATAAATCTACACTCGTTAATCCTGTGCAATTATGAAAAGCATAAGAAAGACCGCTACTCCCTGACACTGTAGTTAACGATGATAAATCTACACTCGTTAACTTGGTACAACCCTTGAAAGCAGCATAAAGACTCATATCTGACACTGTAGTTAACGATGATAAATCTATGCTAGTTAATCCTGTGCAATCTTGGAAAGCATTACTAAAAGCACTACTCCCTAACACTGTAGTTAATGAGGATAAATCTACACTTGTTAACGCCGTGCAATTATAAAAAGCATTATAAAGACCGTTACTACCTGACACTGTAGTTAACGATGATAAATCTACACTCGTTAACGCCGTGCAATTATAAAAAGCATAAGAAAGACCGTGATCGCCAACATCAGTTGCATCATTTGGCAAGCTAAATGTAAAACTTGTTGTTGGCATTTGATACACACCATTTTTGACTTCACGAGTTATACCGATTCCGCCTCCTCCACCGCTAACATTGACAGTCACCGAACTATAACCATCTGCGTTATCAGAACTAGCGTTATATGTTCCATTTACAGTTATTGATTTTGTGATAAGTGTCGGTGATGAACCACTCGGGATACTTGATATAGCTGTTGCCAAGTTATCAAAATTCTGCGCCTGTGGTAAAGTTCCACCTTTACCTGAAACAGCAGTATAAGAGTTCGTCAGGTTAGTGTTTAACTTTGTTAATTCGCTTGCTATTGTCATTTACTAACTCCCCGAATTTATCGTATGTAAAGCGGTTTCAATATTGCCAATTTGTGCTTGTAATTTACCAATTCCCTCAAGCACGGTATCGGTTGCCGCAACAGCACTGCTTGTTGAAGTGGATAATCCTGTTAACTTCGTGCCTAAGATTATGGACTTTAAGTGGTCGGCTCGCATAACTCTTGAAGTTGTTGCCGTTCCAGTAGTTCCCTCTGATACACTCATTGCTGAATATACTTGTCTATATCCTTGGCATACGAATCGCCAATAATCGCCGTCAAACACAAAAATTGATGGTGTGTTAGCTGTCCAAGTATAAGTATCTGTCGATGTTGTAATTGCTGAATTTTGGTAACGAATAGGATAAGCATCAAAATTATTTAATTTAATAGTAGCATTCGCAACCGTGCTTGTTATAGTCGGTAAAACTATAATAGCAACACCGGCGGTTAATTCTGTTATACTCGGAATTGATACATCTTTTTCAACATCTGTCGCCGCCGATGTACTCACGCCGAAAAAATGTGACGAAGTATTTGATAAAGGCGCGCCATTTACTTTATTGCTTGAAATATCAGTACCACCCTGAATATCAATATTTCCACTTCCTAAAATTGAAGTGTTATTAATAGTCTTGATATTTGTGCCACTAACTAAAGTATCTTGCTTGTCGTCTACAAGTTCGTTGACTTTATTGACAACATCGTTTTGTTTTGCCGGTAATGTCAGTTTATTAACCATTTACGCCCCCTTTTAAGCGTGAACAACCACCTTATACGTGCCTGCTGAAATATTACTTGATGAAAGAATTTTTACTGCGATCGAATTTGCGTTTGTGACTGAATAATCATACATAACTCTTTCGCCTGAACTAACTTCATATAAAAATACACCAACATTCGTGTTATTAAGATTATGCGTTACGCTCCATGTGCAAATTCCGCCTGTTACCGTCAATGCCGGATTTGTGGCGTTATATGATTGAACAGATGTTGCACCTTTAGCAGCACCGGAACGAATTGTTGCCAAGTCTGAAATTGCGTCTTGCTTGTCATCAATTATCTCATTGACTGTCGTAATTAACTCCGATGTTGTCGGAGGTGTTGTTATCTTATTTACCATAATCCCCACCCTATGATTAAACCGTTAAAAAACTCTGCCCAATTTGTCGGACTTGAGCATAATCTATTCTTTGGAAGTTCTACCCAAAACATCGCATTGTAAACAAACGGAATACAAAAACCGCATACCGCAAATTGCCAACCGACAAACCAAGCAACCAGCAATGAATAAATAAAATATCTAATCATTAACCCGACAAAACAATATTGTCTTGTGCGTTCCTTAAATCCGAAGAACTTATTTACCGGTTTTACAAGCCAGTTCATAACAGGCTTGCGCCCTTTTGCTAATTGCTCGTCAATATACGAATCGTCTTCTTCGCCGCACATATAGTAATACCAATGCCCACGACACCAAAAAATATACACTAAAACGGAAACAATTAACGATATATACCACGGTTTACCTTGCTTAAAAAACTCCCAAGCAAAAACAGAAATAATACATAAAATCATCTGCACCCCTCTTTTCTCAAGGAAGTCAAATTTAGAATCATAACCGCCAAAAAATCTACGCCATAGACTAAAAAATATACCCATTAAATTAACTCCTCGCATTTTTTCTTAGTGCGTTCAACCCTAGAACCCCAACCATTACCGTAATATTTCCATTTCGGAAGGCTCATTAAATAATCAAGTCTTAAATCCATATAATCTTCTAGTACTTTTTTAACAGAAAGTCTATTGCAAGCACCGATTGTTTGATTGCCTATAATACCGTCAGCTGTTACTCCTAAAGCAATCTGAAGCTTTTTAATCGCTGTCTTTACTCCGCTATTTACCGCAAAATCAAAAACCGCAACACTTAAAGCGTCCGGTATATAGTCGCATTTACATCTGTCCCAATAATCTTTACGGTAAATTTCCATAGCTTGTGCTATTGTTAAGTTCGGAATATCTAAATCAGGATATGCTTTTTTACTTATACCATACTTAGTTTGACCTCCTGAATCTTTAGGGTCGTTGACATACCCGCCCTCATTAATCATTAATAAATCAAAAGCAGTATTCCAAACTTTTGCTGTCATTAAAACAATCCTTTTAAATTACTTAAATCTAAACCAAAAAAACCTATAATTATCAAAGCTAAAATAATCCAAAAACCTTTACAATCTTTTAATTCTTTGATTATCTGCAATAAAGGCTTATGCTCGCTTAACTGAATCAATATATCTAAACTGCCTCGCATTGTTGATAGTTCGTTTTTTACTTCTGAAAAATCTTTCTTCAAGTCGCCTACGTCCATTTTAATTAACTGTATTTCTTTTTTCATATCAGCATAATCCTCTGCTTGAGCTTCGGCAAGTTGTAACTGTGAGGTTGTCATTCCGCCTTTACTCCTCATTTTTTTTATCGTTTCCAATACAACGGCTTGTTTACACATTTTTAGCACCTCTTTTCTCATTATAACCCCCTTTTTATAAAAGTCAAGGCGGAATTTATCCGCCTTAGTATTTTTCCACCGAATGTTCACTTGTCATAACGTGAACCTTAATCAAGTTCTTAAATGATTCCGATATATCCTTTTCAATATCTGCCATTTCTCCTAACTCATTTAAGCTCCACTCTGATTTCGCTCTGCCTATCATTTCGGCTTTTTCGCTTATCATATCCAAGCCTTTATATATCCGCTCGTGGATTTTCTTCATTTCTTCGTTCGTCATTATACCCCCTGATTACCTAATACATTTGTTACAGTAACGTGTGGTGTTGCGTTCTCAATGTATCTTCCTTTGAATTTACATCTCGTTTGAAGTATATCCGTTGTAATAGGATAACCCCATATATCAACCAACGGCACCGCTGTTCCGTTTATTGTAATTGTCGTTGCAACCGGAGCACCAGTAATTACCGCACTCGGGTCAATCGTTACTATTAAACAAAACGGGTCAAAATTTCCTACATTTGTTGCATTAGATACAGTTAAAACCCCTGCATCTGTTATCGCTGATGTTCTATGCACATAAGGACAAGTATTACAAGTCATCTTAATTCTCCGAAAATAGGCGGAGGATTACTCCGCCCTTTTCCTAGCCGTTGAAGCAACCGCAACCGCCACCGCAGAACGGAGAGCGACCTGCATCGTATGTCCAGCCATTCGGATAGCGAACTACACCAGCCAACTGATTTGCCAATTCAAGCTGTGCAACTTTACCCTGCAATGCTTCTATTTTATCTTGAGAGAGCATATCACGGGTTTTTTGTCCTTCTGCCGCAATAGCCGCTTGCAATGCATTTGTATTTGCTAAAGCATCATAGCGGTTTTGAGCCGATGTTTGCTGAATCAACATTTTGGTATCACAGCAACACGCATTCTGATTTGCAATAGCCTGTTGAACTGAAGCTGAAACGCCTAAAACATCTCTATCCAATTCAGAATATTTATCGCCAACATAACCTACAATGTCGTGATAGACTTGATTTGTTGCTGATAAAATTTCACGCTGATTTGCTAAAGAGTTCTGAGTATCAAATCCTCTTTGAACTTCATTTGATGTTGCTAAATTTTCGTATCCGATAGCGTTTGCGAATCCGTTGTTTCCAAAACCGAAACCGTTACCGCCCATCAATACGATTAAGAATAAAAGAGTGAGCCAAGAGCCACCCATTCCACTGTTGCCACCCATAGCGGCGGCAATATCGGCTAAAGAATAGCCATTTCCTTCTGCCATTTATTTTCTCCTATTAAATTAAACCAAACAAGGACTTATTTCAAACCGATTTGCCTTGCATCTTCATCGGTGAGTATTTTCTTGTTAATGTCAAAACCTCTTGATTTTGCCATATTAAGAATTGTCTGCATAATCTGTTGAGGGCTTTTCCCTGCCATCATCTGATTATATTGTTGCATTAACGGGTGATTCTGTAACCGACCCATTAGAAAATTGTTTATTAACTGATTCATTTAATCGCCTTTCAATGTTTTGAAGTCTTTCCAAAATTGTTTTAATGTCGTTCTTTTCTTCCATACCTCCTGATAATGAATAAGATTCTGTTTCAATGTTTCCGTCATTGTTCATTCTGCGTAGGTAAATTTCTTTTTTATCTCTATTGATTCCAAGATAAAAAACATTTGGCATTACATTTAAGCCTGTTAGTTCTTCAGGTGTTTTCACAAAATAACAACTTGCTTGTGATTGAACCTGTTGAGAAACATTTTGAATAGGTTGTGAATACCTAAAATACGGGTCATTATAGTTCGGATACATCAATTCCCTCCTGTGCTAAAATTAAATACATTTGAAGTCTTGTAAAATAAAACATAGGCTACCTCCTGATTAAGAAGATAGCCTATGCCTCGCCAAGAAAGAAGTGTACTAATTGTCCTTATGTAGTGAAGTGTCTAATGCTTTGATAAAAAACAACTTTATAAATGGTAGTGATTTTATGATGATATCCTTATGAAGTGATTTTGCATATCTTTCGGATACTTCTAGCTTATAAGCAACAACTTTCATCGGCTTATCATCACAATACCGAATCTCTAAAAGTTTCTTTTCCTGTTTCGTGAGTGGTAGTGTATAAATAAAACTTCTCAAGACTTCCTTGTCAGGATAGTCATTAAAGAAGTCTTTAATAAAATCTACCTTAAAATCACTCATTTTTTAACTCGTCTGATTCTCGGTGCTTTAGGATTTTTCCCTCTCAAGTGGAATCTTACTTTTTGCTTAACCTTCATTCTTTACCTCTTGCGTTACATTATCACTATTATCTACCGCTTGACTTACATCATTTGAAACTGGATATAAATAAGCAAAAAATATAAATACTAAAAACAAAAAACAAACTGCGTAAAAGTGTCTTTCACTTCTCTGTAATTGTTTTTCTACTAATTGCATTGCAAAGTTTTCCTCTTCCATTTTTATTCTCCTATGCTATTCTGCGCCATACATTGACACGATATGCAGGCGGTTGAACCGTTGATGATTTACCATAAATTGAGGAAGAACGGCTTGCGTTAAAATTTACTTGAACTGCATTTGTTGATTGTCCAGCTCCCTCATTACCTACACCCCAACCGGAACGAGAAACACCATTGAAAGCTCCGTCTTGTCCCGCTCTAAAAATCCCCTGCCAATCCCTTTCACTGTAAAAATTACCGGTAATATTCGGCAATCCTGCCGCAATAGTGGTATTTGCATTTGGACCATTGCCACCCCATAAAGCACGGTCTTGTGCGACTAATTGCCACTGAGAGCCACTAATAAGACTGGCAATCGGGCAATAGTTTGATGAGCCTGTGTATTGCGTTGTAATATAAAGCGACCCTACCGGATACAATAAACCTAACAGACCTGTAATAGCTACACCACTTTGAGCCTTTATGCTAGTGCCGTCAAAAGTCTGGTCTGGCGGAGTACCAGCTAACGAACTAATTACTCCATCTTCTACTACAATAGAAACATTATCAGGTTTTACAACTCCTGTACTAGAGCTTGTTGCTGGTTGAATCTCGTCAATTATTCCGTTGATTACTTCGTTTTGTTCAATCGGAGTTTTACTAGAAGTTATTTTGTTTACCATTGTGCCTCCTATCCTACTAAGACTGCCTTATATGTTCCAGCAGCTACGTTTGAAGATTCGTTAAACTGTATTACTACGTTTGAGTTTCCTGTGGCTGTTATATCCATAAATACATCTTGTCCTGTACTTACTTCATATACTCGTACTGTAAAATCGGTAGAATTTAATCCGTGTGCTATTGTCCAAGTACATACTCCACTTGACGGAGTTAAACTCGGATTCGTATAGGTTTCTTTTTTAATGATACTCCGTGATGGTGCCCAAGCAGGTACACCACTTACCATTGTTAAAACGTAATTATTTGTTCCTGCTGATAATTCTGTAAGAGTGCCACCACTTCCACCAACTGCAAGACTTCCCTCTGAAAGTGCAATAAATGGATAGTCTACCGTTACCGTACCACTGGTATTTGTTAAGCCTGTACTAAAAGTCAATGAAGTCTGATAATTCTGTAATTCATCATAAACACCACCAGAGGTAATTAGCTTCCCAGAGTTTTGAGTAACACTTGAGATAACCTCTCCGCTCTTAAAGTTGCTTGTGGTTAAGTCTGAGATAGAGTTATCATCTGCATCAATGGATTTATTCGTTAAAGTCTGTGATAAATCTAATCTTACAATATCATCTGATTCTGTATTATCAAACTTATCTAACATCGCAGAAGTAATTGTTACACCACTGGCAACCGGAGAATTAAATACAATCGTATCACCTGATTTGTATTCTACACCGTCAATAATGCAACCCGTTCCTGTACACTTAAACAACCAACCAGCTTTAATCGGTCTATAACTATTCAACCCTGAAAAGTCTGTCTGATTCGTTGTATCCCAAGTGCCTTTATAAACCATTGCATTTTGTACCGCAACCGCAATAGCATTTGCTACAAAAGCCGTATTTGCTATTTGTGTACTCTCACTTCCTGCACTAGCTGTCGGTGCCGTCGGTGTTCCTGTGAATGCAGGACTATCTAAATTCGCTTTTACTGCTAATTGTTTCGGATTGATTGCTACATCTTCAGCAGTACCTGTGGTCGCTTGTGCATCTGTCGCAATTTGTACGCCTGTTGACTTCCAATTTGTACCATCTGATACATAAATAGTATTATTGTAATATACAAACTTACCAGCTACCGCCGCAGGTAATGTTGAAACTTTATGTGCTATAACATTTATTACTTGATTATTATTAAAATCTAAGTCGGTCTTTACATCTGTTGTCATCTTATTCTCCTAGTTTAAAATTAACTTTCCTGTTACTTCGCTTGTAAAGGTTACCGTTATTGCGTTTAAATTATTATAAGTAATAGTTCCCACCATTACTACGCCATTGTCGTCAATAATTGTTACTTGTGGATATTTTCCTAATCCGTGATAATAAACCCAAGTATCTGAAGCTACGGTCTGAGTATAGACTACTTGATTATTCACACTGTTAGCAATCATACAATATCCATCAAAAGGACTTAATGTAGATAATACTACACCACTATCATATACTGAAATATCTATGTTAGAAACTAACGAAGCGTATGTTCCGCTTTTATATACACCTAATACCATACTAACATCAGGTATTGTTATCTTATAAACATCACCGGCTTGTTGCCATTCATTCTGTGAGAAGGTGTATCTATACGCACCATAAACCATATTTTCAACATATACCCTTGCTTGTTCTGCACTATTAGCTGCCGCTATTGCGCTATTAGAAGCTGACTCTGCACTACTTTCACAAGAGTATGCAATAGAATCCATATCGTGTTCAGAGTTTTCTAAAGTTCCGTTGTTATCTTTCCAAACTAAAGCTTTTCCCGTTTCAGGAAGCGGAAGCACAACGTCTATGTTATAACCTGAAGGAATTTTTGGAGTACGTCTTAAAAGGTCTGACTGCTCTTGATTGATTGCACAATCCTTATCAAAAGAACTCTCTACAACTTTTGCATCAAATCCTCGTGAAGTCGTATAAGGTACTTCCTGACTGATGGTCGTTGAGCGTGTGATAACTACATATTGATTTTCTGTCGGTGCTACATTAAAAGTAACAATTCCACCCGTTTCACTTACGGTCGCTGTGTAATCGGTTGTTACTGTCTGAACTCCGTCTTCTTCTATATAGACAACTAAGTACTGGTCGGATAAAGCATAAAAGTCATAACTAAACTGCGTTGTTACGCCATTTCCTTGCTGTCTGATAGGATTGTAATTTACTTCTATTGTCATTTGTTTCTCCTGTTAGTATTATATGAATATACCCTATAAAGTCAAGCTAATTTTTCCCCTTGTCAATATAATATTTCTTGATTCTGCGTTTCTCTTTTCTGACATACGCCATCTTCTCATCATTCGTCATATTTTTATATTCGTCTGATTTTCTTGTGTTCTTAATGAAGTCTGCCCAAGCTTTATTAAATTGTTCGTTGAGTTCCTTAAATCTTTCATCTCCGACTTTTTCTCTTAATTGAGTCAATTCTTTTGTGGTGGCTGTTTCCCAATTTTCACTCGGAGCATATACAGAAGTTCCAACACCAAACGCATCAGCTACTAAACCGGCAATATATAATCCTGTTTCTTCTTCATTTAGATTTTCAAAAGCGTTTTGTACCGGAATAGGGAGCAATCCATTTAAGAGCAAATACTTCTCATCTACTGGTTTTCCTGAAAAGTCGTAACCTTTATAATAATCCAGTAATAAGTGAGCGGCTGGCGAAAGTTTTCCTTCTACAAAATTAACAAACACATCACCGACACTTTGTTGCCCGTAACCTTTTCCTAATTCTCTTACAATCCCCGTTGTTGTAGATTTTGTGGATTTTGTGATAAGTCTTGAAAGTAACACTACGATATTGCCGGCACCGCCTGAAACATCAAATCTTGTGTTACCAAACTTGAGTTTTCCAAAATCACTGCTTCTCGGGTCTTCTTCTACTGCATCATCATCAAACGCATTCGCTAACAATAGAATAAGTCCGACAAAACTTAAATAAGATAATGTCGCTTTTGCCGCCTCTTTCTTTACAAAATCACTTCTGCCCTTATTTAATACACCAGCGGTTAAAATATCAATGTTAGACTTAAAAAATCTCGGAGAAAAGAATACATTATTTACTGCTTTAGCTACTGGCTCGGCAAACCCTAAACTTCCTCTTCCCGTTAGAGAGTTCACAAATTGCCCTAATCCGTCTGTTGATACTCCGTTCTTTTCGGCTGTTTCATATAACAAGTCAAATATATCAGCTCTCGTTCTGTACATAAATAAATTAAAAGCGTTTTCAGATGCTTTGTAAAGTCTTTTTAAGTACGGTATTCTTTCAGGTAGTGTGCTCGGAAATTCTTCTTCAAATACGCCTAAAGCTAATTTATACTTTTGATAAATTCCGTTTTGGTAGTTTTCTCTTTGCATTAAGTCAATAGCACAAGCTCTTGCAACCTCGTCTGCACTTTTTTCACTCTTTAAGGATTCTATAACATCGGTAAAGCTCTGTTTAGAGTTTTTATACCAGATTTTCGGATGCGTAACTAACACTTTTAAGCCTTGTCTTAATAATGCTGACATATCAAAAGATGCCTTAATGCCCTTTACAATACCTGCAACTTCTATTACATCTTTTGCCCAATTCTGCGGTTTATACCAATCTTCAAATTGAGGATTTACATTTAATTTAAGTTTGTCTGTATAGGTCTTAAAGTCATACTCTGCAATAGCTTTTTCTTCTACTGTTTTTGCATTTTGATATTTTTTTGCTAAAGTGGATATGTTTTTTGCCTCATCCATTGTTACGGCAACACCTAATTTATGCTCAACTAAATCAGAATAAAAGTCTTTTTGTTCTTTTGGCGTTAAATAATGGTCTATCTTTTCAATTTTTGAAATCATATCTCTGCGTTTGACTTCGTTTATGCCTTTTATCTTTTTTACCCAATTAACCATACCTTTAATCTGATTCTTGAGTATCATTTTTTGCTCAAACAAATAGTTAATATCTTTGGCATTTTCCATACCGAAAATATCCTCAAAAGTCTTAATTCTTTGCTCGCTCGTCATATTGATAAGCATAGTCGGCGTTAATTCACCACTTTTAATCTTGTTTAAGAAGTCATTAACAACATATTTTGGAATACAATGCATTTTTAACACTCCAATGATTTAACAAATTCTTGCCATTCTTTAGGCTCTGCCGCTAAAGCTATTTCGTTTTCAATTTCTTTTGTAGCTTTTTTGGTTTCGTCTTTTATTTTTTCTTTGGTTACTTTGTTTTTCTTCATTCTTTCCTCACGAAGTTCCGTCATTTCCTTTACCGGATTGATTCTGCCTCTTGCCAGTGCCTGAATCCTCTGTCCTAATTCGGTAGCCTCTTCTACTGTCATACTACGAGATAAATCATTTAGCAAGTCCGAATCGCCTTCATTCAACGCTAATTCTCTTAAAGCGGCAAATAAATCCTCTCTAAAGATTCCGTCTTGCTCAGGTGCTAAACCTTTAACAATATCAATAGCAAGCTGTTTATTTTCCTTAATGAACTCATCGGCTTTTTCAGCCATTTTGGTTTGTTTTCTAACTTCGTATGTAGGCTTTTCAACCTCAATACCTTTTTGCTCAGCCATTTCAGCGGTTGTTTTAGCAAGCCCTCTCGGTTTTACTTCTTTAGTTTCTGCTGTCGGTTTTTCTTGAGCTTCTTCTGTCGGTTTCTCGGTTTCTTCTATTTTGCCTGTTATCATAGAGTCAAAAAACTCTTTCATAACTGGAGTAATAGGCTCGTATTTTTTGCCTGCTCTAGTGTCAACTTCTTCTAAAGATTCATAAACTTCTTTAATAAACTCGTTATAATCCTTAAACACATCGCCGATAATAGGATTCGGTATATTTCCTGTGTATAAGTATTTTTCATAACCTCTTGCAAACTTTTCGTGCTGTGCAGAAGTGAGATAAGTTTGGTCTGCTTTTACACCTAACCATTTTTTAACTTCGTTAAACTGGTCTTTGTAATTCTGACTTGCCATTTCACTATTTGCATAGTTCCACATATTATCAAGCCAATAGTGTGCAAATTCGTGTGCATAAGTAGAAAAGTCAGCTTTGTCGGTTATTTTAATAGACTTTGTGAGAGCATCAAAAGAACCTCTTTTTACTTTGCCGCCTTGATAATAAATATTCTCACTCTCCGAGTATGTTCCTCTGTTATAAACTGATTTTATATTCCCCTTTTGTGGTCTTACAGCAATAGTTTCTTTGCTACCGTCAGCAATCTCTCGTAAAATAATCCCATCATACCCTAAGTCATATATCTTATCTACTACATTACCGTGTTCAAAATATATCCAACTACCTTTTTTGATTCGTGGTAGTTGTTCTTCCATTTGTTTATCGGTAAAGCCATAATACTCTTTTATTTCAGGTAGCACTTTTTCAAAATCTTTCTCTGGGTCAAAAACCTTATGCACCTTTACATAGACAGGCATAACTACCGCATCAACACCTAAATCTTCCTCTACTTGTTGTCTATATGCTTTTTCTTTTTCTTTGTATTCCCTGAGTATTTCATCAGATTTATCTGTATTATACCATTTTTCGCCATACTTCTCTATACTTTCTTTATTTAGCTGTTTGCGGTAATCTCCCACAAGTTCTTCAACCTTATTGTATAAATCTCTGTCTTGCCATTTGTTTTTACCCCAATCTTGCGCAAATTGTTCATTCGGTGTAAAGAATATAAGTTTATCTTCATACGGACTCTCAAACTCCTCTATACCGTGCGTACGAGTACCGTGATATACCTCAAACACTCTCGTTTTTTCTTCAGATGTGTTAATATTATCAAAGTTCTCTACTTTTTCAGGCTCTGCTCCCTCACTCCATCGATAAAAGTTCTCTAGTGCCTCTTTTGACTTAGCTATCCTATCTCCGTTTGAGTTGTAAACTGTTTTCTCTTGTCCGTTTATAGTGATAGTTTCGCCCTTATATTCAGGGTATATATCGTCTAGTCTTGCGTTTTCTTCTGCTATATCAAGGCTCTCTTGATAAAACTCAACACCTTTTTCTGTTTCTCTTGTTTTAAGCGTGTTAAATAGTTTATCATAAGCGGCATATATTTCCGCTTTTTCATCTTTGTTAAGATATACATTGTGTTCATCTTCTGAAGATATAAGATTTACAAGAAAGTCGTTGCTTACTTCTTTTTCAGCAAGTTTATCTTTAATGTACTGTTCAAAAGTTCTTGCTCCCATTTCTCGTATGGTTGACCAATAATCAGCACTTCTCCACATATCCCACTTTTCTGAACGTTCCATAAGTTTGCTTTTTTTCAAAGCGTTTCTTAACTCCATAAAAGCAAGCATAACTTCTGGTCTATTATGTGATAATGGATTATAATCGTTTGCCCATTCAGAGGTATATTCATATTCTTTATTTTCTTTTTTCATAAAGCTGTTATCTAAAGCGTGAAACCACTCGTGAGCTAAACTTCCGGCACCCTTCATTTTTGTTAAGTTAATAACAACCTTATCAGGCTCATAGTGTGCCATAGCTCCCTTGTGTCCTCTTGCACCAAACGCTAAGCCTAGAGTACCATTTAATGATAATGCTCTTGTAGGTACATTTATCACTTTAGATAAGTCAACCAAAGCATCATACGCTTCATTTAAGTCTTTTATTCTTGTTTTCTGCTCAACCCAGTTACCAAATTGCACACCCCTAAAACCAAAGGTATCGGCAAACATTTCAGGAGTAACATCTGAACCTCTGCGATAATCTTCGCCAACACGAGCCTCATTGACTTCTCCTCTGTCCATAGGATTTTGTTTTAACTTGTTGAGTTCCTCAACCAAGCTATCGTAATTATTCGCTAAATATTCTCTCGCTTCTTTTACACTAGAAAATGTATGTAAATCTAAGTATTTGCCACTTCTTACTTTTTTGCCTAAAAATACTTTGCTTCTATCTCTTGTATTATAGTAAATATCAAACTTTACTTTTCTGCTATTTGATTGCTGTTCGGAATCAATCCTGTTTTTTATTTCTTGTACGCCATCGTTAATGTCCTCAAAAAAGTAATTTCCATTTACTTTGATATATCTGCCATTAAACTCTACACCGTAGCCCTCTTTATCCCCTTCGTGGTATATGTTTGTCATAGTCCACTCATCTCTATAATATTTATGATAATAAGCAGGAGATATTGTATATCCTTTCGCTTTTGTAAAGTATGGATAACCAAGCATTTGATATAATTTAACAACATTGTTGATTTTTGAAAACTGTGTTTCTCCCATAATTTTATCAATAACAGAAGAATCAAAATTATTGTTAATAATCCTTGAAGCTATATCACGCATTGTCACAACAAGCTCTCGCCATTGTTTTAACTTATATGCGTATTTAGGCTTTGTCGGTATCAAATCCCTCAAAGCTTTAATTGTTGCTAAAGCATTAACATCAACACCTTCAGCAATAGCTTTTTCATAGTTAGGCTCTGGAAATACTACCGAAAGTTTTATATCCTCTGCGTTTTCAGGAAGCTCTTTATTGATTTTTTCCTTAAATCCGCTCCATAAGTCTTTTCTTGCACCCTCTATCTTTTCTCCAAAATCCTCAATTTTATCTGGTGTTGTGGTATCTTCTTTTTCTACCTCTGGAAGTGTGTTTTCTTGAATAGCCTCGTTTGTTTCAGGTGTTAAGTCTATTTGTTTGTCTTCTTTAGCTTCTCTTTCAGAAAACTCAAACGATAAGTTTTTCTCTCGTGCTATTCTTTCGTCATATGCCTCATAGACTCTTTGCGTATAATAATCATAACCAATTTTAACCGCATCGCCTCGCAAATTATCTCTTTCTTTAATCTTTTCCCCAAGTTCCCTTAAATCATTTACAGGGAAATAATCACCAAAAAGATTTTCAGCTTCCTTGAAATTTAATCTCCTTTCTGAAATTGAATCGGAAATATCGCCTAAAGTCAGCCCAAATTCTTCATCAATCTCCAAAGCCACATCTTGAGCTGTATCAAAAAGAGGTTTTAATTTTTCTTCCGCCTTATCAAGCTTTTCTTGAAGCTCTTGTTCTTGTTCTTCTGTTAAGTCTTCATATCTTAATCTTCTTACAATGTCGTCATAGTTTTCTTCTTGAACTGTAAAGGAATCCTTGACAGCTTCCTCTGCCTCAAATACCGCTTGCTTTTCGTCTGTTGACATAGATTCAACATCATAATTTTCTGCACCCTCATAAGATGATACAACATCGTTTAAGTTCTGCTCTTTTTCTTCTGCCGGTGCGTTTTCCTCAATTTGTGCTTTTAATTCATCTTCTTGCGGTTTTACTTCTTCACGGCTCTTTTTTCTGCGTTTTCTCTCTCTGACTTTTTGTTGTTCTTCTGTTAAGCCCTTTAAGTAAATTCTACCGTCTTTATAAACAATATCATTCGGAGTTAATACATCATCAATAGTAACTCCTCTTTTATTTGCTTCTGCTAAAACTTCATCTGCAAATCTGCTTGCCTCTCCCTCAATATATTGAGCCTTTTTAGCTTCTTCTACATCGGAATAAGCACCTGCATCGGTAATTTGCTTGTTAATTACATCTTTTATCTGTTCATATATAGCACCGTGCTTGTTTCTTAATTCCTCTGACTGTACTAGCTCTTGAGCAATAACAGAGCGTGCGGTTTCGTCTGCCTCTTCATAAATTGCGTCTACTACATTGTCTAAGTCTTTTTCAGGTACAGTATTTTGTAATTGTTCTCTTAAAATAGCTTTTGCTTGCGAACGATGTCCTATTGCCGCCGCAATACCTGCACCACCACCGAGAACACCACCAACGGCACCAGCTTGAACTGCTTGCATAAATGCTTCAGGAAGTTTTGAAAAATCCAAATAACCGCCTGCAACATCAACACCAATTTCATATAAACCTTGTGATAATTCCGTTCCGCCTTCTGATACTGCGATTTTAGCTACATTCTTTAATCTCTGTCCGAACGGCATCTTAAAGAGTTTTCTCTGCTCTCCAAAACCGAACTTCTTTTCCATAATCATACTACCAGATGCGTACATTGCTGAAAACATAAAGTCTTTACTTGCAATATCTGCGGTATAGTCTTTTAAGTCAACATCTCCGCTTTTTTCTATGTAGGTATTGATTTTATCTTGTGCTTTTCCACCGAGTTCCATAGCAAACATTGAGCCTAAACCAGCTGTTTCTGTTAATGCACCTGCGGCTTTTGTGGATAAACCAGCTACCGAGCCAACACCGCCCGTTAAATATCCCAAACCTAGCATTTCGCCGTAATTGAACAAACCACCGCCAAGAGCATAAGCAAAACTGTTATAATCTTCTGGTGCAATTACAGGTTGATATGCTTGCTGATACTTTTTGTTTTTTGCCTGAACTTCATTGTTAGCGGCATTTATAAGCGAACGACCAAAATTTTCTACTGTTTTACTTCCTGTGATACCCCCGACAGATAAAACACCTTGTCCACCCCATATTTTAACATTTTGGAGTGTGTTTCCGCCTTCGTGTGCGGCATCAGTAAAACCTGCCGCTAAAACATCGCCAAAACTATATTTAACAGCTGGAGCAGTCATTCGTTTTTGTGCTTGTTGAAGTAAGGAATAATCGTTTGCGGTATAATTACCTTGACTGACTAAATCAAACAAGTTTCTTTCTTTTGGAGCTGTATCGCCGATTTTTGTATTGTCGTTTTTCGTATTTTCTAATTGTTCGCTTAAAGTGCTCATTCTTCAACCTCTACAATAACATCGTCTAAACTATAACCTTTGAATATTAAGTTTTTGCCAGTCGCTTGACTCCAAAACTTATCTCCAACTTTCAAATTTGTAAAGTCAACATCAGGATAGCGTGTCTGTATTGCTTTTTCTTGTCCTTCCTTATAGATTTCTCTTGCCATTTCAGGATTGCCATCTAACAACGCTTGAACTGTTTTTTGTATTGTTTCTTTTCCTAGTGCATCAATTCTGCGTTTTGCATAATATTGTTTTGTTGCTGTAAAATCAGGAGCATTCCAGAGAACCATATTTTTAAGCACTTCCCAAGATGTAGGCTTTTTCGGTTGAAATGTCCTGTTTATCTGCTCTGCAAACAGTTTGTTATTATATCCCTCATAAGCTAATTGTGCAAATTTATCTTTATCATCGGCTGATAATTTCGCATCGCTGTTACTCCTATTTAATTTTCCGATATACTCCGTTAGCATCATTAAGTTTAAGGCGTTACCTTGTTCGTCTGTTTCCGTTGCGTTTTCTAATAAAAAGTTAAGGCGTTTTTGTGCATCGTACGCACCAGAAAATACTGTTTCTGCATCGTAATTCGGGCTATGAAGATAAACACTCTCTAATTCCGCCACCTCTTTTTCTTTCATTTTAGGATTTAATCGTTTAAGTTCATCAAATCCCTCTTGTGTAGGGTTTTTAAGAAAAGAAAGATAAGTATCTTGATAAATTTGTTTATCAATTTTCTTCTGTCTTGCTTTTGCATAGTTCTTATACTTTGTTACAGTTTTCTCGCCTAACGATTCTTTTATTGCTTTTGTAACAGGATTTTCGGCTTTTTTCTTTTCCTTTGTAGGTAACTTAGGAGCTGTACTACCAGTCGTTTCTTTACTCTGTTTAGAATCTTCTTTAGCCGTTTCGGAAACATCTTCAGCCGGCTCCTCGCCTAAAATTTCCAAAACCTGTTTAGGGTCTTCTTCTGCAAGATTATCTAAGAACGATTTATAATATTTTTCTTCATAGTTATTTAACAGGTAAGCCGCTTGCTCTGTTCCTAAGTTTTTTGCCGCATAATCAAGTAATTTATTGTAACTCTGTTCAAAGTCTGCTTTAGCCATTTCAAGGTTGCCAGCGGCTCCGTAGTTGCCTGCCAGTTCTAAGTAATTATTTATACTGTTTCTTATATGATACTTTACATTCTCTTGATTCTGCTTTAATGCCCAAGCCTGATTATTTATATCATAGCCGCCTTTTAATTTGTTTGCTTCTAAATCAAAGTTCTGTCTGTATAACGGGTCAATATCGTTTCTTAATACCGAAAACACCTGATTATAATTTGCTTGTAACTCTTTCATAGCTTCAGGATTATTCGGATTATCCTTGTTTGCCTCTCTCCAGTCGTTGGTGATTTTATCCATCTGAAGGCGTGCATCGGTCATTGAGGAGTCAATTTTAATCTCCTGTTGCTGTTTTACGACTTCCTGATATTGTTGTGCGGCAGGTAATAATGCTCCTGCGTATGTTCCTAAAGTGTTAGTCTTAGATACTTCATCATAGTATTTTCTTTTTTCCGTAGGTATTGTAACCATTTACACCCCCGTATAAACTGAATCCGTTAATATTACATTACCGCCTGTTTTGGCTGTTCCTGTTAAATCATAGGTATTGTTTCCGACATATTTACCGCCACTCATTAAAGCACCATAACCAGCGTTTCCTGTTAAGTCGCTCATTCCATACATACCATAAGCACTTACAACACCGCTTGCTAAGTTTCCTAATAAACTGGCTCTTGCTTGTGTGAGGTTATTTTTAATAGTCTGTTGATAGTTATACTTCAGCGACTGTACATCTTTTATGCCTGTCTGATAAGTGTCTTGCATTACATTCTGTGCTGTGCCTTCTAATTCCACACCTGCCTGAATGTAACCGATTTTCTGTCTTGCCGCTGTTTGTAATATCTCTTGTTTGCGGTTTTCAATAACCTGTGAACCTTGTCTTGCAATAAGTCTGTTCTGACTTTTAGCTGAATTAAACTCTCCGATTCCCTTTGCTACGGATAAACCACCTACAACTAAAGCCGCCGCTACTCCCATTCTATCCTCCACAAATTAAACCAATGCCCTCTGAACTTCCTTGAATGTTTTTTTACTAATTTAAACCCTAAAAACTCGTGCCATTTATTTAGTTTTTCTTCATCTTCGCTCTCTGTTTCCGTGCATTTCATTTCAAATCTTTTTATGCACTCCCAAACAAGCCATTTCATTTTTATTGCGTATTTAGGATTATCCCCAAAACATTCATCTGCTATAATAAGTCCGTACCATTTATCCGTATCATACTCTGTAAAAGATAAAATTGCAAGTGCTTTTTCCTTTTGTTCATCGTATAAAGTGAAACTATTTGCACTCTCAAGAAACTTCTTGATTCTCTTAATGTCTTTCGTGCTTTTTAAGTCCCAACCGTAACGATTGAACTTCATTGTATCAAGGTCTTTTTCTATGTAATCAAAAATTTTCATAGCTTATCAAAACTCACTCTTGCTTCAATTACGGTTAAATTACAAGGTAACGGCTTTTCTTGCTCTACGAATATTCTCTTTTCGTAATCGTGCGTATCGTTATATCCATAAACATACTCATCACCATCCATTAAAAGCGGTGGAGCATCATAATATCCGCTAGGATTAAACAGCTGTACATCTTGCATATTATTTACATCTGTACCGATTCTTACTCCTGCACTGCTGACAAACCTCAAAACAAAAGTATTGATTTTCTTCTTAATGGTCTGTGAGTTTAATCCGTTATCATACATTCCTAAGATAAAGCTCATAGCGAATCCCTTATAAGAATATCCCAAAGTAACAACCGAATATTCTTTATCTAATTGAATTTCGCCATTCTCTACGGTATAAATTCCGGCAAAACCGCCATCACCGATAACAGCTTGTTCTTGTCCTTCTATGTCGTCAAGGTCATCTACCTTATTAAAGGTTAAATACCAACTATTCCAAGTCAACGGATAGACTTCTTCTGTTAAAACCTCAACTGTTGCGCTTGTAGAACTCTCTACACTCTTAATTAACATTTCCCCGTATTGACTGCCGTCTTGAGTTTTATAGATAATTCTATGCCCTATAAACGAATTATCAAACACCTCACTTGAAGAAGTCAATGTACTTCCTGATAAGGTTATTTCCTCTGTATGAAGATTTTTAATCGTAACAGCATTATCAACATAGACACATTGTTTCAGTTCTTCGCCCTGTAATCGGTAAAACTTCGCCTTATCTGTATCGTTTTCGTAATCCGTTTCGTAAAAATCGGTAAAGTCAACTTCGTCAGCCATTCGCTCAATGTAATATGTTCCGTTTCTTAATACGCATATAATCAGGTCATCGTTTCCGTCTGGTCTTGTAATCGGGCAAAAACTTTTTACTTCGCCTTTTGTGGTAATCGGAAACCAACCAAACATATCCTCTGATTTACTATATAACAAAGCAGTCATCTGCCCTGATTCCATTAAACCATAGATTAAGTTATTCTTATCTCTCTTATAGTATAGTTTCTTAATCTTGCCTGATTCCTCATTTAACACGCTTAAATTCGCCGCTAAAAAGCTCTCGCTCAACATATCATAAACTAAAGAATAAGCCTTTGTTCTACTTAATGATAAATAAACCATTTGAGAGTCTTTTTCTGTCGGCACCGTACTGCAAGCACTTTCACGAGATATAATTTCAGCATTTACTTTTGTGGAAGTAATAGCATCGCCGGAACTTCCGCCGTTAATTGCTACAACACCTTCACCACAACCTGCTACTAAGTTATATCTGCCACCGTATAACCACAAAATCGGGTCAGAGATAATACTTAATTGATAGCTTAACGGGTCATCATCTTTTATATTACTTTGAGGAATAGTGAACTGTCCATAGTCTGCAACACCGCTTGCTTTTACTGTTGTCGGTTTATTACTGAATCCGCCAAACCATAACCTACCTTGATAGAATGTAACGCTTGACGGATAGCCTGTATCATTAAAATCAATACCGGTAATAGGAGCGTTCTCAATGGTAAAGCTATTCGCACTTGTTCTTTTTAATACTTTCGGATTCATAGATTTTTCAGCAAAGTACATCGCATCTGCGTTTTGTGCATAAGCTAAATTTTTAGCTTGTTCGTATGTAATATCTGTTTGAAGAACTAAAACATCTGAACCGCTTGAAGTAACATATCCGAATTTTCCGTTATTGTCATAGGTATAAAATCGCATATATCCGTTAGTTAATTCCAGTAAATAGGTCTGATTTGTATTAAACCTGAACGGAATTAAAACAGCCGGCTCATTATTGCGAGTTTCTGCTTCGTAAATAAAACCTGTCCTGTATTTTAGTGAGCCTTTATTACAGCTGATAAAGTTTCTCAAAAGCGGAAAGCCATTTTGAAAAATCGGTAAATCAAACCTTCCACTTAAATCTTTATCAACTTTACCACGAAAGAAGTTATTTAATACAACACTTGTCATTTTTTAGATACTCCGACTTTTAATCCACGTCTTGCGGTTAAGAGTTTTGAACTTTTAATAATGATAGGTTTATTCTCTTGTGCCTCTAAAGCCATAATTTCCATTGTCTTTACAGGTATATTCTTTTCAAGATTACTTATAATAGTCATACTCTCCGTTATTTCAGGAGCAATATTCCTTGCCAAGAGTAAGCTAAACAACAAAATAAAGCTGTCATTAAACTTCGTGATAGCTTGTTCATCTTTTACATATCTTACAGGAAGTCCGTCTTTATATAGAATATTCGTTAAAACATATCCGTTCTCAATAGAATAGTCTGTACTCGGATTATCTGCTTCACCGATTCCTAAGATTTTCAAGCAATCACTTCTGTACATATAAGCGTATTTATATCCAAAAGCAGGAGTTTCCGCACTTAATGCCCATAAATCCCTTGTGATAGCAAAGTTTGGCATCATCGTCTTTAATGCCGCACGTCTTGAAATATCGTACCATTTCGCAAGTACTTTTTCTGTTTGTTTGGTAGGCGAATCAATATTCTCTACTGTGCTTTTATCGCCTAATTGACTTAATGCTAAATTACAAATATCTACTTTGCTATACATTTCATTTCCCCTTAAAGAGAGGGTGGAGCGTGAACCCCACCCCTTTTTGACTAGATTGTGGTGTTAATCAACTGAACACGTTTACCTTCTGAACGCATAGCGTTAATCCAAAGGTCAATCGTAACTTCGTTTGAACCAACTTTGGTATAAGACTTTTCAACTCGCAAGTCGTTGAGTTTCATTGACAAGAGAATTGATTGCGGAGCCAATACCAAGCAAGTACGAGTACCAGATGCTTCCTTCAAAATCGGATTTGCAACTGTTACACCACCGGTTACCGAACCAGCAAACAAAGCTGTCTTGTAAATACCAGCATTTGAAAGAATACCAGCGTTTACGTTAGAGCCGTTCATATAGTCGTTGTTGATGAATTTTTCATCGTTCATCAATGCAGTATTTTCTGCACCGGTAATTGCCAACAAAGAATTTCTAAATTCTTCAATCGGCAATTCGTTATTGATGAAGTTTTGAGTAACAATCTGAATTGTTGAATAATCAATACCAGATGTTGCATCAACGGTCAAAACACCATCATCGGCGGCACTTACAGAAGACGGAGTCGCATTCGGAGCACCAATCAAAACAGCACCACTTGCGGCACTTGCAATGATTTGGTCAATTACACGGTTTTTAGCATATACCAAACCTTGTACCAGATAAGATGTCGGGTCAGCAATCAAGTCATTTACATCATCTTTATCGTCAATGTAAATGGTCTTTGTGAAACGGCGTTTGCTCATCTGACGGTTAGAAGTCGTATAATCGCCATACGATTTGTTTGGATTCTGTCCTGTTGCTTCTACGAGTTCAAAAGCCCCCATAGATGCGTAGTTATTTGTTTTACCTTCTACCGGAAGATATTTTACAACACCAGAACCGGATAAAAGAGTTTGTTTTTGCTGTGCGGCAACGTGAAAAGAATTTTCAAAGGTTTGCAGCATAGCAGGCGTTACAACGTTAGCCATATTTTTTCTCCTTAAAAAATCAAATTAAAATTAAACTTTCTAACGAAAAATTGTCCTTTCGGATTTCTCTTTATGTTTTTGCTAAAACATACAAAACCTAAATTTCGGGGTCGTTGCCGATTATCCCTTCGGATTTATCATCCTTTTTACCTTTAATAACAACTTCTGGAGCGTCCTCAAACTTAAAGTTGCCATCAAACTTCTTACCAAGAACTTGTGTGCAATACTCAATATAAGCAACTTCTCTTGCTTGTCTTAACGATGTTGCTCTGAATAACGGCACTTTTCTGAGATTAAACTTAATTGCTAATTCTTGAATACCATCCCAGTCAAGTTCTTTAATGTTCTTATCTAAATAACTTTCCTTGAGTTTAGCATCTTTTTCTACTTTGTCAATATAGCATTTTCCTAAAGCTGTGAATGGTTTGTTTCCACCCTGAAAATGTCTATGCAAAACTCTGTTCTGTACGTTAGATTGAATCCACTCTTCCTCGCATTCAGGCATTTTAATTGTGTCTTCAAACTCTACCATATCTTTATTTGAACGGTAATAACCGCTTACTTTGATTTTATACATTTTGAACTCCTATGTTATATTTACGTTTTAAGTCTGTTTCTTCCTGAATTGAGTGTGGTCTAAGGTCAAGTTTTTGCTTTTCCTCAATATATCCCTTCAAGTCAGGCTCTATTGATTTTGTTTCGTGTCTGCTTACACTTCCCAATTCTTTTACGCCGTATTTATCCATTACTAAATTGATAATACCATAAATCAAACCTACTTCGGCATTTGGTAATTTATCAATGTTTTGTAATGTTTCTTTATCTGCGTATTGCTTTAAGAAGTTACTGATTTCAGTTACCTTCGGTTGATAGTCATCACCGATGTACTTTACCAGATTTTCTTTTAAGCCAGCTTCAGAATATAAGCCCTCACTTTGTTTGCGTACAGATTCTTTGTATCCTTCAACAATAGACTTTGCTTGTCTTTTAGAAAGTCCATTATCGTAGAATAATTTTTGAAAGAACTCTGTATCTTCATCAAGGTCAAACTCATAATCGGTTGAGTTTTCAGGTCTTACTTTTCCATAAAACTCCGTTATATCGTTTTCGCTTGAGTTTTCGTCAGGAATACCAACAGTCTTTTTACCAATTAGCTTTTGTGCATTTGCTAACTGATTCCATACGTCTTCTTCCGACTTAATGTTTGCCGCCCAACCGGCTTCTTTGTATTGTTCAGGAACACTAAATTCGGGAGCAAGACTTTCTCTCTCTTCTACAACAGGAGATTCCGTTTCCACAGATTGTGTTTCCGAACCTTGTTCATTAACGTCTGTCATTATCTATCCTTTATAATGTTAATTAAAGTTTCTTTATCTATAAGACCAATTAAGAATACATTTACAAAATCTCTTTGAGCCTGTAAATATCTTAAATCGTCTTCTTTAAGGTTAGGAAGTGCATCAAAATACTTGACTGCTGTCAACATTTGATTTGCGTACTTCCTGCCACCTTTGGTATTAAAGAACTCGTTTGCACAAGTCTTCAATTCTTCTGCTACCTTTTTCAGGTCTTCAACCGCTTGCTTCTTGTTATTCAGGTAATTCTGATAATCCATTTCCTAAATCCTTATAAGCTGATGCTTTGTTCTTCATTGTTTGAGAATCAATGTTACTCATTTGAGCCTGCTGAATTTGTGCTTGCTGTTGTGCTTGTGCCTGAATAGCTTGCTTGAACTCTAAGTCTGTCTTGATTCTTGCATCATATCCTAAAGCGTTTGATACATCTCTTAATAATCCCAACCAGTCAATAGCTTCCGCTAATTGTGGTTGTACTGCTAACATAGCTTGTACTAACTGGAGTAATTGAACTAAGTTATCAATTTTATCCGTGTTAGATATTTTCTCAACTTCATTATTGAATTTAATCTTATACCATTCTTTACCCTGTTTCATACACTCTAAAACTGCATCAGGTATAATTCTGTTTCTAAGATTACGACTCAATAATGTTTCAGCAACTTGTGAGTTTGTTTCAGGATTTACTCCAAGTCTGCCCATATCCATTAACAAACTGGTAGAGCGTTTAATTGTCGGTATCCATACTTCGTTAATCTGCTGAATTACTAACCCTAAAATAGATTTATTTCTAATTGCGTATCTTTGAAGGCTCTCTGTCGCCGTCATATCGCTTGCTTGTGAAAAGTCTAACAAAAGGTCAACCTTGAATCCTGTTGCTAACTTCTCATTAAGATAAGGCAATAAGAACTGTACTAAAGCACTAGGGTCGCCAATATCCTGTAATGGAAACATCGGAGTTGCACCGTTTAATTTAGTTGCATCAAATACAGTTACTCCGCCTGCTGTCGTATCAATTACATTATCACCAGTTAAAGCAGAGCCAAACACTCCCATTGCCGGCTCACGCATCTTGTCTAAGGTAATCATTAAGCCGTTGACAATTTCATTTACGCAACGAATAGAACTCATTAACATTGTGCCATAAGCTCTACCGTAAACCTCGTTACGAATCTTTACCGGTCTACCAAACGATATAGGTCTTTCCTTAAAGTTTTCTTCAAAAAATACCTCATCGCTCTTACTAGCTAAGAACCAATAGCCGTGATATTTTGCACCATTAACACCGAGTTTCTTCGGGTCATATTCTTCGTTTGGTAATACACCTTGAACTACATCAAACTCTTTGTTAAACTCTTTATTATTCCAAGCGTCTTGAACCTCTTTCGGAAGTTTCTCAAACATAGCCTGATTAAATACACCATCACGATAGCAAAACTCTTGTACAAATTGATTCGTTCTCCACTTATACTTATTGAAGATAATATCAATTACACTGTTTTTACCTTCGTCAATAGCCATTGTATCAACACCATACTCTCTAAAGATAAGAGCATTTGCTGATGCATCGTTTCTAAGGTCGTTCTTAAATGTACCAATTCCCGAATTACCAAAAGCAACTTGGTCGTAAAAATACTGTTGTAATGCCGAATGTAATCCAGCCAACGGGTGATTCATTTCCTTAATAAGCTGAGAAGTCGCATACTTGTAATATTCAGTTACTGCACTTTCGTCAACCATTTCTAATACTGCATCGCTAGGCTGTAATTCAAAACCTTTATCGCCTGTGCCGATGATTATTCCTTTAAGGTAATCAGCAGACTGTACTGTTGACAAGCCTGCTGTCGGGTCTAACATATATGTATCTAAATCCTGTCCTTCCTTTTTGGTATCCTCTGCATCTACCGCAATTCCGACATATTTAGATATATCTCGCCACAAAGGCATATACTTTTGCTTCTTTGCCCAAACCTCATTGTAACGCTTAATTACATCTTTTGCTTGCATTACGCACCTCAACTAAAAATACTGCCTCTTTTTTGAGTGTTAAATACTCTTGTTGTGTCCTGTCCTAACTCTTCGCCTTCTGTGAAGTACATTGATTTTCTTTTCTTTGCTGTACTCTCTGCTTCTGCGGCTAAAGTTTCGGTTGCATTATCTACCACTTGTGGCTGTTCGCCTAACAATGAATCAGATAAACCCATTGTCCAAGCACTTGCCGCATTCTTTAATGCTCCACTTATATCGCCCTTCGCTATGCTTTTGGCTGTTCCTGAAATGCCTTTTGTTACGCTCTTAAAAGGTTTAGATACCGCTTTTCCTACTTTTCCCATTTATACTCTCCAACGCTTACTGCTCTTTATTACTATTTGACTGTGAGAAGTTACATTTTCTAAGTTATCAATAGCATATACTGCCATCATTAAACTATCTGCTCTATCCGGTGAATGAATGCCCTCTTTACGCATTTTCTCTTTGCTCATTATAAGCCTTGAACCGTCAGAACGATAATCGTACCTTATTTGTAGTAATTCTCTTTCACAATCATTGTTATACATAAGAATTTGCTCATTGTCAATATATCTTTTTAAGTTATAATACCCATAAGCTCGTAAATTATAATAATCGCTTGTCGGACTCTTACTTGCTCCGTCAAATCGTTCTATGTCAACTCCCAATTCTACCAGTCTTGAGTGTACAACCGTTCCCATTCCGCCTACATCAAGAATAGACTTGTCAGGCTGTTCTTCTCCAATGATATTAACTATCCTGCCAATAGATGTTGTCGGCTCCGCTTCACTCCACGCTATTTGTTTTGTAACTTTCCATTGAGTGAGTGATACTCTTTCAAGTACGGTTGCAACACATAAATCGCCACCTTTAGCGGCAAAATCAATTCCGATAACTTTAGCAGGATAAAATCCGTCATCATTCGGGACAATTTTACTCATTCTCGCAACTTTAGATGCGTTCATTAAGTAATCAGTCGCATTGTCTAACGGATAACCAAGCCAAATATGATTATATTCTTCAAGATTATTCTTTTTACAAGCCTCTGCTTCGTCTTTTAATTCCTGAGGACAAAACGGATTCTCAAAATAATCTATATGAATACACAAACAGTTCTCTCTGCCCATACAAAACTCATAAACAGGGTCGTTTCTTACAAACCTGTTCATTGTAAAGAATATTTTTGATTTTGGCTTACGAATTGTCGGTATAATGATGTCTAATGTCTGTTTGGTAATAGCTTCAGCTTCGTCTATCCATAAGAGGTCAACACCTTCCATACCTTTAATGTTTGCTTTTCCCTGCTCTCTAAAGCCCTTAAATAGAATTTCAGAGCCTGTTTTGTTATGAACTATCTTGTTTGATGTTACTGAGTAATTTAAGTTATACTCTTTGATAAGGTCAACCAGTACTTTATAAACGGATTCTTCAATAGTGTTTTGTGTTTCACGACCACAAACAACACGAATTTTCTGTTTCTCTCCTAAGTATAGAACTAACCTTCCGATAGATTGTGTCTTTGATGAACCTCGACCGCCTTCAGCTAAAAAGAAACGATAATCGTTAAATCGCTCAATTATCGGTGTTAGCTTTTTAGGTATGTTAATTAAAGCAGGTAACTCATCAATCAACATCTTCTCCTATATCCATTTTGAAGTCTTTGCCATTTACTTTTACTGTCGGCATTACCACAATAGAGCCTGAATGATTTATTTCCTGTTTATCGCCAAAAGTCTTTTGATTTGCCTTTGCTGCAAGTCTTAAATAGCAATCAAATAGAACTTTCGCTGTTGTATATTCTCTTTTTCCATTTTCTAATTCTTCAAGAGCTTTTTCGCACTTATCAAAATAGCCAAAAGCTTTCATTTCTCTGGCGTGCGTAGATAACTTACATACATCCTCATCATCTATATTATCTGCTAAGAACCTAAAGTAAAAGTTTTCCGGCTTGCCTTCTTTTTCACAAGCCTTTGAAACAGAATCACCACCTGCTATATTATAGCATACTCTTTCAAATGTCTGTCTTTTGTCCTCTGTCTTTGGCATTTTCTTTCTTCCCGAATATACGCTCCCAGTTTTCTTGTGGAATATCACCCATTGATAAACCTTTTCTTAATGAAGTGGTAATATCGCCTTGATGCCAATCCTCTTGCTCTTGTGAGGAGGATTCTTTGTAAATGGTCTTATTGCCTTGTTTTATTTCAACGAGCATTTAATAAACTTCCCACATCTAGCACATCTGCAACCATAAGCAGTATATACCCGCTTGTGAAAACCTAAAGCACATAGAATCTTGCCTATCATATTTGCACCTCTGAGGGTAGTATAGTATATTTTGGTATGATGTCAAGCAAAAAATAAAAGAGTTGACACATTTCTGCATCAACTCAAACGACTAAGCTTTGCCATTTATTCTTCCACCTTAAAGTTATTTGTTAACCATTTAATAGCATCGTCAACCCTATCTTTATCCCAAGTGTTATTGCGTAACTCTTTTAATGAATGAATAACCGGATTTATTGCCGCCCATACCGACATTCTATCCACTCTGTCAAGTCTTTGCATACATCCGATAATCAAATCGTCTTGTTTCTTCTTTGTTGTTATTATTATGTTAAATATTTTCATTTTCAATTTCCTTAATCTTCATTTCAGCATAATGCCAAGTGTAATAAACTTCCCCTGTTTTTCTGTCTTTTATTGTGTTGTGGCTGTAACGTATCATTCTAAAAGCCGCTAACGCAATCTTTAATTGCTTTTCCAAGCGTTCACATCTATCTAAAGCCCGCACAAGTGTTTCACTTCTACCGCTAGGCTCGTCATTGTAATTGTAGGGTTCTATCATTTTAATACCTCATCTATTTTCGTTATAACGGGATAGCATATATCTATAATAGAATCGTCATACCCATAATTTCTTTGTGCATCATTTAAAACTTCACGACATTCTTTCAGCAGTTCTTTGAGCTGTGCGTTTTCTCTTCTTACTTCCAA
>Ga0326514_10000190_pt1 | contig 38987 bp, 55 predicted proteins | sample 3_2548_0518_D_FD_203653 | JGI IMG/M metagenome (GOLD analysis project Ga0326514, IMG submission 203653) | Bovine rumen microbial communities from UC Davis, California, United States - 3_2548_0518 | ecosystem: Host-associated > Mammals > Digestive system > Stomach > Rumen | place: USA... | reverse complement strand
GATAATATTAGTTCAATTCTAATCGGTACTATTTTGGCTTGTAAGCTAACTTAGTAGAAGCGCCTGCCTGAAGAGCAGGAGGATCTGGAGCGTAACCAGGACAAGCCATTGTGACTATTGCATAATGGTAATGCTTTAGGTTGTGGACCTAATGATCTGGGTTCAATTCCCAGTAGTCACCTGTGTTTAAATGTTCAATTAACTCAACAGGGAGAGTGCTACTCTTACAAAGTAGAAGTTGTAGGTTCAAGTCCTACATTGAACACTTTACTTTTAATTATTTTCAATAAAAGGACGATTAAAAATGGAAGAACGAAGAAAAATAAAAAGAACATTAAAAAAAATAAAAGGTACAGTTTGTATAAATTGTCATAAAGATTGTCAAGATAATATTGAATATCATCATGTTGTTCCATTGTGTATTGGAGGTAATGATATTATTTCAAATATAGTTCCTTTATGTAAAGAATGTCATACTGCAATTCATAATACAGAAGAAAGTCCATTATGTATTAAAAATTTGGTTGAAGCAAAAAAAATTATTGATGAAAATATTTCTATAGGACGACCAAAAATAACAAAAAATGAACTTCCAAAATCTTTTGTAGATTTTTATCCTTTAATTAAAAATAAAAAAAAGAATATCACACAAGCAGCAAAAGAATTGCATCTATCTAGAACTACTATATATAAATATATAAAATTAATAGAAGAAGGAGATAAGGTATGACAAATACTTTTATGAATGCTCTTGAAGAACAGTATAATTATAAATTCACAGAAAACGGCGCCCTTGCACATCGTTCTACAGGTTCTAAAGTTTATGACCTGTTTGCTTTCGGTGGAGCATATCGTTCTCGTAGTGATGCAGACTGCATGAATCTTTTTAGAAACGCCTTTAAAGAAGACCCAGACCTTGCTGTAAAATGTCTGTTTTATCTTCGTGATTGTAGAGGTGGACAGGGAGAACGTAGATTCTTTCGTGTATGCTATAAATGGTTGGCTAAGAATGAACCGGCCGCCGCGATTAAAAACCTTAAATATATCCCCGAGATGGGCAGGTGGGATGACCTTCTTTATTTAATCGGTACTCCTGTTGAAAAAGAAGTTGCTAATTTTATTGAAAAGCAGCTTACTCTTGATATGGAAGATACTATTAATGGTAAAGCGATTTCACTCCTTGCTAAATGGCTTCCAAGTGAAAATGCTCATAGTAAAGAAACAAAAGAAAAAGCTCGTTGGATTATTACTAATCTTCGACTTACATCAAGAGCATATAGAAAAACTCTTTCTCGTTTGAGAGAACAGATTAAAGTTCTTGAAAAACTTATGTCTGCTAATAGATGGGATGAAATTGAATTTTCTAAAATCCCGTCTAAAGCTGGACTTATTTATCGCAATGCTTTTGCTAGACGCGATATGATTGCAGAAAAGTATAAAGATTTTGCTATGGATAAGAATACAAAAGTAAATGCAGATACACTATATCCATATGAAATTGTAGAAAAAGTAATTAAACAGCTTGATTGGTGGCGGAATGGTAGTAATTTTAAAGGAACAGAAGTAGAAAGAGAAATGTTAAATAAGTATTGGGAAAATCAAAAGGATTATCTCAACGGTGCATCTCCTTCTATGCTTTGTGTCGTAGACACTTCTGGTTCTATGAGAGGTCTACCTCTGGATGTAGCTTGCTCTCTTGGACTTTATTGTGCGGAGAGAATGAGTGGAGAGTTTGCTGGAAAGTATATTAGTTTTAGTAGAAATCCGCGGTTGGTTAACTGTGAAGGGCATGACTTTGTTGATAAAGTATGTCGAATTTACAGAAATAACCTTTGTGAAAACACCGACCTTACCAAAGTCTTTGATCTTTTACTCAATATTGCTTTGCAGAAAGGGGTAAAACGAGAAGATATTCCTAAAACCATTTGTGTAATTTCTGATATGGAAATTGATTATATGTCAAATTGGTGTGAATCAACTGCTAAAACAGAAATGGAAAGAGTTAGAGAAAAATGGGCTTATCATGGTCTTGAACTTCCTCGACTTGTATACTGGAATGTCAATGCTCGTAACAATACAATTCTTGACAAAGGACCGAATGTAAGTTTCGTGTCTGGATGTAGTCCTATTATCTTTGAACAGGTACTTACAGGTAAACAGGGATTTGACCTTATGCTTGAAGTGCTTCTTAAAGATAGATATAAAGAGATTATGGCATGAGGACCAGTCAAAACCAGATTGAGCGGCCGCCGCGGTTTAACAACTACATTTGTAGTATAACAAGAAAAACAAAAAAAGGGTACTTGTAATTAAAACAAGTACCCTTTTTCTTTTTGCCTTTTTAACCTGTCTCTGACAGACTAATAATATTTTCTAGTAATATGTAAAAAATCTACCATACTAATCTCTTGCTCTTCAACCATTTTACATAATTTCTATTCTGAATAAACACCCTATTTATAATAATATTCAACCAAATCTAAATTTAATTTCATATATATTTTATCCAATCTCAAATTTTATTAACCATTATCTAGCACGAACATACCATGTCGTCTGGCTTGTTCTGTCTGTGGGTCCATCATTCGACGTAACACCTTGTATATATGTACTAGTAAAATTACATACTGCTCTTGCACCAGTATTTGAATACCCTGCAGTTGAAGTACCTCGTCCACCACCTACCCATACTTCAAGAACAGAAGAACTTATTGCTGATGCAGGGACAATCGTTGAGAAAAATTTCATTTTTGAAGAAACTTCTAAATCTGGGAATTGTGCTTCAATAAGAATTTCATTATATCCTGCTACACTACTAAATGTCTTTTTTGTCGTCCCTGTTGACGAGGCAATAAGTGTCCATGCAAGTGCTCCATTTTTTATTTGTGCTTTACTAATAGCTCTAAGTTCATATCCATTCCATGCAGCAATCCAATTTGTATCTGCCCAATTAATTCCTGCACCGCTATAATTAAAATAAATATCATTATTATTTCCAGCATCTTTTACACAAACAGATCGACCACTAAACGTCTTACCATCTATGGTTGTATGTACTGCATTATCAATACCACCTTGACAATTTGTATAAATGTCTATATGACTATCGTTACAAAGACAAAGTAATTCACTATCAGCTGAAGCTATACTATTTGCTACTGTATCTGCTGATTCACCACCACCAATAGCTGTAAGGCCACCTCCATCAATAATAATACCATTTCCATACTAAGTATCAGGATTATCTTTAAATTTTATCATTGGATAACTTGCCATACTACCTTGGTAATATATTGCATTAGTTACTTTATTAAATGTAAGACTTCCAGTCATTGAGTCGCCAGTTTTATCAACTGCTCCTATATTACCAGGTGTTAAATTAACATTTCCTGTTCTATAAGAATTTTCTGCATTTCCTTTTACTCCGGTTGCACCAGAATTACTAAAAGTTGTTCCAGATAAACTTACTCCTGTTCCTGCAGTATAAGTAGTGTCTGTAAATTTAGGATTATCTCCTACTGTTGAATTATTAATTGTTGTTATTTGAGAATCATTAATATATACTTTATTAATAAAACGAGAGATTCCATTAACAATTAAATCTTTTAAATTTGCCATATATTTTATATCTCTCCTTTATATCTCTAAAAAATTATTAGAAAAAATTTCATTTTCTCTATTTATATAAATTTTTTTCTATGATGTTCTATATTCTACTTTTGTTTCGCCGTTTGCATCGTCCCAGATATTGTTTGTGCCCAGCAGTGTGGTTATCTGCTGCGGGGTAATATTGTACACTACAGGCTCTGCAAGTTTATATACCACTTGTGCCCCCGTTGTCGGTGTACCGCCAGGCGTATACACATCTCTGTCGCTTATCCACTCACCCGGAAGTGTCTGTCCGGAATAGCTTGCAATGTTCGCTCTATCCACCACCAACGTTCCCCTCGTCACATCCACATATCCACCGAATACCGTTCCTGCTTCTGTGGGGAAGGTGATGGGGCAGGTTGTGCCGTCCTGTGAGTCAGTTGTGGGTGATACATACACATTCACCTCTGTGTGTCCTGTGATGGGGCAGATGTTGGAGTAGGGAGTGAAGTCAGAAGCGGTTCCACCTGTTTCAAACATAAAGTCTTTAATGTACACAGTCCCTGCGACTGGGTTATCGCCCGTCTTATCATTGTAAATGTTAAATGTGTACCCAGTTTCGTCAAAAGTTGCGGTATCAACGAACCTCTGCCATGATGTTGTCAAAGGCTTACTGCTATTGCCGTGCGCTGCGTACCCAATAAAAACATTCAGCGTTTTGTCGGCTTTTGCATAATAACTGACCGTGCATTGTCCTGACATTTTTGATGCTAACTCATATGCTTTTGACGAACTGTTTATATAGCATCCAGAGTAAAGAGTTGTATTCACGCTGACAACAAGAGTGCCATTATCGTTCGTTGCGCTACCACCTTTGAATCTTGAAGTATTGTCCGTTCCGATCTGAATTGAATACTTATTCTTCCCACCCCCTGCAGGCCATGGATTATCATAACCGTGCAAATCTTGCTCTGGCTCAATGTGAGCAATCACACTTACTGCATCAGCTTCTGCACCGTCCTCAAAGTGTGCAATACTGCCTGATGCAGTTTTTAAAATATCTTCTATTAAATTATTATTATAACAAATACCTTTTTTAGAAAAGTGTGTTATTATATTATTCTATTCTTGATAAAAATAAGTATAAAAATTAGAATTTCTATCAGCTAAAGCTGATGTATAATAAAGCTATAATATATCTCCTTCAGATAAAGCAGTTGCATAAATACGGAAATCAGATATATAAGCCTAACTATTACAATATTGAGTTCCACCATTCCAACCATTTATATATATAGATGTTCCATTAATTGATTTATATGTTTTTGCTTCTGCCCATAATTTACCATCTAAATATACATAACATTTAGTTCCATTCCCAGTCATTGCATAATGATGCCATGTATCAGTAGATGGAGCTGTAACTTGTGTAGTTGTACCTATATTATACAAAGGATTATTAGAACTATCTCCTGTATTCCATAAATTTCCAGAATACATTCCATTAAGTCTTATTCCATCACTAAAACCCCAAAACATTGTTGAATTAGAGCTTCGTTTACCCCACCATGCAAAAGTATATGAATCTCCAAAACCAGAAGTTGGAAAATTTGATATATGTATTTTTTGATTAGTAGCACTTATATGTGTACTTGCTTCATATCTAGGAGTATCTGTTGAATATTCTAAGGTTTCAATTTTTTCTCCATTATTCTAGTATCCAGAACAATCATAGATTGTTGTGTCATCATATCCTAAAGCAGAATATTCTAGATCATTTACATTAGGTACCCAAGGGGTTGCCTAAGTACCAATTTCTATTTTTACTGGTCCACATATCCACTTTCCACTTGTCATATTTCTAGTATCATAATCTATAGTCAATTTTGTTATTTCTGATGTTGTTGTAAAAGTATGTGTAAATAAACCTTTAAAATTAGCAGGTATTGTAACAAAAAACCAACTTGGAGAACATGCATAATATATTCGACGATTTCCTGTAGATATTGTATTTTCATAAAAATAACAAGATAAAGTTAATGTTGTACCAGAAGGTATACTTACTGTAGGTAAAGAAGCATATTTTTGATATACCTAACCTGCTGATTCTATTATTACTTTATTCTAATCTTTTAAAAAAGTTGCATTAGAAGTATTACCTGTCCACCAAGAAGTTTCAGCAAAATGAGAATAAGGTTCTAAATTAGGATTTATTTTTCCTAATCCATTGTTATCCAATGGATAATGTAATACTAATCCTTTAGAAATTTCTTTAATCTCTTTTAAAGAAAGAGCATGGTCATATATACGAACATCATTTAAATCACAATCACATTTATAATTACTTGTTAATCCACCTATTTTTATACTAGTAATTCCAGAAAAATTAGGAGCAAAAGTTGTAGAATATTCATTGCATAAAGTACCATTTAAATAAGTTTTACACTTATTATTTCCATAAGTACAAGCTACATGAGTCCATTTTCCAATTTCTAAATTATCAGTTTTATAAGAGGCTTGTGATGAAGATGATCCGTTTGAAATAGTAAAACATAAATAATTACTTTGATTTTGTAAAACTCCAAAAATATAAGAAGTCCAAGGAGTAGTTCCAAGACCAGCTTGAAAAACAGTATCCCAATTTGTATTCCAACTATTTATTTTAACCCAAAAACAAACAGAAGCAGATGTAAAATTTGTCATTACATCTTTATTAATATCTAAATAAGCATTTTTAGCAAAATTGTAACATTTTCCTATTTTACCATTATTATTAACAGTAGCATTTGTATTAGTAATATTTACATTACTTAAACCTTTATTCTATAAATTCCCATTAAGGGGTAGCCAAACTTGTAAACTCATTTAGCCACCTCCTTAATTAGGAAAAACTAATTCAACACAATCTGTTGAACTATTATACTTCCAATAATTATCATCAATAGATCCGTGATATTCTACAACTTTTTCATTTACATATTTAAAAACAGGATGTTCCCAACTAAGTTCTATATTAGTAGTATTAATAGCCCATCCTAATCTAATATATAACAATCCATCTTCAGAAGAGGGTAATTCTTGAGCAATAGGATCAGAATGTAATTTAGCACTTCCATCAGCTTGAGGAACACAAACTAAATAAACAAAATCCTATGCTGTAAGTGTAGTACCTGTATTAAAACTATATCTTAAATCAACAGTATGAAATTGTTTATATAAAGTTGCATTTGCTGCTATTTTAGCTCCTACTGTAGTATAATTAGTAGTAGTATTATAATAGTATATTTCACCAAAAGGATTAAAAGACTATGTAGTCATAGCTTTTGTTGTTGCTTGTGAATTATTAACTGAATTAAAAGGTAATAATGTATCTAAATCTTTTTGAATTACTAGTTGATATCTATATAAAGGAGCAGCTGTTTTCCAAATAGAACTATAATAAATTCTATTATTATAATTTGGATCATTACTATCACCAGTCTATTGAAGACCTCTAGAAGAAGCATTTAAATTATTTAAACTACCATAATTAGTAGTACCAGTTCCTGGCCATGCTGTCCATTTAACTGGAGTATCTAAAAAAGTAACTTCACAATTTTCTGTATCATATAAATCAACTTCAAAATTTCGATAATGAGCAGAACTAGTATAATTACTAGCATAAAAAATACTCATTCCAATAGCATGACCATAATCATTATTAAAACCAGCTTGTTTTAATGGATAACAACTAATATAATAATGCCCTGTACTATCAAAATCATTAAAATTCATATAAGTAAAACCACCTTGTCTACCAGAAATAGTAGAAAAGGTAATACTATTCTAATTTGGATAGTCTGGACACCAAGTATGTAATTTAAAATTAATTCTCCATACTTTCGTAAAAGTTTCAGGTTTAACTAACATAAAATACCAAGTTGAATCATTTTGATTTGCAGCACTGGCATAATATGATGTACCAGTATATTCTTTATGAATAATAGGACCTATATGATCACTAGATACTTTTAAATCATAAACATCACCATTAGGGAGGGTTATTTTTGAAATCTCAGCCATAAAAGCTTAACCTCCCTTCCTTAACTAACTGTAATTGTAGCTTGTGTACCTGTAAACGTAGGTTTAGAAACTGTACCACTTGGTGTAGTTGTACCAGAAAGTTGAACTTTTTGACCAGAAAAACTAATATTAGAAACACTACCATTAGGTTTACCAGATGTAGAAACAGTATCTTCTTCTCCTGTAAAAGTAGCTGTATATGTATTAGGGACAGGAATATTTCCAGTAACTAATCTTGCTCCAGTACCACTAAAAGTAGGTTGAGAAACTGTTCCACTTGGAGTTCCTGTAACAGATACACTTCCTTCTGTACCTGTAAAACTAGCAGAAGTAGGGACAGAAATATTACCAGTAACAAGTCTAACTCCAGTACCACTAAAGGTAGGAGCAGAAGATTTATAACTAGCATCTCCAGTTTTTACAGTAGTTGTTGTAGTAGTGATAGGAGCAGCTTTAGTAGCACCAATTTGATATAAACTTAAATTTTCATTAGCTACACTATAATATGTAATTGCATTAGAAGGAGCAGTAGCACCTGGTGCAGCTGTAGCTAAGGCACTAACCATATTAGTAACTGCATTAACCTGTTTAATACTAGTTGTAGAACCAGCTGTATTTACAGAAATTGTAGGTGTAGAAACAGTTCCACCTGGTGTATATGTAGCTGTACCAGTTGTTGAACTAACTGTAGTTGTTTTATTTCCATTGGTTAAACTAATTGAACCGGCAGGTGTAAAATCACCTGTCGCTGTCATACTAGCACCACTAAAAGTTGGCTGACTTACTGTACCACCAGGTGTATATGTAGCTGTACCAGTTGTTGAACTAACTGTAGCTGTTTTATTTGTTGTTCCATTCGTAGTAACTGTAACTGTACCAGCTGGAGTATATGTTCCAGTAAATGTACTATTAGAACCAGTAAATGTACCACCTGAAACAGTTCCCGCGGGTGTATAATTACCAGTTGTACTATTGGTAGCTGTAATAGTTACAGTACCTTGAGCACCTGTAAAAGTAGGTTGACTTACTGAACCAGCAGGTTTATATGTTGTACTAGCATTATCTTTATATGCTAAAGCACCAAGAGATTGTAATTGCGGTCCTAAAGAATGCCATTTACTATCATCACCATAAATAAACTCTTCTTTATTGTAAAAATATAAGTCACCAGTAGTTTTAGAAGTAATTGCAGTACCATCTACAGTAGGATCTTCATTTCCGCCATCTGTTAAAGCTGTAGTAGATACACCTTTAAAAACAATAGCACTACCACCGGTAATAGCTTCTATCTGCTATCTTGCCCAAGCATCTTTTATGTCATATGTATTACCATTAGGCAAAGTAATTTGTGATATTAATGGATTAGGCATAATTTTTTCCTTTCTTTATTTTTAATAAATTGTAAAAATCAATCTTTCATTCTAAATTTCAGAATCCTAAGTACGAACTTTATTATTCCAAAATTCTTTCTATGCAAGAGTAACGTGTATATCTAAATTATTTATATGTCTATAAAATAAATCATCAACAAAAGGAAGATCAGCTACATAAGTAGTTCCATCCCCTAACTTTATACCAGGATAATTTTTTATATTACCCTATTCATCTTCTTCTGTAGTTCTATTTGTATAAATATAAAATGTGTTTTTCTAAGATATTAGGCTCATTTGTTGATTCCATTCTTCTTTTGTTTTAGCTATTATAGTAGCTTTACCTTGAAGCTGTTGATTTAAGAAATCTAATCGCTATAGAATTTCTTTATTTGATAGCTAAACATCACCTAAATATACTTTATCTACATCAGTAAGAAAATAAAAAGTATAGGCATCAGGAGTTATGGAACTATATTGCTAAAATGTTCCTTTAAAAAATTTTACTGGATATTTTTCTTCTGCCATAATATCTCCTTCATCCGTTCCTTTTGTTTATATAAATCTTTTCATATAGAATATATAAAAAACAAAAAATAAAATTAATATCTTTCGTCCTAAGTAAAATTTGACTTTAATAAAAAATTATTGTATAATTAAATAAAAGAATAATTATTAGGAGATTTTATTATGACATTTGAAGAAATGCAAGATTTTTTAAGTAGAATTCAAGCTGAAAAATCTTAGACTAAAATTATGAATGCTTTACTTAGTTGTTATCAAGAAGTAAAACAGCATGAAAAAATGATTATTGAAATTCAATAGAAGTTAAATGAAATTATTAAAGGATGGAATGAAGAAGTTGCAGATGAAGGAGAAGGAGAAAAAAACGCGGCCGCCCTTAATCCCGATATATCTGAAGATATGATTCAAGAAGATGACCTTCCTGAAGATACCGGCGCCGCAATTTAGGAGGTAAAAGAATAATGAATTTATCTTATTCAATTCCAGCTGATCAAATAAAAAATATATCTATAAATGATTATTCTATCCAGAATAATACTATTACTACTTCAACTACTTCAACTACTTCAGCTTCTCCAACTTTAAAATATGATAATATTTTAAAATATAATGATAATTTTTAGAGTATAAAAATTTATCCTCCTTTAAGTACAGCAGATGAAATAAAAAAGGCTCTACAAGATTTAAAAAAAGCTATAAATAATCCAGATGATTTCAAATCAGTTAAAGAAATTGTGCCAGAAAAAGTTTATGAATTTACTTTCAATGATAATACAAAAATAAAAACTATTCGAGAAGAAAATGATCCTTTTGATTTAGAATATATGTTTTATCTTGCTCTTGCTAAAAAATTATATTCTAAAGATTATACTTTTGAAGGTGTACTTATGAAAGCTGCTGAACTGCAGTTTGTTAAAAGTACCGTAAAAACAGTAAAAAAGGGTATTCAAATATTTAAAAAGGCACAAGAAGAAAAGGCTAAGAAAGAAGAGCAAGAAGCTATTAAAAAACAGCAGCATGAAAAATACATAAGAAAGAAAAAAGAAGCTAAAGCTCGTAAACGTGATAATCAAATAAATATTATTGCAGAAGCAATTCGACTGAGTAAAGAAGAGGGTTAAAAACTTCTTCTTTATTTTTTTAAAAATTTATGTTATAATAAATTATAAAATAAAAAGGAAGTGTTACTATGATAAAAATTCTTTATACTGTTGGATATTATTATGACGATATTGAAACAGAACCAGATTTTATTAATTTAGAAGCACTTTTTGATGAAGATATTACTACTGATGAAATGATAGAAGAACTTAATGAAATTATTCATTCTAATTTTTATCATGGTTGGCTAGTAGATTGGAGAGTAATAGAATGAGAGATATTAATAGATTACCTAATTTTTATGCTCAACTTGCTAATCGTCATGCAGAAATACCAGATATGAGATTTGGACAACTTATGTTTGCTTTTATCCGTTGGGCAGAAATGCAAAATATAGATGTTTTTTATCTTGAAGAAGATGAATTTCTTAAAATATATACTGAATTTTTAAAAGATATTTAGGCTAAACATATTCCTAATATAGAAGGTAAATTTGGAGGTTAATTATATGAAAATGTATTATAGAAAAGATAATTGTTTAGTTGAAGTGTATCATTTTTTTGAAGATAAAACAGCTTTAATTTTTTCTCCATCTACAGCTGGTAGACAAAATGGCAATGGATGGGAAAAAGTTAAAATAGGTCAGATAATTCCATTAGAATATTATAATGAAAATAAAAAAGGCTTTATGTCTAAAACAGAACGTAATAAAATTAAAGAAAGACTTGTTCTCAGTGAAGCTAAATGGACTTGTTCTGATGGAGTTATTTTTAATAATTGTGATAAAGCCATTGCCCATGAAAGAACTCTTATGGAGGAAGTAAGTAATGCTTAATTCAAAACAAGAACGTGAGTTAGCTTACGTTGTAACAATAGATGATATAAAACCAATAGCAGGTAGAGATAGAGTAGAATGTGCTGTAGTAGGTGGATGGACTATTATGGTTCGTAAGGACCAGTTTAAACCTGGTGACCCTGCCATTTATTTTGAAATAGATTCAAAAGTACCTGAAACAGAACCTTTTGAATTCCTTGCTGCTAAACATTATCGAATTAAAACTCAAAAGTATAAGACTCCTGAGGGGCAGTTCTGGTCTCAGGGATTAATTATGTCTGCTGAAGATTTCGGTTGGCATGTTGTTCCAAAATGTGAACCTTTATATTCTACACCTTATATTGTAGATAATAATTATCATGACCATCATATAGAAAATGAATCTAGATTTTTAACTGCGGCGCTCGGTGTAACCTACGCAGAGGCTAGTGATAATCAGCGTAAAGCGACGTCCGCGGATAAATACAAAAAAATGGCACAACGTAATGGCAAACTTTTCCGTCATCAGCCTTTCCGTTGGCTTATGAAACGTACCTGGGGAAAGAAACTTCTTTTTATTTTCTTTGGTAAAAAAAGAGATAAAAAATCTAGTTGGCCTTCTTGGGTAACAAAGACAGATGAAGAGCGTGTGCAGAATATGCCTTGGATTCTTAAAGATAAAGATTTCTGGATTGCAACAGAAAAAATAGATGGTTCATCTACTACATTTACAATTAAACGTAAGCCACTTAGTAATTATGACTTCTTTGTCTGTTCTAGAAATGTATGTTTTGATAGACCTGATAAGAAATGTTACTATGAAACAAATATATATACCGAGATGGCCGAGAAATATCATATTGAAGAAAAAATGAAAGATATGCTCTTCAAAGATGATAAATTTGCTGATTGCGAATGGATTACTATTCAAGGCGAAACTTATGGAGCAGGAGTTCAGAAAAGAGATTATTCTACTAAAGAGCATGCCTTTATGGCTTTCAATCTTGTTGATTCAAAAAGAGGTAGATGGAATAGTGTTGGTATGAGATCTTATCTTGAATATTGTAATGGTATACCTTGTGTACCTATTCTTACAGATAGTTATATTCTTCCTGATACAGTAGAAGAACTTCTTAATTATGCAACAGGAGAAAGTATGCTTGATAATGGCATGAGAGAAGGTATTGTATTCCGTTCAGAAGATGGAACTCGTAGTTTTAAAGCAGTTAGTAATGAATATCTCGTAAAATATCAGAATAAAAATTAAACACGCGGCGGCCGTCTTATGTATCCTTAAACTAGTTAAATCTGGATTAGACGGCCGCCGCATCTCTTTTATCCACTTATTCTTGACAAAGTAAAAAATTTATATTATAATATAAAAAACAAAACAAATGGAAAAGAAAGTAACAAGAAGTAAGTTAATAATACTTACTTTATTTTTTTAAAAATTTATGATATAATATTTATATACAAAAAGAAAGAAGGAATTTTTATGAGAAAAAATAAAGACATTAGAAAACAATCTTTCAGTGACTTCTATTGTACAAAATGTGGACATAAAGGTATTCCTATTATTAGACGAGAAGGGCATGAGAAAGAACCTGGTCATCTTAAAAAACTCTTTTGTCTTTATTGTAATTCAGAACAGAATATGGTAGAGGTAAGACAAAGAGGACGATATACACTTGAAGATTTTTTAACAGAATTTCAAAATGGTAATTTTGAAAACGGTTTGCGTAAAATGCCTTATAAACAGTTTCTTATGGAAATGAGAAAGAAAGAAGGTAATAAGCATGAATAAAGGTATTCTTTATATTTCTTGTGGTATTCCTGGTTCTGGAAAATCTACTTTTCTTAAAAAACACGCAAATAAAAATGAATCTGTAATTTCTCGTGATGAAATTCGTTTTGCTCTTCTTAAAGAAGGAGAAGAGTATTTTTCTCATGAAGATAAAGTGTTTAAATATTTTGTAAATATTATTACAGACTATATTAATTCTGGAATTAATGTATATGCAGATGCAACTCATTTAAATAAAGCCAGTCGTAGAAAACTTACAGATGCGCTTCTTGAAGCAGGATGCCAGCCCGCAGATGTTCAGGCAATATATTTTGATATTCCACTTAATATTTGTCTTGAGCGAAATGAAAAACGTGCTGGTACTAAAGCTTATGTTCCTTGTGGAGTAATTCGTAGAATGTTTTATCAGCTTGAGTTTCCTATTGAGTTTTCTACTACTTGGACTGTTGATGAAGAAGGTAATGTTAGTAAATGGATAAGTGGGTGATAGTATGATATATTTCACATCTGACCTCCATATCGGTCATAATAAAGAGTTTCTCTGGGGTAAAAGAGGTTTTCCTCATATTTATGCTCATGATGAGGCTATAATTAAAAATATAAACGATACTGTAGGATGGAACGATGAGCTTTGGATATTAGGAGATCTTGCTCTTGGTATTGATGAAGCAGAATGGAATCGAGTATTTTATAATCTTAGATGTCAAAATATTCATTTTATTATTGGAAACCATGATACAGATAGAAAAATAGATAAATATATTGATGAATATAGACTTGAATTTCATGGATATGTAGATATGATAAAATATAGTAAAACTAAAAGATTTTATCTTTCTCATTATCCTACAATAACAGATAACTATGATGACACAGCAAGGTCTCATGTAATTAATTTATTTGGTCATACTCATCAATCAACTAACTTCTTTAATGATAATCCTTATATGTATCATGTGGGACTTGATTCACATAATATGTATCCTGTTTCTATTGAACAGATTATAAAAGATATTGATAAAAAAATAAAAGAAAAAGAATATGGATAAAATAGAAAAAGAATTTGAAATTTTAAAAAATAATATTGAAGATGATGGAACTAATATTAATTGTTTACGCAATATTGAAAAATATTTATATTTTATTTCTATTGTATTAAAGGAGATATATGAAAACAAAAATTGTATATGAAGAATTTGATAAAGAAAATGGTATTAGCATTGTAACTATTCAAAATAAATATGGACGTTTTACTGGAACAGCAATGTGCCATCCTGATGATAGTTTTTCTCCTTTTCAAGGTGAACGTATTGCAGCTACAAAAGCTAATATTAAATTTTTAAAATTCCGTATTAAACAAACAAAAGCAGAAGCTAATGGTATTAAAAAACTTCTTTCAGATTTTTATTATAATACAGACATTTCTTCATCTACTTATGTAGGACCTGTTTGGAAACATGCTCTTGTAAAACTTAAAAAATATGAAAAAGATATAGAAAATTTTAAAGATGGAATTGAAATTCTTAAAGACTCTATCGTTAAAATGGATAAAGAACGGCAGGAGGTTCTGAAAAGGTCAAAGCAAAATAAGTAATCTATTTTAATTTTCATATATTTTGATAATTAAAATGGAGGGTTTTATAATTGCTTTATTTTATATTAGGAATTTTACTTGTATCATTAGGACTTCCTGTTCTAGAAGCTTTATCCTCTATTGTTTCTTCTTGGTCTGAATATATCGTTTATTCTTTTGCTTTTAAAATTTATAAAGTAAAAAAAGAAATGGGATTAGATGATGAAGACGAAGAAGAAGAGGAAAAAGAAAAACAAATCTTGGGTTTCACAAGTGTAACTGGAGATTATATTCCTGGATAGGACTATGAAATAGAATAGGAAGAGTGATGATATGAAATATTTTTATGACACAAATGTATTATTATCTGGTGATAAAAAATGGTTTAATCAAAAAGAAAAATTTTTTATTAGCAGTATAACAATAGAAGAACTTGAAGAAATAAAAAGTTCAAAAACAAAAGATTTAAAAATTAAATGTCTTGCAAAAAAAGTTAGTAAATGGCTTGTAAATAATCAAGATAAATATTATACTTATCTTTACGATTCAAATGATAAAGCTTATCATAGATTTCCAATAGCTATTGATTCACCAGACAAACAAATTCTTGCAACTGCTGTAAAATGCAATAGAAAAGAAAATATTGTTTTTCTTACTTATGACTTAAATTGTTATCTTTTTGCTAAACAATTAGGATTAAATACAGAACTTTTAAAATTTAATAATCCTTCTGTTTATAATGGATATAAAACTTTAAAATGTCCAACAGATGAAAGTTTAGCAGATTTTTATATTAAAATAAATAATCAAAATTGTGAAGCTTTTAATGATTTAAATATTAATGAGTATTTATTAATATATGATAAAAATGATATATTAATAGATAAATATAAATATCTTGGTAAAGGTAAATTTGAACAAGTTAAATTTGTCTCAACTGAAAGTAAAATGTTTGGTAAAATAAAACCAATAGATCCTTATCAAGAATTATTAATGGATAGTTTTAAATATAATCAACTTACTTTAGTAAAAGGACCCGCGGGAACGGGTAAATCGTTACTATCTCTTGCTTATCTGTTCCGTGCAATGGAAAAAGGAGATATAGATAAAATTATAATCTTCTGTAATACTGTAGCAACGGCAGGATCTGCTAAATTAGGATATTACCCTGGCGATAGAACAGAAAAATTACTTGACAGTCAAATCGGTAATTTCTTAATAAGTAAAATTGGTGCTAGAGAAGGAGTTGAAAAACTTATTGATATGGGTCAATTACTTCTTTTACCAATGTCAGATATTAGAGGTTTTGATACCTCTGGAATGAAAGCAGGTATTTACATTACTGAAGCACAGAATCTTAATGTAGAACTTATGAAACTTGCTTTACAAAGAATTGGAGAAGATTCTATATGTATCTTAGATGGCGATAACGATGCGCAAGTTGATTTAGAAGTTTATGCTGGTGATAATAATGGACTTAAAAGAGTTTCAGAAGTTTTTAGAGGACAGCCTTTTTATGGAGAAATTACTTTAAAAACAATTCATCGTTCTAAAATAGCTAACATAGCTAGTAGAATGTAATACAATAACAAGACAGGAGAATCTTCTCCTGTCTTTTTTATATAGATTTTGAGGAGGATAATTATATGGATATAAATAAACAAAAATAGAAACTATAGAAATAGCTTCAATTATGGTAGTTAGAAAAATAGATTATCATCCAAAGACAAGATTTGCAAGAAGATATAAAACAAACTAAAAATAGATATAAAGGATAGCGTAAGAAATTATCTACTTCTAAATTTCTTATGCTATTTTTATTTATTAGTTGTTCTGCTGTAGAGTTTTTTACTATCTTCTTAACTTTTAAAAGTTTAAGTTTAGGATATGTTGATTTTTCTGCTTTACAATCTTTAATAACTGCTGTAGTAGCTGAGGTTGTAGGTTTTGCAATTTATGCTTTAAAATCAACAAAAGAAAATACAAAAGGTGGTATTGTTTACTAGACTGCTATGATTGAAGCTCAACAATGTAATCAAACTGATTAGAATAATTAGGAGGCAGTTGGATAATGAACTTTTTAATTGAGAATTGGCCACTTTTAGTAGCAGCTATTGCCGTGATAGCCGTCGCCGCGATTTATGTTGTAAACTTTTTCAAAAAACCTGGAAGTGAACAATTAGAAAAAGTAAAAGAATGGTTACTTTATGCCGTAGTTCAAGCTGAAAAAGAACTTGGTGGTGGTACAGGACAGATTAAACTTCGTTATGTATACGATATGTTTGTAACTAAATTCCCTGTGGTTTCCAACTTTATTACTTTTGAAACATTCAGTTATATGGTAGATGAAGCTCTTATAAAAATGAGACATTTATTAGAAACAAATGAAAAAATAGAAGCATATGTAGATTTGGAGGAAAAATAATTTATGGGTTTAAATGGTATTGATATAGCTAGTTATCAAAAAACCTTAGTTCCCTCTCAAATGACAAGTACTGATTTTATTATAATAAAAGCAACACAAGGTAATTCATACCTTAATCCTACTTTTAAAACACAATATCAACAGGCTAAAGCAGCTGGTAAATTACTCGGTATTTATCATTATATAGATGGAACAGGAGTAGATGCTGAAGCTAATTATTTTGTAAATGCAGTTAAATCTGTTAATGGTATTGGAGAAGCTATTCTTGCTATTGATGAATAGAGTAATCAAAACTCTCAATATGGTAATGTAAATTATGTAAAACAATTAATGGATAAAATTTATTCTTTAACAGGGGTAAAACCATTTTTATATATTTCACATAGTATTGCAAGTAAATACAATAGCATAGCAAATGCAGGATATCCTCTTTGGGGAGCACAATATGCTAATTATAACCAGACTAACTATCAATCTTCTCCTTGGAGAGATGGTCAGAACTGGGGTAACTGGGGAGTTGATCCTACTATAAGACAATATTCTAGTGCAGGTAGAATTACTGGATATGGTGGAAATCTTGATTTAGATTTGTTCTATGGTACAAAAGAAGACTGGAAAAAGTATGCTAAATCTGGACAGAAAACTACTATTTCTTCTAACCAAAATACTACTGTAAAATCTACTATTGATTTCAGTAAATATTATAATAAAGTATCTAACTCTGGTGGTGACTAGAGATGGGGAATTCGCGGTGGTGCTGCTGGGGATCAGACTGGTCGTGAATGGGAAATTAAAGCTTGGTATAGTTATCCTTGGAACTGTGTATTAAGACATCCTGATGCTAAAGTTAGAGAATTAATAGCTGAACTTTCTATTGAAGCAGCTAATAATAATAATATTGGCTATGACCAAGGACAAAGAGATACATTCTGGCAACAATTACAAAAAGTTGGATATAGACCAGCTAAAATTACAGTAGGATGTGAATCAGATTGTTCTGCTGGAGTTATTGCTCTTACTAAATCAGCTGGGTATTTATTAAATGTTTCTGCTCTTAAAAATATTAGTGCTACTTATACAGGTAACATGAGAACTATTTATAAAAACGCAGGTTTCCAAGTTTTAACGGATAATAAATATCTTACGAGTAGCGCATATCTTGTTCCAGGTGATATTTTATTAAATGATAATAATCATGTTTGTACTAACTTAGGAATTGGTTCTAAATCTGGATATACTCAAACCGGTGGAGTAAGTACTCCTGTCGTAGCTGTTTTTAGTTATGATTCAAAAGAATTGCAAACTATGCTTAATGCAGCTGGATGGAATTTAACCGTTGATGGTATTGAAGGACCTAAAACTATTCAGGCTATAAGAGATTTTCAAACTATCTATAAACTTCCTGTAACAGGTGCTGTTGATGAGAAAATGTATAAAATTCTTAGAGAAGTTTATGGATATGTAAAAGATGGCTTTGATGCTAATTATTATAGTAATAAATATAATGATTTAAAGAAAGCTTTTGGTACAGATAAAAAAGCTTTACTTCAACATTATTGGGAATATGGTAGAAAAGAAGGTAGATAGTGTAAGAAACCCGCGGCAGCCGCTCCAACCCAGACACAGTCTAATCCAAAACCTGCTCAGACAGGTCCCGCCGCAGTTCCAATGTATTCTTCTAAAACAGGATGGACAAAAACTCCAGTCCGTCAAGGTAAAATCACAGCTAACCTTTTGAACATTCGTACTCAACCTACAATTCATTCTAGCAATTTAATCTCTTATCCAGTTCTTAAAACAGGAACTGTTGTTGGAGTATGTATGCAAACTAAAGATGAAGATGGTGATCCTTGGTATTATATCAGAATCACAGGAGCTAAAGGTTAGAAATTTGGTTTTGCAAGTGGAACATATATTCAATTAATCTAATTGAAACTTTAAGGGAAGCAAATTTTGCTTCCCTGATTTTTTTATGTGTATAAAAGTTCATTGGTAAATAAGATAAACTTGAAAAATAAGAAAATTTATTGTATAATATAATAGAAAATAAAAATAGGAGATAATAATGAAAGATTATTTTGTTTTAACTTTTTCACAAAATTGTGATTTAGAATCTGCTCATGAAGCAGTTATAACATTACAAAAAGCTTTTCCAGATAAATAGATTATTGGATTACCAGAAACAATAAATTTTCGAGATTATACTAAAGAAGAATTAATTAATTTATTAGAATTTTATTTAGATTACATGAAAGGACTTATAGATGGGAAAAACTTACGATAAAAACTCAATTGAGTCACTTTCTCCATTAGAGTTTACGAGATTAAAGCCGGGAGTGTATGCAGGTGATACAACCTATGCCACTCAGCTTTTAGTAGAAATTCTCTCAAACTCTATTGATGAATATCGGCTTGGGCATGGAAATGAAATAGATATAAAAATAGATAAAGATATTATATCAGTACAAGATTATGGACAAGGATTTCTTGTTAATGAAATAAGAGAAGATGGAAAAACTGTTCTTGAAGCAGCTTTTTCTGTTCTTAATACTTCTGGTAAATATAGAGAAGATGGTACTTATGAAGGAACCAGTCTTGGTTCTTTTGGTATCGGTAGTAAAATAACTACATTTTTGTCCCATTGGCTTGAAGTAACTACTTATAGAAATAATGAATATGAAGCTATTCGTTTTACAGAAGGAGAATTTACAGACAGAGATACAGGTAAAGAGAAACATTCTTCAGGAACTAAAGTGCAATGGCAACCATCTGAAGAATTTTTTACTCACACAGAAGTAGAAATCAAGAAAGTAAAAGAACTTTGTCAGACTATTGTTTGTCTTTGTCCTGGGTTAACTATTAATCTTGATGATAATAGAAATGAAATAGTTTATAAATCTGAAAATGGAATTGATGATCTTGTAGACCTTGCTGTTAAAAATACTGAACTTATTAAAAATCGTTTTCATATGAACTATGAAAAAGGTAAAAATAAAATGGATATAGTATTTACATATACTTCTAATTATTCATCTACTATTGTTCCGTATGTAAATACAGGTTTGACAGATTCTGGACAGCATATTACTCAGATTAAAACTACTATTACTAGAGTATTTAACAAGTTTTTTAAAGAAAAAGGCTGGATTAAAGAAAAAGATGAAAATCTTACAGGTGATGATATTCAAGAGGGAATGTACGTGGTATTTAATATCACAGCACCAAATGTAGCTTATGACGCTCAGGTCAAGAGTAGAATAACCAAAATTGATATGTCACCTTTTACTGAAGCTTTTGCAGAAGAACTTGAGTATTGGTTATATAATAATGAGAAAGATGTAAAAGGAATTGCGGATAAGGCAATCAATGCGCGGCGGGCCCGTGAAGCAGCTAAGAAGGCTCGTGAAGCTGCTAGAGGGCAGGTTAAGAAAAAAGAAAAAGTTATCAAGTTTGATACGAAGCTCGCTGATTGTTATAGTAAAGACCGTTTGAATTGCGAAATTTATATTACAGAAGGTGATTCCGCATCTGCTAACCTTAAAACAGCTAGAGATAATGAATTTCAGGCAGTTATGCCAGTAAGAGGAAAGATTCTTAATACACAAAAAGCTACGTTAGATAAGATTCAGAAGAATGCTGAAATTATGAATATGATTGATGCATTTGGATTAAAGATTGATACAAAGTCGATGAAGGTTACTTATGACCGTGATGATATTAGATATGGTAAAATTATTATTATGTCTGATGCAGACGTTGACGGTGCGCATATTAAGAACCTTTTTTATACTTTTATCTGGAATTTCTGTCCTGAATTAATTATTGATGGATTTGTATATGCAGGAGTACCACCACTATATAAAATTACTACATCTAAAGGATATAAATATCTTAAAAATGATGAAGAATTAATGTTGTACAGAGAGAATAATAAAGGTAAAAAATACACAGTAAACCGAATGAAAGGCTTAGGTGAGATGTCTGTTGAGGAAACAGAAGAAACTCTTACCGATCCAAACAATCGTATTTTACGAAAAGTAACGGTTAATGATGTACCGGCCGCGAACAAATTATTCGATGATCTTATGGGTTCTCTCGTCACTCCAAGAAAAGAATATATTAAACTTCATTCAAAAGAGGCTACTTATGCAATATAAAAGATTAACTAATATGAATCAATATGGTGATATTCTTTATATAGGTGATTTTAAAAAAAATACTTATCGCAATATGGGAGATTATCCTGAATCAATAGTTCATTCAACAGATAACGTTTATAAAGAAAAAGTAATAAATGAAATTTTAAGTAGATTATATTATTTTGAAGAAAGTTTAGAAGATACAATGGAGAATTTAAATAAATGCAAACAAGTGATTTAATACAAGAGTTAGGCACAAATTTTATTGAATATGCGGCGGCGGTCAATACTGATAGAGCTATTCCTGATGCGCGTGATGGCTTAAAACCTGTAGCAAAGCGTATTCTTTGGGATGCCTATACAAATAAATTTACATATAATAAACCTCATGTTAAAGCAGCACGTATTGTAGGTGATACACTTTCTAAATGGCATCCGCATGGTGATTCTTCTGTATATGGTGCTATGGTACGGTTAAGCCAGTCGTGGGTTATGAGATACCCTCTGATTGACTGGCATGGATCAAACGGGAACATTGCGGGTGATGGACCGGCCGCCGCGCGTTATACAGAAGCACGATTAGCACAAATTTCAGAAGAAGGACTTCTTTCTCATGTTAAAGAAAATAATGTTGATTTTATTCCTAACTATGACGAGACTCTTGATGAGCCTGTGTGTTTGCCTAGTGCCTTTCCTAACTTACTTTGTAATCCTAATTCCGGTATTGGAGTAGCCATGGCATGTAATTGGGCCCCTCATAATCTTACAGATGTCGCAAATGCGATTTATAATTATATGGATGGTAGTGTTCCTACTCTTCCTGGCCCTGACTTTCCTACCGGTGGAATAATTATTAATGAAAAAGATATTCCTAAAATTTATGAAACTGGTCATGGTAGTGTAAAGATTAGAGCAAGATATAAAGTAGAAGGTAATAAAATTATCTTTTATGAAGTACCTTATGGAGAAACAATCGAAGGACTTTTAACTGAACTTGGTGAAGTTTGTGAGAAAAAAGAGATTGAAGGAATTGTAGATGCACATGACGAGTCTAATAAAAAAGGTATTAGAATTGTTGTAGAAGTAGGAAAAGGATATAATCCTGATCAAATAGCAGAAAGAATTTATCTTAAAACTTCTTTTCAATCATCTTTTGCATTTAACCAAGTAGCTTTGGTAGATAAAACACCTACAGAATTAAATCTTACAGATTGTTGTAGAATTTATGTTGAACATAATAAAAAATGTCTTATTAAAGAATTAAATTTCAATCTTCAAAAAGCAAAAGATAGACTTGAAATTGTAGAAGGTCTTTTAAAAGCACTTGAAGATATTGATAACATTATTGCTCTTATTAAAAGCAGTGAAAATAGTACAATAGCTAAAGAAAAATTAATTGAAAAGTATGATTTTACTGAAAATCAGGCTAAAGCTATTCTTGCTATGAGATTAAGTTCTCTCACAAAACTTGATTCTATTGAACTTAATAAAGAAAAAAATGAACTTGAAGATAAAATTGAACATATTAATAATGTATTAAATAGTAATTATGCTCAAAATATTGAAATTAAATCTCGTCTTGAAGAACTTGTTAAGAAATATGGTGATGATAGAAAAACAGAAATCACTAATATTGAAATTAAAAAAGAAACAAAAGAAAAGAAAGAAGTAATTCCAGAAGATGTAGTTGTTGTTCTTACTCATGGAGGAGATATTAAACGTATTCCAAAAATGAGTTTTAAGGTTCAACATAAAAATACAAAAGGAATAAGAACCACAGAAGAAAATATTCTTACTTCTTTTGCAACTAATACTCTTGATACAGTAATGATTTTTACATCAAAAGGTAAAATGTATAAACTTCCTGTTGATAAAATTCCTGTAGGAGATAATAAATCAAGAGGAATAAATCTTAATACAATATTTACATTTGAACCTAATGAAAAACTTCAAGCTGCAATTAATCTTAAAGATAATACAAATGCAGAATATGTTGTATTTTTTACTAAACAAGGATTAATTAAGAAAACAAAACTTGAAGAATATAAAAATCTTAAAAAGAATAGTGGATCTCCAGCTATAAAACTTAAAGAAGGAGATAGTTTAGCTAATGTAACTTTCTTAAAAGATGAAGATATTATTATTCTCACTAAGAAAGGAATGAGTATTAGATTTGAAACCAAGTCTATTAATCCGATTGGACGAGTCACTACCGGAAGAAAAGCTATTAAACTTGCGGAAGGAGATAGCGTTTTGGTCGGCTTGCCGGTCAATAGAAAAAATGAAACAAAACTGCTCATAGCTGGGACAGAATGCGGAAATGTTGTCAAAATCCCTGTAGAATCTTTCCAGAATCAAGCAACAAATGGAAAGGGAATGAAATATATTAAACTCGCGGCCGCCGATACAGTGATTAATGGCATCATTTGCACCAACGATGATAACTTATTAGTTATTGGAACAAAACATTCTAAAGCAGTAAGTGTATCGGAAATTGTTCAAACTTCCCGTGATAGCACCGGCCGCGCGTTAGTAAAAGATGAGCAACTTAAAAATATTGTGAAGTTCTAATTAAAGAACTTCACTTTATTTTTTTAAAAATTTATGTTATAATATTATTATAAAAAAGAAAGGGGAGAATTATGTATTTTACATTAAGTGGAGATTTTTTACCTGAAGGTAGAACATATTTTGTTCAAAAATTGTTAAAAAATGGACATCATGTAGAAGCACATATTACAGAAAACACAGATTTTTTAATTATCAGTGAAGATGCTATCAACTATAAAAAAGTAAAAGAAGCAACTTTAAAAAATATTCCTATTCTAAAAAAGAAAGGAGAATATCTTATTTTAGAAGAAAAGGAAAAACCTTTTACAAACTGGAGTTCTATTACTATTGAAAATCATAAAAATGAAATAGAATGGATTGCTACGGATGTTAAAGGAAAAGAATATTCTGGATTTTGGCAGAAAGGTAACCCTTTAACAGATGAAGAAGTTGAAAAAATTTTATCTATTTTAGTTTCTAAAACTAATAAACTATATACTAAAAAAGATTGGTATGATATAGATGATTGATTTTAAATAAAAATTATTTTAAGGAGCAAATTAATGATTAAATCTCTTTATCCATGTTTTCAACATTGGTCTGAACTAGGTGGTGTGTATTTAGTTTCTGATACACATTTTAAAGATTTAGACAGAAAAGCAATGGGATACCATATTTCTGAAGAAGACCAATTTTATATTTTAAATGATACTTGCCATAGATTTGATACTCTTATTCATCTTGGTGATGTAGGAGATTTAAGTTATATTGAACGACTTAGATGTCATAAAGTTCTTATTATGGGAAATCATGACCAATCTATCGAAAAGATGGAAGAAGTTTTTGATGAAGTATATTCTGGTCCTTTATGGATAAGTCAGAAAATAGTTTTGTCTCATGAACCTATTTCTACATTACTTTGGGATTATTTTTTCGCTCCTTCTTTTGTTTTTAATATTCATGGACATAAACATGATTTAAAAGATAATGATATTTATCATTTAAATCTTGCTCAAAATGTTTTTGGTTATGTACCTTTAAATTTAAATCAGTTTATTAAAAGTGGAAAACTTAAAAATTTAAAAGATATTCATCGTATTACTATAGATGTAGCAACTCTTGAAAAAGAGGAAAGAGATAATTTGGAACGTTTTTTTTAAAAATGTATTATCCAGGAGTAGGTAATGTTTGATTGTAATAAAGTAGAAGAATTATATCCCGGCGCTGGTGTTTTAATGTTGGAACCACAATTAATTCATAAAGGCACTGATTCACAGCTTAAAGCATGTGATGATGGAACTTGGTTTGCTGAATTAAAAAAAGATGGCGCACTTTATATGTACGTTAAAGGATTTGGGGGAGAGAATTATCTTTTTGGTCGCACAGTAAGTAAAAAAACTGGACTACTTACAGAAAAATCTGCTAATGTACCACATATTATAGAAGCTTTTAAAAATATTCCAAATGGAACAATTCTTCTTGGAGAAATTTATTATCCAGGTAAAACATCTAAAGATGTGACTTCTATAATGGGATGTTTGCCTAAAAAAGCAATAGAAAGACAAGAAGGTGAATATGGATATATTCATTATTATGTATATGATTGCTTAGAATATAATGGTATAAGTTTATTAAAATATGATAATTGGATAAGGTATCAAATAACAAAAAGAATTTTTGAAAAAATAATACCTATACTAAAGTGGGAAGAAAATGAAAATACTATTAAATTTTATTCAAAATATATTGAACTTGCTGAAGCCATCACGGAAGAAATATATCACAATATCGGAAAAGCTTTATCCGAAGGTGAAGAAGGATTAGTCGTAAAGAAAAAAACTGGTCTATATGAACCTGGTAAACGTCCTATGACAATGCTTAAAGCTAAACAAGTAGATCATATAGATGCAGTTATTATTGGATTTAAAGATCCTGTCAAAGAATACACTGGCAAAGAAATTGAAACTTGGCAGTATTGGGAAGAAAGATTAGAGCAAGATAAAGAAGGTTGTTTTAAATATTCTAAAACTTTAGGGTTATATTATAATGATTATGTACAAAATCCTCATATCTATCAACCCATAACTAAACATTATTATTACGGCTGGAAAAATGCAATAGAAATTGGTGCTTATGATAATGAAGGTAATATTCATTCAATCGGTACTATTGCATCAGGTTTAACAGACTATATGCGTGAAGATATGTCTCTTCATCCAGAGAATTATCTCGGTAAGGTTGTAGAAATACAATGTATGATGAAAGACAATAAAGAAAAAACTCTTAGACATGGTTTTTATTTAAAAACAAGATATGATAAACCTGCAACTGACTGTTTATTAGAAGATATTTTTTCTTAAAAATTTTTGACTTATAAGAAAATTTTTGTTATAATAAATACATAATAATTAAGATAATTTATTTTAAGGAGATTTTATATGAAACTTACAGAAAATAGTAGAATCGTTTATGATTATGTAAAGGCACATGAAAATGAGAACATTACAGCTGCGGATATTGCTGAAGCTACAGGTCTTACTTCTAGACAGGTAAATGGTGCTATCACAATGGCCTTTCAGAGACATAAAGAAGAGATTGATGGAGAAAAGGTTGAGGTTCCTCTTATGAAACGTATTCCAGCAGAACTTGAACAGGAAGATGGTTCTCATAAGGCAATTAAGCTGATTAAGCTTACAGATGCAGGTCGTGAAATCGAGATTGAAGAAAACTAAAATTGAGGGTTGAGTTTTACTCAACCCTATTTTAAAATAGGAAGTTAGCTATGACAATAGGAATAATTATATGTGCTGTTATTTTATGTTTATCTATCTTCTTTTATTTAAAAACAAAAGCTAGAAAAGTAGATTTAGAATAGCAATAGAAAAAGAAAAAATAGCTTGAATAGAGTATAGATGCTCTTAATTAGCAACTTGATGATCAAGATAAAGATTTAGAAGTTCTTAATAAACTAATACAAGAACAATAGAGTAAATTAGAAGGTATAAAAAGATTTGTTCAAGATCAATAGGATATTGGAAATAATTTATATTTAAAGAATAGTAAATTATTAGCTAAAGTACAAGACTTTGAATAGAAAACTAATAATTTATTTAATCAACAGAAAGAAACAGTAGAAAAAAGATTAGAAGATTTTAAAACAGCAAGTTCTTTAGCTGCTGAAAAATACTTTGATAATCTTTAGGAAGCTTATAAACATGCGGACGCCGCTCATATCCAGAAAATGACTAGACTCAAGGAAGAATAGGACAGCGCCGCCGCGGCTCTTAATAAACTCAAAGAAACACGTAAAGCTGCTTATGAAGCAGTTTTAAAAGAAAAAGAAATAAAAGAAAATAAAGATAATTACCGCTTACTTCCTTTAAAGCAAGATCTTGAAGACATTTACACTCTTGAACATATAAAGCAAGGATTACATAAGCCTAGAATACTTTCTATGCTTATATGGCAAACTTATTTTCAGCCTCTTGCTAAAAAACAATTCCCCGTTATTTTAAAAGATAAAACTAAAATGGGAATATATAAAATTACAAATATAAAAACTGACGAGTCTTATATTGGACAGTCTGTTGATGTATACAAACGTTGGTCCGATCATTGTAAAGCAGGTCTTGGTATAGATACACCGGTTGGTAATAAACTTTATAAAGCTATGTTAAAAGATGGTTTATAGAATTTTACTTTTGAATTACTATGCTAGTGTAATAAGGAAGAATTAGATGAAAAAGAAAAATATTTTATTGAACTTTATCAAGCCGATTTATTTGGATACAACGGGACAAAGGGGAATAAGTAATATATGAAGTTTACAAATACAGAAGTTATGAATTTTAAAGGAGCTTTTAGAGGATTACGTAATCCTCTTGAATCCTGGGATAAATCAGATAGCTATTTTGGTATTGTTGATATAGAGTATGATGATTATCATGTTGATGAAGTAATTACTTCTTGGGTATAGAATTAGAATAAAATAAGAATTAAAGAAAATAAACAACTTATTGAAGAAGGTAGTAAAGAATATTTTGATCTTTGGGATAAATATTGGGATTGGTGGTATAGTCAATGTTTAGGTATTTTACAAAGAGATGGAGATGCTTTAAATGTAGCTTGTATTGGTCCTAAAGATCTTGATCTTGCTCAGAGAATGATTCGAGCAGGAAGTTCAGATCGTAAGTTTCTTCGACAAATAATGGTATCTGTTGATATAACAGCTCCTCTTTATTGGTGGAAAGAATTTGATACTTACAAAGTAGGTACTGTTGCTAATTCAACAAGTACAATGCACAAACTTAGTAGCACACCTATTACAATAGATTGTTTTGAAACAGATGACATGATAGATGTTATTATTGAAAATAGTGAAGAACCTACTTTTATTGTATCTTCTGGATATGCTTTTAATACTTATATAAACTGGTTAGAAGAATTACGTCAAAGATATAATGAAACTAAAGATCAAGCTTTTTGGAAAGAACTTATTCGACTTCTTCCAGAATCATGGCTTCAGACTAGAACAGTAACAATGAATTACGAAATATTAAGAAACATCTATTCTCAAAGAAAACATCATAGACTCACAGAATGGCATCAATTTTGTGACTGGATTAAAACCTTACCATATGGATATGAGTTAATTACTTTTGACCTTGATAAATAAAAAAATTTATGATATAATAATTATATAAGTTAAAAAGATAAATATTAAAGAGTAAAGGAAAATAATATGAAAAAAGATTTTATTAATGCAGAATATGTAAGTGGTAGAATTTATCAGCATAACCTTGTTAAGAAAACAGTTCAGAATAAAGAGTCAAAGAATTTTGGTACAGAATTTATTTCTGGAACAGTTGATATTGCTACTGATGAAGAAGGATTGAATGTTATTCCGATTCATTATACATATGTAACAGCAGTTACCGGTAACGGAAAAACTAATGCAACATATAATGTTCTTGATAATATTATTAATGGTGCAAAAACTTGGATTACAGATGGTAAAGATGCTGCAATGAAAGTTCGTGCAAGTACATCACTTGGTTTAAATGATTTTTATAATAATAATGACGAACTTGTTTCTGCAAAACGTAATGAAGGTGGTTTTCTTAATAGTATTAATGAACTTCCGCCAGAAAATGAAAGAGCAAGATTTGATCTTGATATTGTAATTACTTCTACAACAAGAGTAGAAGCTGAAGATGAAAATACAGAAGATTTTGTAAGAATTAAAGGTGCTGTATTTAATTTCAGAAAGGCTCTTCTTCCTGTTGAACTTATTTGCAGAGATGAAGCAGGAATGAATTATTTTGAAAGTCTTGAAGCATCTCCAAAAGAACCTGTATTTACAAGAGTTAAAGGTAATATTGTAAGTAATACAATTAAAAGAGAAATTGAAGAAGCTTCTGCTTTTGGTTCTGCAAGCGTTAGAACAGTAACAAGAACTGTTAGAGAGTGGCAGGTTGATTGGGCAAACCCAGTTGAATATACTTTTGGAGAAGCTGATACAATCACAGAAGAGGAACTTACAAAAGCAATCCAGGATAGAGAACTTGATCTTGCTGAAATTAAAAAGCGTAGTGATGAGTATAAAGCATCAAGAGGAAAACAGAATACAGCTGGAGCAAAAGTAGAAAGTACTAACGTACCAGCAGGTGGTTTTAACTTTTAATTAAAATTTTTAAATTGAGAATAGATTTTATATGGGGAAGGGATTTATTCCCTTCCTTTTTTAAGGAGAGTATATAAGATGGCAATAAATTTACTAGATATTAAACCTCATAAAGTTAGTACAGATTTAACAGGATATATTACTTATATTTATGGCGCTCCTAAGACTAGATAATTACTGGTCTCTTTATAGGTAACTATAAAGCAAACATCGTAGTAAAAACGGGAACCCTAAAAGATTTTTTCTCACGGGAATCCGAACGGAAGTTAATTTTTAAAAGAATTAACACGTGCAACGCATAGTTTTGAAACTAAAAAGGAGAGTGTGTATCACATATGAACGCCCAAGAAATTAAAAAAGCCAAAGAATTATATATATCAGGAGAATCTCTTTCTGAGATAGGTAGACAACTAAATCATCATAGTATGACTATTAAAAAATATCTTGAAAAAGAAGGAGTTCATTTTAGAACAAGAGCAGAACAAAATGCTATTAGTAATGCAAAATTAAAAAAATCTGTTAATGAAAAATATTTTAATAAAATTGGAGTTAATCAAGCTTGGTTAATGGGTTTTATAGCTGCTGATGGAACTATTCGTAAAGATAGAAATTCTATAAAAATTGGATTAAGTTCTATAGATAAAGAGATTCTTGAAAAAATTAAAGAAGAAGTTCAAATTGAAAGACCTATATTAAATTATTTAACTAATAATGGTTTTGCTGTAAGTCAATTAGAATGGACTAGCAAAAATCATAAAGATTTTTTAGCAAAATATGGTATTGTAAATAATAAAACATATTTACCTCTTCATTTACCAAAAGATTTTAATGAAGAGCAAAAATTAGCTTTTATTTTAGGATATTTTGATGGAGATGGAAGTATTTCTCGTCAAGATGAATATTTAAGATTTAGAATTTGTTCTCATCGTGATGAAATTTTACAAGATATTGCTAAGTTTTTTATATCAAAATATAATAATTTAGAATTTTCAATTTCAAAAGATAAAAGAAATCTTTGGGAACTTAGTATAAGTACAAAATATGCTAAACAAATTTTTTTAGATATGTATAATTTAAATTCTTTAAGGCTTAATAGAAAATTTCAAAAATTTTTAGAATATATAAACCACGAGACTACGACATCCCAACCAAAAGGATGAGAAGATATGCTGAACTTATAGAAAACTATAAGAACTAAAGGATAAAAAGCCTTTAGGATAACAAATTGGGTAAGACAACTCTTGCAACACAAATGCCGGGTGCAATTCTTTTAGCTTTTGAAAAGGGTTATAATGCTCTTCCTGGCGTTATGGCACAGGATATTACTTCTTGGGGAGAAATGAAGCAAGTTTATAGATAGTTAAAAAAACCTGCTGTAAAAGAAATGTATCAAAGTATTATTGTTGATACGATTGATATTGCAGCTGATATGTGTCAGAAATATATTTGTGATCAAAATGGTATTACTACTCTTGGTGAATTAGGATTTGGTAAAGGCTGGACATTTTTTAAAAATGAATTTAGTCAGGTATTCAGAGGATTAACTCAACTTGGTTATGCAGTATTGTTTATTGGTCATGATAGAGAGGTAATGGACGATGCTGGTAATAAAACAATTAGACCTGCATTAAGTAATTCTACTAGAATTGTTATTGCAGGTATGGCAGATATCATAGGCTATGCTCATCAGGTTAAAGGTAAAGATAGTGATAAAACTTCTACTTTAACAGTAAGATGTACTGATGATAGTATTGAATGTGGTGCTAGATTTAAATATATTAAGTCTGAATTTCCAATGAGTTATGATAATCTTGTTAATGAATTGAGAACTGCAATAGAAAAAGAAGCTGCTGAACATGATAATAAATTTATTACTGATGAAAAGCAGGAAGTTGTAGAAAAAGAAGAGTATAATTTTGATACTTTAATGAAAGAATTTAAAGGATTATGTGAAGCTCTTATGGAAGAAGATGAAGGTAACGGTGCTAAAATCACTGCTACTGTAGAACATTACCTTGGTAAAGGTAAAAAAGCTAGTGAAATTACACCTTATCAAGTTGAATTTTTAGCTTTAATTAATGAAGATTTAAGAAATCTATGAATATTTTAGAAAAAGTAAAATCTGAATTAAAAGAAAATCCTAATAATTTTATTATTATAAAAAAATGGAATAGAAGAATATTTCAAAAATATAAATTTGATATATTTAATTATATTGAAAATACAATAGAAAAAAGATTTAAGGATAAAAAAGCAGAAGATTTTACTAAAAATTTTGTAAATATAAAAGATTTAAAATTATAATCGCGGCCGGGCCTTAATCGGTACCGGCCTTGACTTTAATAATAATTTATGATATAATATAAATATAATTTAAAAAAGAAGGTATGTTAAATGCCCACAGCATATGTTAAATGTCTATATTGTGGCGAAAAATTTGATAGATTAAAAGAACCTAATGTAAAAATAGGAAGACGATATGCACATAAATCATGTTATGAATCTCAAGATGCTGAAACTTTACAAAAGCAAAAAGATGAACATGATTTTTTTGAGTATATAAAATAGATATATGGTGAAGATTATAATTATGTACAGATTCATAAACAAGCAGAGAAATATATAGAACAGTATAACTTTACATATTCTGGTATGTTAAAATCTCTTAAATGGTTTTATGAGATTAAAAGAAATAATAAAGAATCTTCTAATGGAAGAATAGGTATTATTCCATACATTTATGAAGATGCTAAAAAATATTATTATAATCTTTACTTAGCACAACAAAGAAATAAAGATGTTAAAGAATATCGGTTAGAGGTTAAGGAGATCGTGATAGCCTCCCCGCGCATGTATATAGCACCACCAAAATTATTTGATTTAGGGGAGGAGGAAGAATAAAAATGCCTAATTATACAGATATCCCATCAGTAATACAAGTTATAGGAGCAATTTATAATAACCCTTCGCTCCTTGATAATGAAAAATATAATTTTAATAACGAAGACTTTACAGAAGAATTTCATAAAATAGTCTTTGGTTCAATATATAATCTTCATCAGCTTGGAGCAAAAGAGATAAATGTAAATACAATAACAGATTATCTTGAGACACGTCCAACTAAACTTGCAACTTTTAAAGTTAATAATGGAGTAGAGTGGCTAAATAAAGTAAAAGACTCTACTCAGCTTGCTGCTTTTGATTATTATTACAATAGAATGAAGAAAATGACTCTTCTTCGTATGTATCAATCTGTTGGATTTGATTGTTCAACTATTTATGATATTGATAATATATTTGATGTAAAAAAGAAACAGGTTCAAGAGGATTGGTTAGATAATACTCCTATTGAAAAAATAGCTGATTTAATTGATGGTAAGATTCAACAGATAAAAATGAAATATGTAGATAATGCAGATACAGTATTTCAGCAAGCTGGACAAGGTGTTGATGATCTTATTGTTAAATTAATGGAGTTCCCAGAAGTTGGTTATCCTTTATATGGTAAGTTAATTAATACTATAATACGCGGCGCCCGTCTCGGGAAGCTTTATCTACGCTCTGCGGCGACAGGTGTTGGGAAAACGCGTGCAATGATTGCAGACTGTTGTTATATAGGATGTGATGAATTGTATAACCCTGAGACTAGTCAATGGGAAGAAAATGGTACGAAAGAACCTTGTGTATATATTACAACTGAGCAGCAAATAGATGAAATTCAAACTATGATGTTAGCTTTTATATCTAATGTAAATGAAAAAAATATCCTTAATAATGAATATTATGGAGATGAATTAGATCGTGTAAGAAAAGCTGCACAGATTTTAAAAAATAGTAAGATTTATGTAAAACGACTTCCTGATTTTACTTTACAAGATATTGAAAATACAATTAAATATGGTATTCGTGAATGGGAAGCAAGGTATTTTTTTCATGATTATGTTCATACTAGTATGAAAATATTAAGTGAAGTAAGTGGAAAAAGTAGAGTTGAGGGGTTAAAAGAGTATAATATTCTTTTTATGATAGCTGTTAGATTAAAAGACTTATGTGTTGAAAATGGAGTTTTTATTGAAACAGCAACTCAGCTTAATAGTGAGTATCGACATGCACAAGTTTATGATCAAAATCTACTTCGTGGTGCAAAGAGTATTGCCGATAAAATTGACTTAGGAGAGATTATGCTGGAAGTTTCGAGTGAAGACCGTGATGCATTAAGTGATGTTATTAATAGAAATGGTCTTCCAATGCCAGATATAAAGATTAGTGTTTATAAAAATAGACGAGGAGAATATAAAGATATTCTACTCTGGTGTGTAAGTAACAGAGGATGTTGTAAAATAGATCCAGTTTTTGTTACTAATTATCAGTATGAACTTATTAATATACCAGATATAAGGATTAAAGTAAAATGATTTAGGTAATAACAATTTGTCAAGGAAATCCTTTTATAAAATATAAAGGATATAATTTTTTTAAAGGATTTTATATATTTTTTAAAGAATACTTTACAAAAAAGAAATATCATACAATGAATTTTTGTATAAAGTGGAGATTAAAATGAAAAATTTAATTAAATTACCAGATTAGGATAGAATGGCTTATCATTATTTTTGTAAAAATTGTCATTTCTGGTTTGCTTATTTTAATACCATGAAAAGTAATTATTGTCCTAATTGTGGTTTAGAATTATCTTTTGATTTTCCTTTAAAAAGTATAAAAGAGTGGATGAACTATTCTTAGCAAAGATATAATGAACTTAAAAAGGATTAAGGTAAAATAATATGTATACAACAAAAGGTGATGGTATTTTATTTGCTTGTGAAGATGAAGATTTTGGAGAAAAATATACTAGAAATAAATTTAAATTTAAATATGGAGGCTATTTTAATTCAGCTATAGCAAAAGGTCGTTGGGATTGTTATATAAATAATGATATGTATTGTTTTATTAATCCTCACACAGGAGAAAAATATTCTTTAGAAGAATCAATAAAAATAGTTCATTGTTTAAACTGTGATAAAATTCCAATTAATAATTGGCGAAGATATTGTTGTGATTGTAAATACTACTGTGATAAATTATGAAGAAGAAATTTCGTAAACCAAGACCATCTCCTCCAAAATGGTTTTTCCCAGATATGGATAATTGTTGGGATTGTAAATATAACCACACTGGCTGCTCAGGTTGCAAGAGACTAAAAAAATTTAGAAGAAAATATCGAGATGAAAAAATTCGACAAAGACAAGATTAAAAATTCTCTATCAATAGAACAAGTGTTTGACCTTGTTTCAGAATTAGGCGGAGAACCAGTAATGAATAATGGCTACTTTATCTCTGAAACGATATGTCATAATCATGCTGGAGATGGTAGTCATAAGCTTTATTATTATGATAATACAAAACTTTTCCGTTGTTATACCGAATGTGAGCCGCCTACATTCGATATTTTTCAACTCGTCTGTAAAGTTAAAAATCTTGCACAAGAGTACAAAGTACGTTACGATGAAACTGGAAAAGAAATTTTTCGTGAATGGGGCTTATATGATGCAGTGCAATTTGTTGCAGTGTATTATGGCTTCGAAGCAGAAAATGAAAAATTTTTTCAAAAACGTATAGAACTTCAAGATTGGGAATTTTTAAATAAATATGAAGCAAATAATCTTGAAAAACAAAGACAAATTGTTGATTTACATATTTATGATGACAAAATTTTAAAATATCTACCGCGGCCGCGGTTAAAGGATTGGGAGGATGAGGGTATATCCCCACAGAGTCTGGCCGCCGCGAATATTTGTTATGACCCTCATGCAAACGGCATAATAATTCCTCATTATAATATAGATAATCAATTAGTAGGAATACGAATAAGAACATTAATAAAGGAGCAAGAAAAATATGGTAAATATAAACCAGCTATTCTTAATGGTAAAATGTATAATCACCCTCTTGGTTTTAATTTATATAACCTTAACAATAGTAAAAACAACATTCAAACTTTCAAGAGAGTCTTTGTGTTCGAAAGTGAAAAATCTTGTCTCAAGTATTCTAGTTATTTCGGCAGTAATATGGACCTTTCTGTCGCTATATGTGGTTCAGCTTTAAATAATTATCAAGTTTCTTTACTTTTGTCTCTTGGAGTTAAAGAAATAATTATTGCTCTTGATAAGCAGTATCAAAAGGTTGGCGATGAAGAGTGGAAACGATGGGTGCAAAAGTATTATCAAATTCATAATAAATTTGGTAAAGAAGTCCAAATAAGTTATATGTTTGATTTTGATAAGTATCTTGATTATAAAGATAGTCCAATAGATAAAGACAAAAATACTTTTCTTTGGTTATATAAAAATAGGGTTGTAATAAATTAATTAAATAAAAATATTTTTATATTATTAATAGTAACTAATAAATTTTTTATAAAGGAAATAATATAAAATGGGAACAATAAAAAAAATAACAGCTGTTAAAAGAAGAGCATTATGTCCAAAATGTTTTTCTGTAATTTAGTGGGATAATGCTACTTTTGAAAGATATGATTCAGAGACAGATTCTTATTATATTATTTGTCCTGCTGAATTAAATGGATCAAATTGTGGTTAGAAAATTAATATAAATAAAATTGATCCAAATACTTATCTTGATAGTGATATTATTTTTGAACCAGTTGAAGGTGGAGAAACTATTTCCATAGATTCTGAAGATGTTAATTTTAATTCTTCTGATACTACTTTAAGAGCTTCTAATGTTAAAGAAGCCATTAATGAATTAGATGATAATATTAATAATTTAAACGGAAATAATATCAGTTATAATAATGCTCAATCAGAATTAGAATCTGAAAATGTTCAAAGTGCAATAGATGAATTAAAAGAAAATATAAATACAATAGATGAAAAAGAAATTCAAGCAAAAAATGTTATTTATGATAATTCAGATTCAAGTCTAGAATCTGAAAATGTTCAAAATGCAGTAAATGAATTAAATGAAAAAATTGATAATATTGATTTAAATAATGATAATGTTATTACTGTATTATTATCAGAAATAAAAAATACTAATGATGGAATATTTTTTATATTCTCTAATTTAAATTCTCTTGTTGGTATATTAAATAATATTTCAGCTACAAATATTAATTTAGGAAGATACATAATTTCATTAGATATAATTCATCCTACTTTTGTAATTAAGTATATATGTTTAGCAACTTATTAGAGTGATTCTGGTAATGGAGTTTTACATCTTTTTACTCCTAATAACACTGAAATTATTACAGTAACAACTAATTCCATTACTTGGAAAACTGCTGATTCAAGAACAGTAAATATTCCAATTAGTGCAATAGATGCAGATGGTAAATATATTTATTACATATCTTAATATTTTTAAGGAAGTCAAAACTTGACTTCCTTATTTTTTTTTGTTATAATTTTATTAGAGAAAAAATTACTAAAGGAAAATGATAAATGAAATATGAATTAATTAAACCTATTAATCCAGACTATTCTGCAATAGAACAGATTCTTACCAATAGAGGAATTGCAATAGAATAGATAGAACATTATTTAAACACAACAGATGATGATATTAATGAACCAGAGGCATTTGGTGAAGAAGAGTTAAAATTCGCGGCGGCCCTTGTCATTCAAACGGTAAAGGCTAATAAACATATAGCAGTAATTGTAGACTGCGACTGTGACGGTTACACTTCAGCGGCAATTTTAATTAACTATTTACATGATCTCTTCCCGTCCTATGTTGAAAATAAATTATTTTATTTTGTTCATGATTCTAAACAGCATGGTCTTAGTGATACCTTACCTTGGTTGTCTAATCAAACAAATTTAGGATTAGTTATTTGTCCAGATTCTTCTAGTAACGACTATGAATATCATAAACAATTAAATAATGACGGGATAAAAGTCTTAGTATTAGATCATCATGATGCTGACCATGTTAGTGAAGATGCACTGATTATTAATAATCAATTATCACATTATCCTAATAAAGAATTATCTGGTGCAGGTGTTACATGGCAATTTTGTAGGTACATTGATAAAGTGATGCATATTAATAATGCTGAACAATATAGAGATTTAGTTGCACTTGGTAATGATGCAGATATGATGTCGTTGAGAAGTATTGAGACTAAGCATTTAATCAGTACCGGTTTAGCCCGGCCGCGCAATCCATTTATAGTAACAATGGCTCAGAAAAATGAATTTTCTCTTAAAGGAAAACTCACTCCAATCGGTGTAGCTTTTTACATCGCACCTTTTGTAAATGCCATGACTCGTTCTGGTACTATTGAAGAAAAACAGCTTCTTTTTGAATCTATGCTTAAATATAAAGCATTTGATGTACTTCCTTCAACTAAACGAGGACATACATTAGGTGATACAGAAACCTTAGTAGAACAGGCTGTTCGAGTAGCTACTAATGTAAAAAATCGTCAAACTAAAGCACAAGATGAACTTATGGAAAAAGTAGAAACTAAAATAGAAAAATATAATCTTCTTGACCATAAAGTTCTTCTTTTTCTTATGGATCCAGGTGAAATAGATCGGAATATAGCAGGTTTAGTAGCTAATAAAATTATGGCAAAATATCAACGTCCTGTGTGTATTTTAACTAAACAAGAAAATAAAATACAAGGAATGAAAATAAAAGAAGATTTACCTTGGGATGAATATGAAGAGGTTTGTTATATTTCTTATGCAGGATCTGCTAGAGGTTGTGATAAAACCGGTATACATGATTTTAAATCTATATGTCTTCAAACTGGTGTTTGTAATTATGCAGAGGGCCATCCAGGTGCTTTCGGACTTTCTCTTAATGAATAGAATATACAAACATTCATTGAAAAAACAGATGAAATACTTTCTTCTATGAATGATGAAGCTATTTATTATGTTGATTATATTTATGATAGTAATAATATAAAAGGAACAGATATTCTTGAAATAGCAGAACTTGAAGATCTTTGGGGTAAAGATATAGATGAACCTTTTATAGCAGTACATGGTCTTAAAATTACACCAGATATGGTAACAATTTATGATAAACGTGGTTATACTATTAAGATAAAAACACCAAGTGGAGTAGATATAATTAAATTCCGTGCCACTGAAGAAGAATGTGAGATATTCCAGACTAATAACAAAGGTTTTATTGAAGTAGATATAATAGGAAGATGTAGTAAAAATGAATGGATGGGTAATATAAGTCCACAAATATTTTTAGAAGATTTTCAAGTAATTGATTCAAATAAATATTACTTTTAAGGAGAAAAAATGACAGTTCATCAATGTGATTTTTGTAAAAAAATAGTTGAAGATTATACCGCTTAT
>Ga0326514_10000189_pt1 | contig 39028 bp, 41 predicted proteins | sample 3_2548_0518_D_FD_203653 | JGI IMG/M metagenome (GOLD analysis project Ga0326514, IMG submission 203653) | Bovine rumen microbial communities from UC Davis, California, United States - 3_2548_0518 | ecosystem: Host-associated > Mammals > Digestive system > Stomach > Rumen | place: USA... | reverse complement strand
CCCGAGACTCGCAGAGGCAGGAGTCTACGGAGTAGTAGTCGAGGGAATGAAGTTCTTTAAGAGCAAACCCGGAATGGTAAAAATAGGGGGGGGACCATTGTTATCCTCTCCATACACTCCGCAGAGATTTCGAGGCGATAAAAGCAGAGTGCCACCGAAACGGAATGAAGTTTTATTCTGGGGAGAACCGCCTCCGCACTATGGGCGACGATATGTGTTGTTGCGGAATAGACGGGTTACCCGACTTCAAAGGGAACGACTACAACCTATGTATGCTATTGAACGGAAAGAACCCGCAACCGACGGAAACTATGAAAAAGGTCGGAACAGGCAGGTGCTTTTCTGCGCTGAATCAATCAGCGGGAAGCAGCCAGAAACTCTCAAAGCAATCGTTTTACGGACTTATGCAGGAAGAATTATCAACGAAACTCGAATATCACAAAAAGGTGTTCGGGCTTGACGAATAGCCTTACTCCTGTTCAAGAAGTCAATGGATTGCTTATAAAACGCGATGACCTCTATACGCCTATGGGGGCTGGAGAGGTCAACGGCGGAAAACTTCGTCAATGTATGATGTTGACTGATAGCGTTCTCGCCGTCGACAATGGCGTGAGCTGCCTTTTTACTTACTGTAGCATACACTCGCCTCAAGCACCGATAACGGCTGCTTCTGCCCGTTTACACGGGCTTTCGTGCTACATAGTTTACGGCGGAGCAAAAGTGGAAAATATAAAAAAATCTCCAATGCCCCGGCTTGCTATGAAATACGGCGCAAATATCCTAATCGGAGCGCGGAGCGGGCGACACACGATACTTCACGCGAGAACAAGGGAGCTCGCAAAGAATAAGCACGGATTTATAGTACAGTACGGTATTAACCTGAACGGCTACGGAGACGTTTTGCTTAACGCAGTAGCTGCTCAATGCAAGAATTTACCGGATAACATAGAAAACCTCGTTATGACCTGCGGCAGCGGAATCACGTCCTCGGGAGTAATGATTGGTTTACATAAATACAACAAAAACGTAAGAAATATTCATCTTGTAGCCACTGCGCCAGACCGAAGAACCTTTATACACCAAACGCTCGCAAACTATGGAGCTGACCGGGAATTCTTTTATCACGATTTATTCCACACTAAAGGTTTTCAGTACGAAAAAGGCGCAAGAGCCGTATGGGGGGGCATAAGGCTACACCCGAATTACGAGGCCAAAACAATGCAGTGGCTTGCACAAAGCGGATTGAAGCTGACCGATACCCTCTTTTGGATAGTAGGCGCAGAGCCTACGAATAACCCGTAAAGGAGTGGAGGAAATGCCGAAAAGTCGCGACGATACTATGCCCTGGGAGCGTCAAAAGGGCGAAAGCGAAAAGGCTTTCGAGGCATTTGCACTCTACAGGGATATGGGAACAGACCGCACTATAACAGCGGTGGTAAATGAGTTAGGAAAAAGTAGAAGTTTAATCGACCGATGGAAAGACCGGTGGAAATGGAAAGAACGCGTCAAGGAATATGACGTTGATAATGACAGAAAAGCGAAAAAGGCTGTCGAGAAAAGCATTACAGAAATGTACAGCCGACAGACCAAAATCGCCTTGCAGATACAAGCCAAGGCATTAGAAGCCTTAAATACACTTGACCCTCAGGATATGTCTATCCGTGACATTAAAGAGTATATAAAAATGGCGACGGACCTCGAGAGGTTGACGCGAGTTGCCTCAGCTCCTCGGGATGAACAGCCGAATAGTTCGCAGGAAAGCAAGGGCGAAACCGGTGAATCAGTTAGCTTCGATGAAACTATTGATTTGTCCAACTTGTCCGAGGAGGAGCTGAAACAGATTGAGCATATTTCCGCTAAACTTGCAGGACAAATTAAAGAGTAACCCGGCGGATGTATGGAAGGCCGCAAGGAAAAGACAAGCCGAAATCAGCCTATCGGAGTACATAAAACAGGCTTGGCCCATAATCGAGCCCGGGACGCAGTATATTGACAATTGGCATATACAACTAATCGCCGAATATCTCCACGCCGTAAACGACGGAGAAATCAAACGATTAATTATAAATATTCCGCCCAGACATATGAAGTCAATCGAGGCGACTGTATGTTTTCCAACGTGGATATGGACGCACAGCCCGGAAAAGAAATTTATAAAAGTGTCTTACAGCGACGGGCTAAGCCGAAAACACAATATACTCTCCCGAGACATAATACAATCGCCCTGGTATCAGAGCAATTGGGGGAACAAGTTTACACTCAAATCCGACGTAAACCGTCAAAACGAGTTTATGAATAATCATCAGGGAATGATGTACAGCACCTCGGTAGGAGGAGCTATCACGGGTAACGGCGCGGACATCATAATTATCGACGACCCGCAGAACCCGCTAATGGCTAATAGCGAAACCGAGCGTCAAAACTCGATAGATTTCTTTAAGAACACACTACAGACGCGTCTCGACAACCCGTCAACAGGTGCGTTTATAGTCATTATGCAGAGACTCCACGAGAACGACCTCACCGGCTACATTTTAGAGGAGGACCTGGGATATACGCATTTATGCTTGCCTGCAGAAGCTGAACGAAAGACTATTATCGAATTTCCAAAGAGCGGGAAAACGCTCACGCGAGAGGAAGGCGACCCGCTAAACCCTCAACGCTTCGGCAAGAATATTTTGTCAGACTTAAAAAAGAGTATGGGTTCGCTTCAATACGCGGGACAGTTTCAACAGGTACCTGCTCCTGCAGAGGGTGTTATTTTCAAGAGAGAATGGCTCGGCAATTTTTATTCCGACGGAGCCGCGCCAAACACGCAGGATATACAGAGTTGGGATATGGCGTTTACAAAGAGCGAGGGCAGCGCAAAAGTCGCAGGCTTCGTAATGGGACGACATAAAGCCGATATATACATCAAGGACTTAATCAACGAAAAGATGTCATTTACAGAAAGCGTCGCAGCGGTAAGAACGCTGTCGGGCAAGTGGCCGCGAGCAAGGGCGAAGGTCGTGGAGAACAAAGCGAACGGGCCCGCAATTGTAGACCTGCTGAAAAAAGAAATTGCAGGAATGGTAGAGTTCAACCCGAAGGGCAGTAAAGAGGAGCGCGCTATCAGCGTTACTCCGTACTTTGAAGCAGGAAATATTCATTTTCCCGACCCGAAGACGCACCAATGGGTGCACGATTTAATACAGGACCTTTTAATGTTTCCAAAGGGCACCTATAAAGATACAACCGACGCGCTTGTGCAAGGAATACTTTACTTAATGGACAAGCCGCAAATGACGGCTCCGCCGGCTCAAATGGGACTTTCAAAACAGAGCTACTGGACATCATAGGAGGATAACAAATGGCAAACAGCGCAAAAGAATTCGGTCGCCTCGGTCAGAAAAGATACGGAGGTCTATTCTATGAGGAATTCCTCCGCGAGCTGAGAGGCAAAAAAGGAATTGCCGTTTTTCAAGAAATGAGCGAGAACGATGACATAATCGGTTCAATACTGTTTTCTATCGAAACCCTGATAAGACAGGTAGTGTGGGACGTACAGCCACAGGGAACGGCAGCTGCGGACCAAGAGGCAGCGGATTTCGTTATAAGCTGTATGAACGATATGAACGATATTTCGTGGAGCGATACCATAAGCGAGATTTTGTCCTTTTTAACTTACGGTTGGAGCGCACACGAAATAGTTTATAAGCGCCGAATGGGGAAAAAGAGAGACCCGAGACTGAGGAGCAAGTTTACAGACGGGCTGATAGGTTGGCAAAAACTCCCTATTAGGTCACAGGACTCTCTTTATGAGTGGATATACGACGAGAACGACAATCTCGTTGGCCTAATTCAAAACCCACCCCCTGACTTCGGCTTCATAAACATACCAATAGAGAAACTTCTGCTTTTCAGAACCAAGAGCCGAAAAGGCAACCCGGAGGGCAAGAGTGTTCTGCGTAACGCCTACAGAGATTGGTATTTCAAGCGCAGAATACAGGAAATCGAGGGAATCGGAATTGAGAGAGACCTCGCCGGACTGCCGACGCTTCACGCACCGGAAGGAATGGATATTTGGAGCACCGACGACACGGAAATGACAACAGCGAGAACGAACGCAGAGGCAATCGTGCAGAATATCCGTCGCGACAGTATGGAAGGAATAGTCCTTCCATTCGGTTGGACGTTAGAGCTTTTAAGTACCGGCGGGCAGAGGCAGTTCGATACGAATAAGATTATCGAGAGATACGACGCTCGAATTGCTATGACTGTTCTTGCTGACTTTATCCTGCTCGGACATCAGCAGGTAGGCAGCTTCGCTCTATCGAGCGATAAAACCAAGATGTTCGCTATGGCGATCGGCTGTTACCTCGATATGATATGCGAAGTTTTCAACAATAAGGCCATACCTGACCTTATCGACATCAACGGAGAGCATTTCAGCGGTATTACAGATTATCCTCAACTTACTCATAGCGACGTAGAAGACGCTGACCTCGAAAAACTCGGCGATTATCTAAAGAAGATGATAGACGCAGGAGTAATTATCCCAGACGAAGGACTCGAAGACTTTGCGAGGGCCCAAGCGGGAATGCCCGAAAGGCTCGAAGATTGGGAGGAGCGCGAAGATACATCCGCGAGTGAGGGCGGAATAGACGAGAACGGAGAGCAAAGAGGCGGCTCGAGCGATGACGAAGATACTGAAATCGACGAGGATATAGACGATAACTCCTCAGAAATGGCGTGAGACGCGAGAAAAGTTGATTGAAAGGCAGATTGCTATGTTTGACCTAAAACCTCGTTTGAGGGTAATTAAAAGGAAATCAAGGGCACAGTACGAAGCGCTTGAAAGGCTAAACAGATTTCTCAATAAAGAAAACCCACGACTTGCGAGGCTGTTAGTTCGTTTCTGGGGCGAGCAACAAAACGCAATGACGTACAAGGAACTCCGCGAGGCTTTTCTTCGCGGAGGGTTGACAGTTAAGACTATACAGACCTGGATAGAAGACTATGCACAATTTTTCAACGAATACCTCAAACCGTCTATTATGACGGCTGTAACTCAAGGTGGAGCAGAAACGCTTGCAGGACTCACAGAGAGAGCTGTTTACGACCCTTTTATTACGGGTATTGAGAATTGGGTAACAACTCACGGAGGAGAATGGATAACTCTAATGAGTAACGAATCGCAAGAGGCGGTCCAGGGGCTAATCAGATTTGCGGCTGACGGGCAACTCGGTGTAGACGAAATGTCAAGACTAACCCGTCCGCTTATTGGTCTAAACGAACGGCAAGCGAAAGCAAACGCCCGCTTTTACGCCAATAGGAAGCAGCAATACATACAGATACTCAAAGAGCAACGCCCTAAAGCAACCGAAAAGCAAATAGAGCGCGAAGCACAACGCCGGGCTCGTGAGTCGGCTGTTCGATATGCCACGAGGCAACACAGACAGCGCGCTATGATGATTGCGGAAACTGAAATGTCATTCGCCTACAACAAGGGCGGAAACGACGCAGTAAAGCAAATGGTAAAAGAGGGAATTCTCCCCTCGACGATGAAACCACAATGGTCTACAGCGGCCGACGAGTTGGTGTGTGATGATTGCGGAGCTTTGGACGGGGTGATTATCGACCTCGGAAACGATTTTGACTTTAAAGCAAGAGAACTATACGAAGGAAGCAAAGAAACGCCGCCGGCGCACCCGCGTTGTCGTTGTGCTCTTTGCTACATTGAGGGTGAATAAATGGAAAACAATATTAAAAAAATGGCGCTTGATAGCACCGTTCAGAGAGAAATGCAGTTAATCAACGGGTATTCACGCAAAGAGCTAAACCCGGAGGACGTTTATGTGTTTACAGTTGTACTCTGTGATAACGACATAGACCGCGACTTTGAGAGGTTTACAGCGGGAGCGTTAAACGACCTCGCGAAGCTGTTTGTAGGCAAGACAGGTATTTTCGACCACAATCCAACCGCGAAAAACCAAGTGGCGCGAATAATCTCCTGCACTGTTGAAAGCGTACCCGGAGAGTATACCGCCGCAGGAGACCAATTACAGCGGCTTGTAGCGCGTGCGTATATGCTCCGCACAGAGGGAACAGCCGAAACCATTAAGGCCATTGAAGCCGGAATAATCAAAGAGGTCTCTGTTGGCGTATCAATCTCAAAGACAATCTGCTCGATATGTCATAACGATTTGCATTCCGTAGAGTGTCAGCACCGCCTGGGGCAGGAATACAACGGGGCATTATGCTACGGTGAATTGTCTAACCCGATCGACGCATATGAGTTTAGCTTTGTCGCTGTACCTGCTCAAAGAAAAGCGGGAGTCATCAAAGCTAATTTCCAAATCGCAAAACACGATGAAGAAAAGCATATCGCTTTTGGCTGGGCGTATCAATGCGAGGACGCAGCCGGCGCGCAGCTGATAGACCATAGCGGAGAATTTGTAGACACCGCAACTCTCGAAAAAGCAGCTTATAAGTTCGTTGAGTTATACCGAGAAGGAAGCGACAACCACGAGCGCGGCGGAGTTGGAGTAATTGTTGAGTCTATGATGTTTACGCCCGAGAAGACAGCTGCACTCGGAATACCCGCAGGAACACTCCCTACGGGGTGGTGGGTAGGCTTCAAGGTCAGCGACGCTGATGTATGGAGCAAGATTAAAGACGGGACATACAGTATGTTCAGCATAGAAGGTACCGCCTATAAAGTCCCGATTAAAAATGATAGACCGGGCTAAGGCCCTGTTTATATATTCCGCGGAAAGGAGGAAGGCAAGTGAATCAGCTTACAGACCTCGAAATCAACAGAGTGGCATTTGTGGAAGAAGGAGACAATAAGGGTGCAAACCTGCTCCTCTGTAAACGAAAGCCGGAGGAGGAGCCGGAAACGGCACCTCCCGAAAACGACAAAGCCTTGCTTAAAGGCATTAAAAACTTCTTTTTGACGATTGCGAAAGCACTCAACATTGATGTCGTTGAAAAGGAGACCAATCCCGATAACGGGGAAGGCAGAGCAACCTCGCAGGGAAATGAAACCCACGCGGAAAATGCAGAGCCTGAACCTACGTCGGACAACACAGGCGGTACAACCGCAAATTCTATGAAAGGAGTCGATGAAGAAGTGAAAATCGACACATCGAAGCTCACCCCGGAGGAGAAAAAAGCGTACGAAAACATCGTAGCCAAAGCCGCCGTTGAGGATGAGCCCACAGCAGAGCCTGTTCCCGCAACCGAGGAGCCGGTAGCAGCAGAGCCTACTTCTACTGATGATGTTGCTAAGGGTGTCAGCCCGGAGGTGGCAGCGGAAATCAAGAAGTGGAAAGACCGCGCCAACGAGGCAGAAAACCGTGAACTGTTAGCGCAGTGCAAGAAGTATGAAATTCTCGGCAAAAAGCCGGAAGACCTCGCCAAGACTCTGAAAGCTCTCAAGGACGCAGGTGGTACAGCGTACGCTGATATGATTAGCGTACTCGACGCTTCGCTCGAGACCGTTGAGAAGTCAGGAGCTTTTTCCGAGATTGGTAAAAACGGTCACGGCAGCGCACTCGCAAGCGACAAGGCTTGGAACCAGATTGAGCAGCACGCGGCGGAAATTCGCAAGAATTCTCCTGCGCTCTCTTATGCAGAGGCTATCGACAAAGCGTGCGTAGAACATCCCGACCTCGTAAAAGAGTACGAGGAATCAAGAAATTAAGAGGAGGATTAGTTATGTCATACACAGGTACAGTAATTAACGAAAGCCCTGTAATTGTGGGATTAGCAGGAGCTAAACTTGCGGGCGCAGAGTTTCTTGCAGCTGTTTTTGACGAAAATGGCAAAATAACTACTGCCTCAACGGCAGGAGCAACCGCAATCGGAATTCTCCCGCCGGAGGAGGGTAACAAGTCTGTCGGCGATACCGTAACCGTTCAGGTTAAGGATATTTCAAGATGGAAAGCTGGCGAGCCGTTCGCTGCTGGTGACCTGCTTTCGACAGACGCTAACGGCAAAGCCGTTAAAGCTGCTGAAGGTGATTTCATTCTCGCTGTGGCGCTCGAAGCAGCTACAGCAGCTGATAATATTATCAGCGTACAGATTATTAAAGCAGGTTATTCACCTGCAGAATAAAGAGGAGGTAAACGATTATGAGTAATCAGTTATCAAACGGAGCAATCCAGGCGAAGATTTCAAAAGGTTGGAAGCCTAACCTTTATCTCACAAATATCTCGCAGGCGTTCTTCCAGAACCCCGCTGACTATGTGGCTACAAAAATCTTCCCGATTGTTCCTGTTTCACAGTCAACAGGTTATTTCTACACATTCAGCAAGGAAGACCTTGCGAGAGATAATGTGCAGAGAAAGCCTGCATTTGGAAAGGTTCAGCCCGCAATTATGGGACACACCGACGACGCGTACCACTGCGAGGTGGACCAGATTATCGTTGGCGTAGACCAGATTGGCTCGCTCGATTACACTCGCGCAGGCGCGCCGGGAGCAATCGACCCGCGCCGTGGCAAGGTAAGATTTGCAACAGAGCAGCTCTTACTCCACCTGGACCTTCTTTTTGCGCAGCACTTCTTTAAGAGCGGCGTATGGTCTCAGGAGTACACAGGCGTTGCAAGCACTCCGAGCGCTACGCAGTTCCTCAAGTTCTCCGACGGCAACTTCGACCCCGTAAACTTCTTTAACAACAAGAAGAAGGAAATCAAGAGAGAAGGTCGCCGTACACCGAACAAGCTCGCCCTCGGAATTGAAGCGTTTAACGCGCTTATCAATCACGGCGATATTGTTGAGCGTGTAAAGTACAGCGGCTCAACAGCGAACCCGGCTATCGTTAACGAGAGAGTTCTCGCAGAGCTTTTCGGTCTTTCCGAGGTAGTTGTACTTGACTCTACATACAACGCAGCCGGTATCGGTCAGGAGAATATGCAGTTTATCTGTGACCCGAAGGCAGCGCTCCTTTGCTACACAACAAACGCACCGGCTATCGACGAGCCCTCCGCAGGTTATATCTTTACCTGGGATATGCTCGGCAATGGCTCGTTTACTGCTTACGACCAGTACGAAGGCGAGAATGGCACGCACTCAGAGTTTATCGAGGGTCTTATGTCAACGGATATGAAGAAGACATCCGATTGCCTCGCTATGTACTTTAAAGACTGCGTATAAGGAGGAACTCCAATGAGCGGTTACATTGCTTTAAAGCAGATACAGTTTAGCGGCAAGGTATATGAAGCAGGCGAGGCAATCCCCGCTGAGGCCATTATTCCCGCGCGAGTTCCTGCTCTTTTGAGAACGGGCTTTATCGCAGAGGCGACTGCAGACATCGAGAATGACGTAGAAAACGGTCAGGATGACGCGTTTGCGGTTATTAAGGTAAATTTACCAATCGAGACGGAAAACGGCGTCTTGGAGCTTTCAGCGGACGAGAAAGACATTGTAACCGCTTTTGAGGTTCTTCAACTGAAGAACGACGATATTCTCAAAGCGATTACAACGATTGAGTCAGATACTCAGTTGATTATTATCAATGCTCTTACCAAAAACGCTTCTGTGAAGAAAGCAACCAAGGAACGCGCCGCTGAGCTCGCCGAAAGCGAGGAGAGCGGTGAGGCTGAATGAATAAATCCTATTCATACAACCCCGCAAACATAGGTGAGCCCGGCGTAGATAAAATGCGTTTTGAACTCGGCGACACAATCGTTGAGGAAAAGGGGCAGACAGCAATGCTTTGCGACGAGGAAATCAAGGCTGTTATCGCTTCCGCTAAAACGTGGAAGCGGGCAAAACTGATTTTAGTCGAGAACATAATGCGTAGCTTTTCGTATGAGGTAGATGAAAAAATAGGGCCGCTCTCCTTATCTTTGCGTGAAAGATACGAGAATTGGGAGAAGATGTATAACGAACTCAAAAAAGAGCTCGAAAACTCGTCTGTGCCGAGCGGTGTATTAAAGACCGGAGCACTCGGAGGAAAACCATATTTCCGCGAGGGAATGCACGATAACCCCGAAAGCGGTCCAACGATAGGGGGCCGCCGAAATGCATAGACGGAGACGCTACAATCGGCCCGAGCAACTGTGGAAGCATTTTTTCATAGAAGGAAGGGAGCAAACCCCTAACGAGAGGGGACGCGTCGTCGGCTCTTATTCAACTGACGACGCTGAGCCTTTCCTTGCGATACTCTGCGGAGCTAACCCGGAGCAACAGTCGCAATTCAAACAGCTCGGCCATACTATCTCTCACGTTATCAGTCACGAAGGAGAGCCGAAAGCCAAAGAAGGCGACCGCCTTATATCAGGCAACAAAGTATACCTTATTCGTTCGATAGACAACCCCGGAGAAATGGGACTGTGGACCCTGTATTACTGCGACGAGCGAAAGGACATTCAGGATGGCGGATAATTTTCAAGAAATTGAGCGTGAATTCAAAATAGCTGTCGAAGATATGGTGAGGGAGTCAGACTCCAAGGCACAGCGGTGCGCGGTTAGGGCAGCTAACGCTATGAGAAACGCGGCATTGAATGTGTTAAGAGGCCAGAGGAGCGGCAAAGTGTATAAAAAACCTTATTCGCAGGCAACTTATACAGCTTCCGCTCCTGGTGAGCCGCCGGCAGTAAGGACGGGAACACTTCGTATATCTTGGGGCATTAAGGCCGAGCACAAAGGGCAAGGGAAAATAACCGTAGGAATATACACCCGCGTCCCATACGCCGAATTACTCGAAAAAGGAACTTCACGAGTAAGCGCAAGGCCTTATAAAGACGCAATTATCGAGAAGGCAAAACCACAGATAAAGAGAATATTCTCGGAACTAGCCAAATGAAAGGAATAGTATATGGGAATCTTAGTCACAAGCCAGAATACTTTTTTTGACCTCGACAAAATTCATAAGAGCGATTTTATTCGCTTAAAGCATAAATCTTGGGAGAGCTATGAGAACGGACTCGTAGTTAAAGCTGCGAGAGAGGAAATCGTTGTACTTTACTTATTGCCCGGCACTAATGTACATAGCAGAATCACCGTTTTGGTTGACGATGTATGCAATGAAGAGTGGGAAATCAAATGGAGCTCTGATTTGGAAAACATTGAGACGGAAAACATAGAGGTGGAAAGCAATGAGGACCCTTGAGGAAATCATTTACAATCGCTTAATCACAAGCTCTGAACTTGCTGAAAAGCTGACTACCTACAGGGACAAGCCCGCCGTTTTTTATCAGACTTCCCCCGATGACACTCAGCGTAATTGGTCGAAGAACCGAGAATATCCCAGAGTGAATTTTGTTATTGACTATCAGGCAAACGACGACAGGAGAACGAGCGGCGTGCTGACTGTAGACATTTGGTGTTCAGGAAACGGAGCACAGCCCGAGGATATAGAGCCTATAATACGTTCTCTTTTGCAGGATGTGTTTATGACCCCGGAGGGCGGATACCCATACGCATTTCTTTGGTCAAAGAGTGAGCCTTTCCAGAGTTCGCTGCAGCCCGAGAAGAACGCAAGCGGTATTGTGGTCGGGGCAACGGTTACATTTGAGATTTTTGAGTTTTCAAAACAGGAAACGACGGATCCGGACCCCATACAGGCGGTCAACCGATATATCAAGGGATTTGTTAATGGCTGTGTAGTTATCGGAGACAAGAATTTACCCGAAATCATTGAGCCTTCAGGCGATAACCCGGTTTTCTATTTTAGGCTCGAGAGATTGCGGAGAAACAGAGAGACTAACACAGTTGTGTGGCTTGACGCTAATTTAGCTTGCCATATATTCGCGGCGGGAGAGGAAATAAGGTGGCTCAGAGCTTTAACCGACGACCTTTTACTGCACGGAGAAGTGACTATGTTAGATACGTCTCCGATGTTCATAACTAATCTGTCAGCAGACAGCTCCCAAAACGCTCTTACTAAAGGTCAGCTTAATATAAGCACACAATTCGGATTACTGAGGTTAAGCCAGAGGGCTAACCCAATTCGCATAATTTATTAACGGAGGTCAAAATGACTAAAAAAACTACAAAGCCTATCGCAGAAGCCGAAAGCGAATATTCGGTAGAAGAATTCGCAAGAGCTCCTCACGTTTTAGGCGATGACGTTACGCCGGATATAGTCGTAGCTGCGCTCAGGCATTCCGGCGTAAGGAGAACAACAAAGAGCGCAGCTCAGAAGATAATTAAAGAATTTATGAACAAGGAGGTATAACAGATGTCCACGTTCACAATAGGCGAAACCAAAGTGCGCCCCGGCGAATACCACAGAACCGAAAACGCAAGCGGTATTTCTACTGCAGCGGCGGTCAACGGAATCGTCGCCGGAGTTATACGCGCTAACTGGGGGCCGCTTAACAAGGTAGTCGAAATCAAAAGAGGCGACAACGTCAACGATATTTTCGGCTCAGGCGGCACAACCGACATTATCGCAGAAGCGTTCAAAGAGGACATTACGACAATGTTCGTTGTACGCGCAGGCAGCGGCGGAACGGCCGCGAGCATTACGCTGAAAGACACTACAGCAGAGGAGGCGGTAAACGTAATCACCGTAACCTCGAAGTTTGTAGGTACAAGAGCTTTCACCGCAACTATTCGCGACAGCCTTACAAACACCGACAACAGAGAGTGCATTGTTTATGACGGCACTATCGAGTTTGAGAAGTTTACGTTTGCTAAAGGCACGGCAAGCGGAGAGGTAGAGGAACTCGTAAAGGCAATCAACAAGAGCAACAATTTCACCGCGACAAAGTTAGCGGCGGGCAATGGCGTTCTCGCCTCTGGTACGCAGATGTCGTTTACAGCAGGCACAGACCCGACTGTTAATACAGAAGCTATCGGAACAGCTCTGACCGCGCTCGAGCCGTTCACTTTCAACACGCTTTGCGTAGACAGTACAGACACGGCTGCTCAGGCGCTCGTAGAGGCTTTTGTTACGAGAATTTACGCCGCCGGCTCATATCCTATAGCCGTATTGGCTGATAGCTCGAATGTTGATATTTCCGCAAGGATTGAGCGTGCAAAGTCTATCAATGACTTAAAAGTTGTATACGTTCTCAACAGCGTAACAAACACCGAGGGAACTGTAAAGGAGAGATACATCGTTACTGCACGTGTGGCGGCGATGATTGCGGCGGTTCCGTCAAGTCAGTCAATCACTCACAGGGTTGTTGATGATTTCGTAGAGCTCGAAACCGCGCTTACTAATACGCAGATTGAGAAAGCTCTCCTCAACGGATGTCTCGTATTTACTACAAATTCAGACGGCGACGTTTGGGTAGAGCAGGGAATCAATACCCTCGTAAACCCGAGCGACGATTTAGACGAAGGCTGGAAGAAAATCCGCCGCGTAAAAACGAGATTTGAGCTTATGCAGCGTATCGGCGATACTGTCGCAAAGTTGGTCGGTAAAATCAACAATAACGCCGACGGCAGAGGTTCTGTCGTAGCGGCCGCCAATGATGTTATCAACACAATGGTTGCCGAAGGCAAACTGTCAGGCGGTAGTTTTGCAGAAGATACAGCGAATCCGCCTAAGGGCGACAGCGCGTGGTTTGTAATCAGCGTTGACGACCTCGACAGTATCGAGAAGTTCTATCTCACATACCGTTTCCGCTTTAGCGCAGAATCGTAACAGGGAGGTTTAACACTATGATTAACAACAGCGCAGCAGAAGATGTAAGAAAGGTTCTTACAGGCAAAGACGGAGGCCTCTACGACGATGAGGGTACCCTGCTTGCGACAATGGAAACATATCAGTCTCAGGTGAATGTTTCCAACGCAAAGTATCAGCCTCTCGGCTCAATGCAGGAGCAGGAAGTACCTCAGAGCTACTCTGTGACTCTGAATTTCACAGAGATTGTTATTGAGGACTCAAAATTCATTCAGCAGTTAATGGAAGGGCTCAAAAGCGGGGTTATGCCTGTGTGGAATTTCCAGGGCAAGCTCGTGGGAAGGAATGGCACTACGGAACACATTAACTATCGTTCTTGCGTTCCGAGCGGCACAATCGACCTGCAGAACCTGACCGTTGGCGACATTGTCAAGAGAGCATGGTCGTTATTTGTTAACAAACCGCCCGAGCTTCAGACGTTGCTTACAGCAGCAGACGCTTGATAACGGCTTTAAATAGCACTTGTGCTCTATCACGCCGGGGCACAACGCCCCGGCTACTATTTTATTTTTTCAAGGAGGAACAGCAGTATGGCTGAAAATACAAAAATAACAGAAATCGAAATGGACGAGGCTACCAATAAGGGTATGCTCAGAAGAAACGAAGATGATATTTTAACGGGCCTTCTTACGGCCGCAAACTACCGCAACGACGAGGACGAGATTACACCTATTGAGATTTCAAGAAATGGTAAGGTGTTAATCAAGTTCCGTATTCGTCCGCTTTCCGAGGAGGAGTACACGCGTGTTCGTAACAAGTACACGAAGTTCGTCCGTAATAAGAACCTCGGTATTAAAATGCCGGAGGATACCGACACCGATATGTACAGGAACGCTATTATTTACGAGGCTACGGTCGAAGAAGACCGCGCTAAGGTATGGCGTAACAAAGAGGCCTGGACACAGCTCAATGTAATCTCAGGTCCGCAGCTTATCGGTAAGGTGCTCAAGGCGGGTGAAAAAGACGCTGTCTGCGATAAAATCGACAGTATCAGCGGATATTCAGCGCTTGCGGAGGAGACCGTAAAAAACTAATCGAGGCCGGCGGTAAAGCCACGCTGCTGCACCAAATCTTTCAAAGGCAAGGTATTCCACCTGACGAGGTAATGGCGAAGCCATTGGGAGTAAGACTGTTTATGTTTGCTTCGACCCGCATTCAGGTGGAGAACGAAACAAGGGAGAGTAATAATGGCAGCGGAAACCTTTAGAATTGAAATCCCTGTGTCTGTATCGGATAGAACGGAGCCCGGAGTCGGTTCGGCCACAAGGCGAATGGGTCGTTTTGATAAGGCTAACGAAAAGGTACAGCGCAGGTTACAGGAAATGAACCGTACACGGTTCAGGGTTGCGCTCGAAGCTGTTGACAGAGTTTCCTCTGTAGTAAGCCGTGTTGGCACTAAAATTAAAGGTGTCGCAGGCAGAGCTTGGAGAGTAACTATGGGCGTGGTAGATAAAGCTACCGCACCCATTCGAGGTATTTTCCGACTTTTACGCAACCCACTATTACAAGCGGGAGCTGTCCTCGGCATAACTATAGGGCTTAAAGATACGATTGATACATACGGCAACTTTGAGTCCACGATGTCTAAAGTAAAGGCAATCAGCGGAGCGACAGCCTCGGATATGGAAAAACTTAACGCCAAAGCGAAGAAAATGGGCGCGACTACGAAATTCACAGCTACTGAGGCGGCGGAAGCACTAACGTATATGGGAATGGCAGGTTGGAAGTCCAAAGAAATGCTTGGTGGTATTGAGGGCATTATGCAGCTCGCCGCAGCGTCAGGCGAAGACCTCGGAACAACTTCCGACATTGTGACGGACGCGCTAACGGCCTTTAAACTTCAAGCGAAAGACGCAGGACATTTTGCTGATGTTTTAGCCGTTGCTTCTTCAAACGCAAACACTAACGTAAAGCTAATGGGTGAGACGTTTAAGTATGTAGGCTCAATGGCGGGAGCGTTAGGCTATAGCATTGAAGATGTAGGTTTAAGCGTTGGTCTTATGGCTAACAGCGGTATCAAATCGTCAATGGCGGGTACAGAGCTTAACTCTATCTTTACCAGACTCGCTACCAACACAAAGGGAGCGCGCGACGAGATAGAGAAGCTCGGAGTTAAATTCTATAACACAGACGGATCTGCGAGGAGTTGGTCTACTGTATTATCAGAACTCCGCATAAAAACCGCAAAAATGACGCAAGCGGAGAGAACTAACTTCGCCAACAAAGTGGCAGGGCAAAGAGCTCAAGCCGGTCTCATTGCTATGCTGACAGCGAGCAAAAAGGACTACGATAAGCTGACTGAAAGCATTAACAACGCCGACGGCGCAGCTCAGAAGATGTCTAACACTATGCTCGATAATATGCAGGGCTCCTTTACGTTGTTGCAGTCAGCTGTTGACGGCGTAAAAATAAGGCTCGGAGAACGGCTCTCGCCTTACCTTCGTCAATTTGCAACTTGGCTTACGGGCAAAATGCCTAAGGTTGAGCAGGCAGTTGACAATGTAATGGACTTTGTAGACGAAAAAATATCTTGGCTCAAATCTACGATTAAGGATTTTACAAGCGGTTCCGATTGGGAAAGCGCTGACATATGGGGCAAGATTAAAATCGCTTGGAGCAAAATTGTTGCGGAGCCGTTCAGCCAATGGTGGAACTCATCGGGCAGAGCTTGGCTTACAAAGAAAATGGAAGGCTTCGGAAAGGCTTTAGGCTCTGGTATCACGAACGGCTTACTTGCGCTTTTAGGAATCGACCTGTCAGGAGCCAGAGAAGACGGAAAGTCCGTAGGAGGAGCCTTTATCAATGGCTTTAAGAAAGGGTTCGACACCAGTAAAATCGGCGAAGCGCTCAAGAAATGGGCTAAAGAAAACAAAGGACTCGCAATAGCGATAGGCGGCATAATAGGCTTTAACCTCGTAACAGGTATAGCGAATAAGCTAAGCGGTATTACACAGTTTCTCAAAGGAAAAGGAAGCAAGTCTAAAGGAGAGACTTCAACTACACCTGGAGCGCTCTCAACAAGCACGATGAATGTGACGAGTACCTCGACAACTGTTAAGGGAACCGTAGTAAATGTTTATGGTTCAAGCGTAAATAACGCGACATCGGGCAGTGGTGGGGGAAGTAGTTTCTTATCAAAAGTGCTCCCTTCACTCGCCGGAGGAGCCGCAGGCAAATTCCTATTAGGTGGAGGAGGCAATTTAGGCCAACTCCTACTTGGTGGAGGAGGGTCAAGCGCACCCTTACTGCTCGAAGGAGGAGAAGCGGCCGCAGGAGCCGGAGGAGCCGCAGCGGCAGGCGCAGGTGGTTCTGCTGCCGCTGGCGGTATAACCGGAGCCCTTGGAAGTGTCGGAACTGCACTTGGTTCAGGCGCGGCCACAGCCGGAGGAGCTGCAGCTGCAGGAGCAAGCGGTATTGGCGGAATTATTGGCGGAGTGCTTGGTCTTGTTTCTTCTGGATTTAACATCTTCAACGGAATTCAGGAAAGTAACAAAGGAAACGACAAACAGGCAAAAACCGAGTTTGCGTCCGCAGGTTCAAAAATAGGAATGGTCGGCGCAGGAGCAGCTGCGGGTGCAGGTATCGGCTCCGTTGTTCCAGGTATCGGTACAGCTATCGGTGCTCTCGTAGGTGCAGGTATTGGCGGAATAGGTGCAATATTCGGAGGCGACGGCCTCGGAGGTTTGATTAGTGATTGGACCGACGAAGGCGGTTGGATGAACGAATGTGGCAAGGCTATCGGCGGATTTTTCACTAAAACCCTACCGAACTTCTTCGGAAGCCTATGGTCTGGAATTTCAGGCTTTTTCACAAAAACCATTCCCGAGGCTATTGGAGCCGTAGGAGGAGCGATAGGAGGCTTCTTTACAGAGACTGTCCCCGGTTTCTTTGGTATGATATGGGACGGAATTTATAACTTCTTTACTGAGACCGTTCCTTATGCGCTCGGTTTCGTGACGGGTAAGATTTATTCGTTTTTTACGGAAACGATACCCGGATTCTTTAAAAGTATATGGGACGCAATAGCGACTTTCTTTACCGACACATTACCTAATTTTGCTTCGGGCGTGTGGAAGAACATTACTAATTTCTTTACGAAGACTATACCTGATTGGTTTAAGAGTATATGGAACGGAATCACGACATTCTTTACAGACACTCTACCGACTTTCGCTTCAAATGCCTGGAAGGGTATTACAGAGTTCTTCACGAAAACCATTCCCGATTGGTTTAAGAGCCTATGGGACGGCATTGTTGAATTCTTCACAAAAACGCTTCCTTCATTTGCTTCGGGTGTATGGAGCGGAATTACCAACTTTTTCACAAAGACAATCCCCGGTTGGTTTTCGAGCTTGTGGGACGGAATAACTGGATTTGTCACAAAGACTATTCCCGAATGGGTAAGCGGAATATGGAAATCAATCACAGGCTTTTTCTCAAGTATAGGGGATTGGATTAGCCAGACGTTCAGCAAGATAGGCGAGTTTTTCACAAAAGGCTTTAACGCCGGAAGTGGTAAAGACGACAAGGGCAAGAGCAAGCACGCTTGGGGCGGCATTATGCATTCGCCACATTACGGAGTGGTTGCGGAAGACGGTCCAGAGGCGATTATCCCACTAAAAGGCAGCAAGAATGCGCGAGGACTCGATATATGGCTCAAGGCCGGACAAGCTCTCGGAGTACAGCCTTTTGCAGATGGCGGAATAATTGGCGACGATACTTCAACTATCCCAGCAGATACGAAGCCAGAGCGATTGAGTGGTAGCTCGACCGTGAGCAATCAGATTGATATTTCTATTTCTGTAAATCCAGAGTTTATTATAAATGCCGGAGACAACGACAGCGGAAATATCGTAGACAGTATCAGAGCAAAATTAAGTACGATCGCAGACGAGCTGAGTAGCGAAGTTGCTGACAGACTCGATGAAGTGTTTGGCAATATGCCTATAGGCGCAAAAGGAGACGTGTAATGAATATTCATATTACAGAGAAGGAAACAGGTCAGAGATTAACTATCTCGCAGCTCCCGGAATCTGTAAAAGAGAAAACAGGCGCAAACTTTCAGACTTATAACTTCATTAACATTGGTGAAGTTAAAATGCCAACAGGAAAGAAAGCCCGCACATATTCTTGGGACGGAGTATTACCCGGAAAGTCGATTAATAATCTTCCGTTAGTAAAAAGTACGTATTGGCTGTTACCTAAAGACGCTATCGCTATACTCACCAAATGGGAAGAAAAGAAAAAACTGCTCACGCTTACGGTCACAACTACCGGAATCAACAAGGATGTTTATATTTCCTCCTTCGACCCAACGTTCGAAGGAGGAAACGGTTCCGTAACTTATAGCATTACCCTTATTGAAGCGACGGAAACGATAATCACCGTTACCAAGAAGGGCAAAAAGAAAAAAAGCACTACGGCGAAGCGAGCTGCGAAGAAGAAAAAAAAGAAGTATCACAAAGTTAAAAAGACCGATACTTTATGGTCTATAGCACAGAAATACTATAAAAAAGGTTCGCTTTATAAGAAAATTTATAAAGCGAACAAGAAAAAAATTGACAAGAAGAACAAAGGGAAAAAGGTGAGCAAGTACACCATATGGGTAGGTATGAAGCTCTACATTCCCAAGAGGTGATTTTATGGATTATTCAAAAATCACTTATACCGTTAAGTTGCTTCGCGCGAACGGAGATAAACTTAACATTACTAAAATTATAACAGCTGCGAGCGTAGAAGAAAACGAAGGAGAACTCGCACAGCATTCCTCTGTTACGCTCGCAAATGTCAAGTTTAACGGTAAAAGAATATCGAGCCTCGCAAAACCCGGTTGTTATCTTATCTTTACGGCTAAAGTCGGCGAAACAACCTCTGAATTTGCTCGTACAAAGATTACAGAATGGTCTCCCACTCGGAGCGCGACCTCAGACACCCTCCAACTCGGAGGATATGACATCTTATATGACCTGCAAGCCTCAGAAGATAATAAGTATATTTCCAAAGGTTTAACGACAAAGGCTGCTCTTGAATCGCTATTCAAAAAGTGGAAAATCAAAATTAACACTTATAAAGGGCCCGAATATGCAAATCCGAAAAAAGCCTACAAAAACAAGGCTGTATCGGACATTGTTCTATCTCTTTTACGAATAGCGAAGAAACACGGGAGCGCAGATTGTTTTATTCGTTCCAATAAAACAAAGGTAGATGTATTGCCTAAAGGAAGTAATGAGGAGATTTATTGGTTTGAAGAAGGGAAAAATATCCTATCGAGTAAATACAGTATAGATACCTCGAATGTTATAACTGTTGTAAAGGTTATGGGACACGAGGAGAAAACTGTAACTTTGAAGTCAGGGAAGAAAAAGAAGAAGCGTCTTAAGAAGCTCAAAGTCGAAGCGATTGTAAAGGGGAATGTAAAATACGGTAAGCGTCAAAAAATTTACACTCGCACCGGTTCAGACAGCTTAAAGAAAGCGAAAAAAGCGGCACAGCAGATACTTGACCAAGACGGCTCTCCAACAACTTCAATGACTATCCAGGTACCCGACGTTCCGACTATCAGAAAATGGGACGTAGTACACATCAAGACGCGTTTTTATAACGGATACGCTCTCGTTAAGTCGGTTAGTCATAACATCACCGGACGAACTATGAGCTTAACCCTCAAGAAGTACAAGATGAAGTAAGGAGGATTAACTATGGCAGAAGGAATTAGTAAACTTGCTCGTGTTATTTCCAAGCGCATAGGGAAGGAGCGAGACGCAAACAGTGACCTTGTGATTGATTTTGGAGTTATAGAAAAGGATAAAGGGCTCACAACCGATACATTCCCCGTGACTATACCGCAGAGCGAATACTTTGTAATTGAAGGGCAGAGTATAGAGCCCGGTGACTCGGTTCTTGTTGCGTGGGTTTTCGACGACGCTATAGTTATCGGCAAAGTGCAATCGGCAACGGAAGGAGACGAAGACGATGGATGAAGCCTTATTCCCAGAGTATGATGTCCCGGATATTGACGAATTCGACGAGGAAGAAGAATCTTTCGAGCAGAAACCGAGTGCATACTTTGATTTTGAAACAGGCGACTTCGCACGAACAAAAAGCAACAATATATTGGCTTCTACGGAGGAGGAGGCTTTTATTCAATGGTGCAAGAAGGTAGTTCTTACCGAGCGCGATACCGCCCTTGCATATAGTACCGACATTGGAATTGAAAGTGAAGACGCTCTCCAAGAAGAAGACCGAGAAGCCGTAGAGTCTGAACTTGAACGGACGATCACAGAGGCCCTAATGGTACATCCTGCGACAGAATATGTAACAGATTTTGAATTTACTTGGGGCCCGGACTGTGTATACATCACCTTCACGGTTAAAGGCCAGCCGTGGGAGGATGAAGAACAAATCGAAATTACTATAGACGATTAAGGAGGCACAATGGCTGAATATACATTTACACCCCCTGCGTTTATTGAAGAAAATGACGCAGAGTCTATACAAGAGCGAATGATGAATAATCTGCCCGATGATATTGATAAAACCGAGGGCGGCTTTCCCTGGGACTTCACAATGCCTACGGCGCTTGAAAAGGCGGAACTAGTGGAATTTGAGTTGAACGAAACTCTCCTCTTAATGCACTTTATGTTTGCCGAGGGCATATACCTTGACTACCACGCGGAAGCCGCAGGCATTTCGCGAAAGGCAGCGACGAACGCAACCGGTACGGTTACGATTGAAGGCACACCCGGAACTGAAATCCCTGCGGGTTTTGAGTTCGCGGTACCCGCGAGCGGAGACGACGCGGCTATTATTTTTACTACGGACACAGACGCAACAATCGACCTTAATGGAAGAGTAGAAATCCCGATTACAGCAGAGGAACCGGGAACGGAGGGCAACGTAGGAGCTCAAACCATTATAATTATGGCCTCACCGACTATCGACGGTATAGAGAGCGTAATAAACGAAGCGGCGACTACCGGAGGCACAGACGAGGAGTCTGACGACGACCTACGCGAAAGAATTGCACAGGCTATTCAATCAGTCTCAAATTCTTTCTGTGGTTGTGACGCTGACTACAAGCGCTGGGCTATGGAGGTCGGCGGAGTCGGTAACGCGCTCGTTATTCCTGAATGGAACGGTCCCGGTACTGTAAAAGTAATTGTGATAGACAGCAACGGCGCACCCGCAAGTCAAGCTATCGTTGAAGCAGTATACAATTCAATCGTCTCGCCAAATGACAGAAGCAAGAGAAAGGCTCCCATAGGAGCTACTGTTACGGTTGTAGCGCCCTCAAGCGTTGATGTAGCAATATCATTCAATCTAATTTTGGAAACAGACAGCGTAGCAGAGACGGTAATTGCCAACATCAGGGCGGCGATAGAGAATTACCTTGCAGACGCAAGCGACGAAGGCGAAATCAATGTAAATCGGGTCGGCTCACAAATCATTAGAACCGCAGGCGTCAAAGATTACAATAATCTGTTGATAAATAACTCTACTCAGAACATACCTCTCAACCGCGACCAATACCCGAACATTAGCACCTTTAATGCGGAGGTACAGTCGTGAGTTTTGATATCGAAAAATTCCCCAATAATGAAATAGCTCAGAAAATGCTCGAACGAGTTTCCCCAATTTACGAAAATTCGTATGTCGGTAAGTGGCTTTTTGAGGTTATGGGAATTGAAATGGCTGAGGCGCGGGCTCTTATTGAGAGTCTGAAAAACCAATGCTTCCCTGCAACAGCAACTTGGGGACTCCGATATTGGGAAGAACGCTACGGCATTTCACCTGACGAAAAAAGAGACATTAAGGAGCGGAGAGCGGCGGTAATTGCCCGACAAACGCGGGCAGAGGCATTATCTCCTGCTGCACTTGAGGACATTCTCGAGTCCCTTACAGGCCGAAATGTTGAGGTTCACGAAGGACCTGCGGACTATTCCTTTACGATAACAGTTGAGAGCGGAGAAACTGCGGTTGATTATAACGCGGTAATAAAAAAAGTCAACGAGGCTAAGCCCTCGCACCTTGCATACTCCATAGAGATACCCCGGAAAGGTAAAATGACAATTTACATATTTACTGCGGTTTACATAGACAGGGAAGCGAAACTGACGGACTACGACAGGCACGTTACGGCGGCGAATGATTATTTAGTCGATGAAGACGGAGCAATCTTAGCCGATGAAAACGGACGAATGATTGTCGATGACTAAGGAGGAATAAATGAATTTAATTCCACAACTAACAGACGCAGGCCGCGAAATGATACTCGCGGCTATGACTGAAGACTCAATAAAATTCACTCGGATTGCTTTAGGCGACGGAGAAATAGCGCAGGAAGCCCGGAAAGGCGACTTGTGGTACAACACAGGAGCCGAGAAGCTAAACGAGTATAAAGAGACATGGGCGAATTCTGACAGAGTAATTACCTGCGGAACAAACGCCCCGGAGAACCCCGAGGAAGATGACCTATGGTACAACACAGCGTCTCAAACTCTTTACGGTTTTACTCAAGGTTGGGACCAAAGTGTTACGCAACCCACTGCAATAGGCGAAAGCGCCCCCTCAGAGCCCGCAGACGGCGATATTTGGGTCGATACGGCGAATTCTACCATACAATCATTTAACGCGTCAGAGGATGCTTGGGAGGATTTAGACGTATCATTCACATACGCGGCCGCAGCTCCGACAAACCCGACTAACGGAGCACTATGGCTTAATATGGACGACGAGGTACTTTATGTATTTGATTTTGGTTGGATTGCAAGTCTTATTGTATTCACATACGCGGCCGCAGCTCCGACCGGAAATCTCGAAGGGGATTTGTGGTTTGATACCGCCGAGGGAGAATTAAAAGAGTATGTATCAGGTTGGGAACCTTCGAGCTTGGAATTCGTCTATAGCACAGTTGAGCCAAGTGAAGCAAACGAGAATTCCCTATGGTTTAACCCAGACACTTCAAAGTTATACATCAAAACGACTACCGATTGGCAAGAAGACTCAACGAGAATTACCTGTAGCGCATCGGAACCAGAGTCAATGTACACTCTTGACAGCTTAATACATCAGGTTATGAGTTGTAACATCACAGGAATAATTCGCGGAAAGAATTATGTTGGGCTTACCACAGAAATGACTAACGCGGACCTGGAAACCGATTTCAAGTGGAGAGAAACAGGAGTATTCGCGGAGGACGAAAGCGGCACAGAATATTTATACGCTTACTGCAATGCCGGAGATAATTACGACAGCGTTAACAGTAATCAGACATCGAGAACAATTCACAGCACTTTGGAAATTCTGGTAGCCATTGGCAACGCAGAAAACATCAGCGCTGAAATCGGAGGAGGAGCGACGTACCTAACCCGAGCCGCATTTGAGGAACATTTACGAGATTCAAACCCTCATAACGTGACGGCTCAAGACGTCGGGCTCGGTTATGTACCTAATGTTGCAACCAACGACCAAACGCCCACATACGGCAGCGCTACTGTCAATAATCTTGTCAGCGGAGAAAAGGTCAGCACCGCTTTCGCAAAGATAGCTGCAGCTATAAAGTCCTACATCGCGCATTTAGCCGATAGTGTTTCCCACATCACAAAATCCGAGCGGAGCGCTTGGAACAGTAAGGCTGATAGCGGTCATAAGCACAGCGCAGCGGACATAACATCGGGCATACTGTCTATATCAAGAGGCGGAACTGGTTCGACAAGCGCGGCGGCCGCGAGAAAAGCGCTCGTATTAAACGAAATGTTTAAACAGCGTTATTATCAAGTAGAGATCACGTTTAGTGCAAATCAAGAGAAGAACGGAGATATTGTTATAGACAAAATCCCTGGATACAGAGCTGTAGCAGTTGGAGAATGGCAGATTTTCAGCAATGATAACAGCTCTCGCGTATCGGAAATAGGGGTACAACGGTTCTTTTTCGGTTATTCAAGTGCAGAAGATAATTGTTCGTACAAATTATGTAATCGTTACAACGGGAACAACAGTTGCGTATTGGATGTAGGCGTACTGTATATCAGAGAAACATAAGGGGGGATTTCAATATGGCAAAGATTAAATTAACCGAGAAGCCTTCGGTAAGAATAATCAAGGATGAGGTGTACTTCCTAATAACTCAGCCGGAGGCGGATAATGACTCGTTAAAAGAGTCAATACGACGCACGAATATCAGTACCCTTATTGCAAAATTAAGGGACAAAGGCATCAACAACGGCTATGTAACAACAGCTGCGATACAGGCGATGTACTCGGAACTCGTAAAGAGCGTAGACGCTTCCGATAACGGCATTGAAGTCACATATTGGGACGGTAGCTCAAAAGAAATCGAAATCAAGTCAGGCGGATTAGCTTTTGACGGAGGCGTCAAAGACTCACAGGGTTATCTGCATTTGACATTGAATGGGGAGGATATCGAAGGCTTTACCCCGATATACATCGGCACGAGCAGCGGGCCGAGCGCGGCAGGCATTAACCTTTCCAACGTGGTAAAGCCCGCCTCTGTACGTAACGGAGAAGACGCTGTTTTTAGCTTTGTAGCAAGCGCAACTGACGATACCAACATTACTGTTAATTGGTATGTAGACGGAGTTTTGAGAGCTACAGACAGCGACAGAGCCAGCGGTTCAACTTTCAGTTTCAATGCAAAGCAGTATTTGAAAGCCTCAGATACAAGCTCCGTAAGAGCTGCGATTGTTACGGAAAGTAACGCTTCCCTTACAAGACAATGGAGCATTACTTCGACGGCATTTTCTCTTGCCTGGGGAGCTACCATTCAGCCGATAACTCTTTTCACACAGAACGAAGATGTTTATGTCGTTATTGATGTTTCAGCTCAGGCTAATACTGATAATATCGTCACATTGACTATAGGCAACAATACGTTCACAAAAAGGGTTAGCGGAAGCAAGCAGATTACTATTGAGGTCGGGAAAGAGTGCTTCGCTACAGGAGCAAACACAGTCTCCGCCACGCTTACATCAAGTACAGACGAAACAGATACTACTACGCCGATAACCTTTATAGCTTTATGGGCTTATGAAGCAGAGAGCCCGATTGCGACATTTGCTTCCTCTACTCTTGACGTGTCGCAATATGACGTAGCACAGATTCATTATATGGTTTATGACCCCAACAACGAAACAGCTTCTTGTACTATCCAGTTTGGTGAAGGAACTCCGAGCGTAAAAACTCCTAACCGCACTTTGCAGACTATCGAATATGTCCCGGAGGAAACAGGTCAGATTAACACAGTGATAACCTGTGGAGCAAGTACAGACAGTATGGTTCTGAATGTATCTGCGAGTCAATACAACATAGGTAAAATTACAGGGGATAATCTTCGTTACAACCTCGACCCTATGGGACACAGCAACAGCGACGCGGATAGAGAGAGCTTCGGCGGGATGACATTCAGTTCCGGCTTTGACTGGACGAATGGAGGATTTAAAACAGACGAAGACGGAGCCCCCGCTTTTGTCGTTAAGAAAGGTCACCGTGCAACGCTCCCGAGACAGCTTTTCGGAGACAGCGACGGCAACGGCAAAACCGTTGACATATCTTTCAGCGTTAAAAACAGCGACCTTTACGGTGCTGTCGCTATGAAAGAAACCAACAACGGCGAAAGCAAAGGCCTTGTACTGAAAGCGAACGAGGGTCAGCTGTTTTTGGATAACACAACAGCAAAAAGGTTCAAATATTGCGAAGAAAGCAGAATAGACTTATCCATCAACGTAGAGTCTATTCAGGATCAAAGAGTAATGACGGTATGGCTTGACGGCATTCCTTCGCAGGCAAATAAGTATTCCGCCGGGACTTTAGTTCAGGACGAAAACTCGCTTGTTATAGGTTCGGATAACTGCGACGTATGGATATACGCGATTCGTGTATACAATACCTCGCTGTCAATAAAGGAAATGATACAGAATTATATATCCCTCGCGCCGACGACAGCGGAGAAGATTCAGAGGTGCAAAGACAATGACGTGTACGACAGCAACGGAGTTATTACACCCGTTTCGCTTCATAATGCTCGCCCTGAACTGACTATTGTTCAAATATCGGCCGATAAAATACCGACCGGCAAAAAAGATGTTGATTATGTAAGCGCAAACATTTCGATAAGAGACGGCTCCAATCTTCTCGAGGTTACAAAAGAGGAGGGAGGAAGGTTTAAGGACCAAGGTACCTCCACAATGGCTTACGGTCGTGCGGCTTATAATACGGATGTTGATATTTCTGCTTCCGAAAAAACATATCAGATATCGGGAACATCAATACCGGTAAGCTATCTTAACATCAAAGTTGACGTGCCTTCGTCGGATTGCGCCAACAACCCTTGTGGAGCCGATTGGTACAATACACATCAGCCGTATCTCGTGCCCGCAAGAGCGACACCCGGAGTCAGAGATACTATCGAGGCAAAGCCCTGTGCTGTATTCTTCACGAACACAAGCAACAATACAATATGGGCGGGTTCTCAACAGCTCGGACCTGGAGACACAGTTCTTTACGCTATGGGTAACCTGTGCAACTCAAAGAAAAACTATGCCGTTTTCGGTCAGGACGGCACCGGAGAGCATTACGCTAAAGGCTGTATAGAAGTATCTAACAACGACACGGCAGCGGCGCAATTCACAGCTACGTCTACTTATAACCCGGACGCTGACGACGGAAAAGGACGTTGGGAGAGTATTGTGCAGACTGAGGAAGGACCGCAGGTAAAGAAAGATTTTGAATGGAGAAAGAGACCAAAAGCAGAAGATTTAGACGAGGTCGTAAACGCTTGGAACGAAGCTCAGGCTTGGGTTGTGTCTACCAACGGAGATTATGAGAAGTTCAAAGCCGAGGTAAATAATTACTTTGCAATCGACTCTCTACTTTTCCACTTTCTGTATCTCGAGTTCTTCGGCGGCTATGACAACGTATCTAAAAATACTTTTTTCTCTTACGAATGGGACGAGACGCTGCAGAAGTATGTATTTAATATCTGCAAAAACTACGACGATGATACTATTCTCGGTTGCGATAACGACGGTGTCCCTCTTTCCGATTATGGTGCAGACTTCGGAGATAAAGACGGAGACCGCGCAATATTCAATGCGGATAATAATACCATATGGTGCAATATTCAAGACGGCTTTTACGATGAGCTTAAAGCTATGTACATAGCATTAAGGAGCGAAGGAGCTTGGGACGCAGAACGACTCATAGCAAAATGGGATAACTACCAGAGCGTTAGACCGCACGCCGCTATGGCCGAGGACGCTTGGAACAAATATGTCCGTCCTTACAAAACAAAAGACGTAGTTGTAGCGGGTGAAATCAAATCGTACGACGATTCTTATTTACCCAGAATGCAAGGTTCAAAAACTTATCAGCGAAACGAATTCTTGACCTACAACGCTAAATATATGGACGGCAAGTACGGTTACTACACAAAATCAAATTCTATTTCGTTCAGAGCTAATGCGGCAATAGGAACGACACAGAACTTACTCGTTCGCGCATACGCAAAAACCTACGCTACAATCATTATTGATGACGTCGCAACACCTTCCAGAAAAATAGAAACAGGCGGTACAGCAACGTTCCCGAACATACCTGTACACTCAAATGCAACTATTTATATTACGCCTGAGAGCCTTATAACAAGTATAACACCTCTCGACGAAATCAATAACAGCACCTTTACGGCCGCAGGAGCTAAAAAGCTGATGAATGTTATTCTCGGAAGCGAGGAAAGCGAAAACGCAGCTTGGCAGGCGGTAACGCCTTTGGCTATCCCTTCAAAAATATTAAAAAATCTCTCAATCCGTAATATTGTAAATTTCTCGGACTCTCTCGACCTCTCGAGAAATACCGATTTAGAGTCGTTAGACACAAGAGGTACAGGCGCAGGCTCAATAGTCCTTCCGCCTTACTCTCCCTTAAAGACTATTGCTCTAAACGCCTGTAGCGGAATATCGGCGAACAATCTTAAAGCAGTAACATCTTTCTCTATGGCGAGTGGCGATAACCTTACGTCAGTTAAGATTGAGAACTGCAACAGCGTAGTAGGCAACGGCATTATCGAATATCTTGGGCAGGCGATAAGCGCCGGAGGAGACGCAACAAGGTATATCAGAATGACCGGCATAAACTGGACACTCGACAACGCTCAAATGTTGATTGCGATTGCCTCGAAGTGGAAAGGCTATAACGAGTTAGGAGACGCAATAAATACTCCTTACCTTTCAGGCTCGGTACATATAGGCACTATTTCAAGCCACGAGCGCGCGGTGCTCGATGAAGCGTTTCCACATCTCACTATAACCTACGATACAGAAATTCCAAGCTACCCGGTTGTATTCAAGAATTATGACGGTAGCGTTTTATGGACTGAATATGTAGACAGAGGCGAAGACGCTGTAGAACCTGTTGCTAATGGGGATATAGAAACACCTGTAAAGCCAGAAACAGAAGCTGCTAAGTTTACATTCACCGGTTGGAGTGGAGGCAGCTTAACTTCGATTACAGCTCCGTTGAACCTTACAGCAACTTTTTCCTCGACACCTCAGCAATATACCGTTAGATTTTTCAACAACGGCTCGTTAATTCCGAACACTTCACAGACAGTTAATTACGGAGCTTCCGTAACTTACGGAGGAGACATTCCCGAAAAGACTATCGAGGAAGGCCAATATATCTACAATGTATTCAAAGGTTGGGATAAATCGACAGGCTTTATTCGCACTAACCTTGATGTAAATGCTGTTTATCAGCGCAAGGAGCTCCCGCAGGCAGGAACCTCGACGCACGGAATGACGGCGGCCGAATTCTACGGTCTTGTTCAATCAGGTAATACAAGCAGGTTGAGCGCAAAGGACCGCACTAAGATACGTTTAGGTTTCGTCCCTGACTATCTCAACGCAAACGGTTCAGCCCCTATTTACACCGATATTTGCGATAAAAGAAAACTCAATGGTTCTGATTGCATAGACACGGGAATTCAACCCCTCAAGGACGGTATAGACTCAGGCTGGACGGTTGTTTGCGATGTTGAGTTCCTTGCGACAACTTCGGAGCAAACGATAATCTGCTGTTATCAGGAAGACGGCTCTATGGGCTTCAAGATTAAGTACAGCGGAGGAGTTACAGTTCAATGGGGTGAGTCAACAAGAAACCTCGGCAGAGGCACGCAAAGGGAAATGATTGTATTGAGGCATATCCCCGGCAGCAAAAATATAATGCTGTATGCTTCCAACACATACGCTTTGGCTATTGACGCATACGAGCTTACCAAGGAAATAAACAGCGTAAGTGACGCTCATTTGTATGTAGGCGCTACGGTTACTGACGGCGGAGACGTCGGAAAGTACGCTAACGGAATTATGCACTTCTGCCGTTATTACAGCGAAGACCTCGGAGAGTCAGTATGTCGCCAGATTGCAAACTATCCGACCGAGGAATACTGGATTGAGCTGTGCAACTTTGGAGGCTACTATCTCACAGAAAGCAGCGTTACTCAGACTGATGTTGACTTCAAGTTCTTAACAGCACTTTGGAAGACAATGCAGATGAATACCACAAATACGAACGCAGGAGGATATACCGCTTCGATTGTGGGACGTTGGCTCCCGTCGCGTTTCTTCCCTGCACTGCCGCAGGAATGGAGAAGTATAATTGCTGATTGTCGCGTAATGCATAACAATTACGTCGACGGAAGCGCACATAATATTGTCACATCTAATCTAAAGGTTTCGATACTTGATGTAGTTGAGATGAATTCAAACACTACGACAGCCCCTTGGAGTACCTGCGGTGAACCGATAACATACTACGTTAACGACGCGGCACGTATCCACTATCAGGGTATTACAACGAGAGAAAACTATGTTACATTCACGCAGGGGACGGACCCGGCGCTCGACCCGAATAACAACGTGCAAGAGGGCGACCTTTGGGTAGATACATCAAACAGCAATGCTAAAAAGGTCTTTGACGGACTTGTCTGGAGAGCCTTAACGCCGGTCGGCTTTTGGCTGCGCAGCGCGCCGCCGACGGGTTCCTCCGGCTTCGCGTATGTTGGCTCTAACGGCAGCGTGCATACGGGCAACTACACCGCGACGGGCTCGAATGGTGTCGTCCCCCGCTTCTCAATCAAAAAAAGGCGTTAGCCGCAACGTTCTAAATCTGCCCTGCGTAAGTCAGGGCAGATACAGAGCAACTTAGGAGATAATATCAATGTCAGTACACAAGAGAGACCGAAAACTTGCTTACTCGGAGTTCGAGAGGCAAATGATAAAAACGTATACATATACGGCGGAAAGAGCGAAATCACTCCCAGTACGTATTCAAAAATTTACTAACCCAAAGATTTTCGCTCCGCTCAACAGAGCGTACACAGCTGTTATATACGCAGACGAGCAAAACGCAAGAAACGCAGAGGCTAAAGAGCGCCGCCAGATTTATCTGGCAACAGCAGCTCGTGAAATAATTAAAATCCAAAAACCTTTATTCGCGGTTTGTAACCTTAAAGACGTTACGCAAGCAAGTGCGAAAAGGTGGACGGAAAAATTCAACTATGAATTAAGTCTTATATGGGGTGTAGCAAAATTTAAACCGGAGGAAAAGCCTGTGCTCATAAGCTATCCAAAGTCAAAAATGCAAAAACTCAATTTTCTCAATGTGATGTCGAAACTCCATAAGTATACATACGAGAAGATCGGGCACGCACCAATGTACTGCAAGGACACGCTATGTGACAGAATATCCGACTTCATAGACACAGCTTTATTTGAAGTAATTAGCGCAAACGATAATTACCCCGAAAGCAAGGCTGAGACAAAAGAAAGAGAAAAACACCTCATCAATGCTATAGACGCGTTAAACGGTCTGCAAAGACCCACGCTATCCCTTTGGAACATAATGGAGTACAGCGAAAACATTATGTCCGAATGGTCTGAATTGCTCGACAGCGAAATAAGCCTACTTGAAGGCCTCAAAAAATCTGACAAAGAGCGTTTCAAAAATCTTCGATGAAAGGAGACACGGGCGGTATTCTATTTTTATCTTTGCCGGTCAACTTTTGGCTGCGCAGCGCGCCACCGACGAATTCCAACAACTTCGCGAATGTTAACTCTAACGGCAACGTGAATACGAACAACAACAACGCGACGAACTCGAATGGTGTCGTCCCCCGATTCTCGTGATTAAAGTAACCAAGTATGAGGGTGAAAAGTATCATAATTATGAGAAGGAGAATACAGCCCTCCGAGGGCTTCCTCGGTAAATTTATGGCTGTCCTGATTTAAGGACAGCACACCGCGATGGTGTCCTGCTATGGACGGGCGGACGCTTCTTGCATAGCGGCGCGGCGAATGCCCCGTACCGTTTTATTCCCGTACCATTTACCCGATAGAACCGGCATACACCTCGGCAGCGCGAAAGCGTAACACCGGGAGACTATAAAACAATCGGGACAGGCGCAACGAAAAAAATATCATATGACAAATCAAGAAAGAATACAACGCAGAATTGCCCGCGACAAAGCGAGGAAAGCGGAAAGGAGAAAGGAGCTTTCCAAAAACTACGGTAACTTTGACAAGATAGTTTCACATCAGGCTTTCCATAAATCTCTGAAAAAGAGACGGAGAAACACCGAATGGAAAGGGAGCGTGCAGAGGTATATACAACACGCTATTATCAAAATCAAACGTGCTATTGATAGTTTGAGGAAAGGGAAGTTAAATCTCAATCAGGCTCCGCGACACTTAACTATTGTTGAACGAGGCAAGAGGAGAGACTGCAACGCTGTTATGATAGACGCTCGTGTGATACAGGGTGCTGTTTGTGACAGCGGAATTACTCCCTCGATTGATAAAAGTTTAATATATGACAATCCCGCAAGTACAAAAGGTAAAGGAGTAGAACACGCTCGAAAACGGATAATGCGTCAGCTAAGAAACAGCATACGCAATTTTGGGACGGAGTTTTACATACTAACCTACGATTTTACCAATTTCTTCGGAAGCCTCAAACATAGCTTATGTTTGGAAAGATTACAAAAGGCAGGTTTTGACGAGAGGCTGCAGGCTCTGACAATGGAGCTTATAAGGATGTATCACAGACAAGATATATCTCTCTTGAAAGACTCGGAATTAAGCAAACAGCTAACTTGGGAATTGGAAAACAATTTAGCGGCGGGAGCGACGCTTGGGAGCCAGATTTCTCAAGATATGGCAAAAGTAACCCCAAACGATTTAGACCACCGCATCAAAGACAAGGAACGCGTCAAGTCTTATATTCGATATATGGACGACGGAGAGCTACAGGATAAGAGCAAGGGACACTTAAAGCAGCTGCTTGAAACCGTGCGAGAAGAATGCAGAAAGCTCGGTCTAACGCTTAATGCCAAAAAGACGCGAATAACCAAATCTACGCGAGGATTTTTGTTCTTAAAAATACGGTACACGATTACGAAAACAGGAGGCATTATCCGTCAAATGGATAGAGAGGGCTTTATCCGAATGAGGAGAAAGCTCAAGAAATTCAGGGCGAAAGTGGATAAAGGAGAAATGACGCTTGACGATGTCTTCTCTTCTTTCAAATCGTGGTTCGGTAACGCTAAGAAAATCGCACAAACATATAGAAGCCGAAAAAGAATGTTGAACCTATACAATGATTTGTTTAAATGCTACAAAACAGGAGGTATGGTAGCGTGAGATATTATAAGATTTACAGAGACGGGATTGTTGTCGATGCAAACTTTGTGTTTTTGAAGTGGACTCAGAATAGCGCAGGCGTGAAATTCCTCGTTACTTGCGACATAGAGGAGGCTCAATACATACAATCCTACGACCAACAGGAAATTTATCGTGTAAGGTGGCTAAACCCCGTTGAAGACAGCGGAGAATTCCCGACGGTTGAGGCGACGCTAATCGATAAGGAAGAGTACGAAGCTATCAGAGAGCAGCTTGATGACGGAGACACGCCTATTGACCCGGAGCCTGACCCGGAACCCACTCCAACCCCCGAGCCGGAGCCTGACCCCGAGCCGGAGCCTGACCCGGTTATGTCGATTGAAGTTATGCGTCGTAAGATTATCGAACTCGAAGAAAACAACGCTGAAAAAGACGAGCGTATCGAATTCTTGGAGGATTGCTTATTGGAAATGAGCGAGGTTGTTTATGGCGGTGTGGACGGCTAAGCTGATTTTAAAAATATTTTTTGGAAAGGAGGCAAATATGGTGCTTGCTATGTTATGGGCTCAGAAGATTATTCTCGGCAAAAAAACCTTTGCACAGGTTCCTAAACTGTTAAAGGAAGACGTCAGAGAAATTCTCATTGAGAGCGGAAAAGAAGAACTGATTATTGAGTAAGGAGAAGCAAATGAACGACGTTGAGTTAATAGACTGCCTCTGCGGATTAGTAGGAACATTGGCGGGGTTAGTAAAACGCCAAGAACTTGCAATCCGCGAGGCTGTAGCAGTCGGAGTTATGGCAGACGACTTCGGAGCGGAACGCGAGAGCGTGGAAGCCCTGATTGGAAGGTTGAGAAAAGCCGGATATATCATTACATACAGCGTCGAGAAGGAGTAATTATGAAAGTTTTAATCGCCTTAATCTCCGGAGGAGCCGTTGTAGCAGTTATCGAAGGAATAAAAGAAGCTCTGAGGTTTCGTCGCGAGCAGAAGGCAAAAAAAAGCAATGAGAATGTGCTTAACACGCAGGAATGGCGCAAGTCTACAGATAAGAAACTTGATAACCTTACAGAAGGACTCAAGTATGTTTTGTATGACAGAATACGTTATTTAGCACAATCTTATATCGCAGAAGGCTGTGTGGATTTTGATGACCGACGTATATTAAACTTAATGCACCAATCATATCACGCAGGGCTCGACGGAAACGGAGACCTTGACAATTTAATGGGTGAAGTAAATCATTTGCCACTCAAGAGAGGATGACTAAAATGAAAAATTCAAGTCGTGCAGGTGTGCTGTCGCTGCTTACCAGCGTAGCAGGTCTGCCCGAAGTAAAGGAGGATAACGACTATGAGTAAACATTACGCTTCAAAGGTTATTGAGATTGCACTGTCAGAGGTAGGGTACCACGAGAAAGCTTCGAACTCTCAGCTCGACAGTAAAACTGCAAACTCAGGCAGCGGAAACTTCAACAAGTTTGCTGCTTTCATTGACAAACACTATCCCGGATTCTACAACTTCTCGAAGAACGGCTATGATTGGTGTGACATTTTTAATGACTACTGTCATATTAAGGCTTCTGATATGGAAACTGCAAGAAAAGCCCTCTATCAGCCGTATGAATCTTGTGGAGCTGGCTGTACATACTCCGCCGGATACTTCCGTCAGAACGGAGCCTTTATTAACCGCGGATCAGGAATGCCTAAACCGGGCGATCAGATTTTCTTCGGCACTCCCGGCAAAGAATACCATACAGGTATTGTTGTTAAGGTGGCGGACGGAAAGGTTTATACAGTCGAGGGTAACAGCGGTGAAAAGGTATCTGAACATTGTTACTACATGACCGACAGTTCAATTGCCGGCTACGGTCGCCCGAAGTACGATAAAGAGGAGGCTAAAAAAGTAACTCTGACGCTAACTGACAACGGCGCTATCTACAAGTACGCCTACAAGGACATCCTCGGCGGAGCTTCCAAGAAGCTCAAGAGCCTCAAGAAAGGCGATAAGGTCACTTTTATTGAGGACGACGGATGGGGTTGGTGTAAAGTTAAGAGCGGCGATGTCACAGGTTGGATGATGAACAGCCACTTTAAGAACAGCTCACTCTCAAAGTTTAAGACTCTTACGTTATCCGCCGATAAAACCGTTACCGTTGTTGATACGAAAACGAAGAAAAAGGCAGGTACCAAAACGCTCAAGAAGGGCATAAAGTACACCCTTATATGCTCTATTGAGAACGGTACATACAAGGGTAAAGACTACATCAAGGTAGGCTCAGCTCGATATTACTTATAAGTAATATTTTATCAGACATCTACTTATTTTCGAACGGAGTAAATCTCCGTGCATAAATTTTTCCTCCTGAACCGGCGCGGCGGAGGCGCAAAGGTCAGAATGTTTCTGCCGCGCGCGGAGGAGAATACTTGACTTTGACGCTAACAGAGGCTAAAATAATATTATCAAAAATTATTTGCCTCGATACGAGGCAAGGAAAGGATAATTTATTATGAAAGAAGTATTGTTAACACTATTAAACGCTGTTATTATGGTTGCTGTTCCAATTGCCACAGGAGCATTCTGCGGTTTTCTCAAGAAGAAGTCTGCGGAGGTCCAGGCGAAAACCGCAAACACGGTAGTCAACTCATACGTCCGCGAGATTACGGACGCGGTTGCGACGGCCGTAACATTCACATCGCAGACCTACGTTGACGGGTTGAAGAAAGACGGTATATTCAGTTTAGACAGCCAGACCGCAGCTCTCAACCTCGCTATCGAGACAGCCCGCGACATCCTCAGTAAAGAGAGTATAGCTTTTATTGAAAGAGCTTACGGCGATGTCAAAGAATACCTCACAACAAGAATCGAGGCAGAGGTACACGACCAGAAAAACGGCTACACGAAGTTAATTGCCTCGAATTAGAGATAATTTAACCTATAACGGAAAATCCAAGACAGGATTTTTACCTAAACGGGATTATCCAGTCTTGGCTTTTCCTGTACAGGCTAATCCCGCACAAATAAATACTAAACAACCAATTAAAGATTTAACCAAGTATAGAGTGTGTATATACCGCGCGCGCGAAAGAGCTTCTCGAACTCGGATTTTTCGATATATATTCCTGAAATGGCGAGATTTAGCGCAGGAGCGATTTTTTGAGACAGGTAACACGTTACCTACCCAAAGCAAGAAAACGGTGCAGAGGGGCTAAGATGACGCAAATATCGGCATAATTTAATTCACAGACGCAAAAAGCGTCCTTTTGAATATTGCCAACCTCTTTACCTTGAACGAAAAGCGTGGTAAAATATAGAAAAATGAAATACGAGGTGTATTTATGATGAAAAAACTGTTAGCCTTACTTTTAGTCACTATGTTCGCTGTTCTTTCGGCTTCCTGCAGCTCAGGCGGGAGCGCACAAAAGACATCTGGCTCGAGCGCAGCAGAGGAGACCGCGCAGAATCAGGTGGAGAAAACAAAGCCCGAGGAGTCGGGACCTTCGTACAAAATCTCTGACATCTACTTCGACCACGAAACAAACTCTTTAGGCAGCAGATATTATACGGGTATAGTCGAGATTACTAATAAAGGCGATACCAATTTATATTTAAAGAGTTGCACGTTTGACCTTGAAGATGATAAGGGACATCTTTTGCAGACGGAAAATGAGTATTCTGTAGGCGCAAGTCCTAATATTATCGCGCCCGGGGAGAAAGGCTATTTCTACAATATGACAACCACTTTAGATGATGATATTTCTCTGAAAAACGGCATAAACCTCAAGCCTGACGTTGAGATTGAGGAAGCGAGAGGAGAGCCTACAGATTATGAGATTTCTGACGTGTCGCTATCCAAAGGAACCTACGGGCCCAAAATTACAGGGCGCGTCAAGAATACATCTGACGAGAAAGATAGTATGCTTAGCGTAGACGTACATTACTACGACAAGAATAAGAGGGTTATTTGTATTGATAACACAAGCGTTTCCGACTTGAAACTCGGGAAAAAGAAAAGCTTCGAGATTTCAGGCATTACTCTGCCCGAAAAGATACGCAAAGGAAAGTATTCAAGCTACAAGGTATTCGCAAGGGCTATGTATATGCAATTCTAATAACCAAAAGAATGAGCCTATAGGTTTTAACCTATAGGCTATATTAATGCGAAAATTTTTAAAAAAAAATTTAAAAAAACCTTGACTTTTGCGAACACAAATATTATAATTAGATTACAGTCAAGGGAGGCCGAGACAAGTATACAGCGCAATTCAAAAGGCAAGAGGGAAGGAGGAAAATATATATCATACAATAAAAAAGGGAACAATCCTAAAAAAATGGGTAGACCTACAACAGACCCGCGCGTAATCAACCTAAAGATAAGGCTTTCCAATACAGAGAATATTATTCTTGAGGAAATTGTCAAGCGCACAGGTCGCACCAAAACAGATATAATCACAAGAGGTATTGCCCTGGTCTACAAAGAACTGAACAAATAAAAAAGCAACTGCAAATCTTTAACGCCGTAGGAAGCACAGATTTACAGTTGCACCACCCAAGAACGAAACCGTCCTTGTTGTATTCATTATAGCACAACAAACGGCTTCTTTCAAGGGTAAAAGCACGAAAGGAGTATTTTTTATGAATTACGAAAAGCACTACAAACTATTCGAGGACAGTATCGAGGAGCTAAAGGAGACCGCGACAGCGGATAACGAGGTAAACAGCCTGTTGAAGAAGCTGGAAGGCGTAGACTCCGAGCTGATGTTTACTCTCGACAGCGCGATAGGAGCCCTCGCGAGAGCATACGAGAAGCAGGGCTTTAACGGAGGTTTAGCATTCGCGCGGGAGATAAGAATATGAACAGCCTGCAAATATTCCGTGACGAGCAATTCGGAACTGTACGCACAATCGACGAAGACGGCAAAATCCTTTTCTGCGGGAAAGACGTTGCGGAAGCGCTCGGATATTCAAGACCTAATGAAGCAATATCGAAGCATTGCAAAGAAAAGCTCAAGCGACGAATCAATGTATGTGACACGCCGAAACAGCGTACCACATCTCGCAAGGCAAGAAAAGAGCAGGATATGTTATTTATCACGGAGGGCGACCTATATCGCCTAATTACACACAGCAGGCTACCGGCAGCGGAGGCGTTCGAGAAGTGGGTGTTTGATACTGTACTGCCTACAATCCGCCGCACAGGAAAGTATGAAGCTCAGACGGCCGTATTGCCGACCGCGAGCGCAAAGGCGTTACCCGTCCGTATAAACGAGGGCAAAGCGAGGCGGAATTGGTTTAACTTTATGCTGTCAGCGTTAGAGGCCAAGCTCGGGCTTTCAAAAGAGAATATGCTTCATCAGGCTTACGAGAGTATGAAGTCGGAAGGGTTGGACATCGACGCTATAACAAACGATTATATTGAATCGACAGGGCTGTTAGATACCTCCACCTACGAAGCTATATGCAACGACCGCGTAGGAGCGGCGGAGTTAGCAGACATTTTACACGCAAATATGAAGATTGTGTTTATAAAAAGGGTATTGTAAAAAATTTTTAAAAAAATTTTAAAAAAGCCTTGACTTTTGCGAACACAAAAGTTATAATTAAGTTACAGAAGTTAAGAGAGGATAAAACAGGAAGCGGCAAGCACCGGACGGGCGGAAGTGGGGAACACCCGGGGAAGCTGGCAAGCAGGAGACGGCGGTACGAACGGT
>Ga0326514_10000188_pt1 | contig 39088 bp, 68 predicted proteins | sample 3_2548_0518_D_FD_203653 | JGI IMG/M metagenome (GOLD analysis project Ga0326514, IMG submission 203653) | Bovine rumen microbial communities from UC Davis, California, United States - 3_2548_0518 | ecosystem: Host-associated > Mammals > Digestive system > Stomach > Rumen | place: USA... | reverse complement strand
CTTGCTTACTCCGTCATTGAGTGCGGCGATAGTCTGGTCGATCACTGACTGCTCTTCTGGAGTAGGCTCTTCATCCGTCCTGTCGGGGCGCAGTTTATTCGGGATGCGGAACTTAAAGACCGTTCGTCCGTAGTCCGCTCCGACATGATACAAAAACGCAAAGACGTCTTTTCCGCTCTTGATGAACTGACTAGGGATAAGCACTCCGTCAGAGTTGCCTATCATCGTGACGGAACTGCCAGAATGCTCATCGTTGCTGAAGTCCACCTCGTATGTCTCGGGAAGTTCGATGCCCTCAATCTGGAGATACAGACCGTAATCCTCTTTGATGATGGGAGCAGTGACGGTGTACCGTCCACCGCCGACCACTCCTTTGATGATTTTGGAAGTATTCATGATGTTACCGCCTCCGATGCTACCGTCTCCGATGTTACCACATCCCCTCCACGGGTGTAGCAATTGACGATTTTATGTCTAGTGTTATTTATGGGGGTCACGGTAATTCCGCCGGTGTTAACCATGCAATTGGCGAACACACTGCACCCTCCGCCGATAATCTCCCAGACGGTGTCTTTAAATCCGCACCCGTTGATGACGTTACCGTTGGAATTCTCAATGCGAACCTTCGACATCATAATGTTGCATCCGCTGACCATCTCTCTGCCTGTATCCTTGATGATTAGTCCGTATCCAACATCATCGCCAGAGTGATTGATGGAGCATCCAGATATAATTCCATGACCGCCATTGTGCCCCTCGTCCGCATCGAGTTGTACACCAATAACGTTTCCATCAATTCCGCAGTTGCTGATGTTGTTGTTTCCACCTCTGGACAAAATTCCGTAATAATTCGCGACTATCGTGCAATTACTGATTTTCCCAAATTCTGAATTTCTGCGAATATAGACGCCGACGATGCAATTACGAATGAAACAATTGCTGACTATCAGATTTTTGTCGACCGGAGTCTCTGTGTCCATCGCAAGAATTGCACTGCCCGAAAAATGCTCGATTCGGCAGTTGTCTACGATGCCGAACTCAATATCACTACCACCACCGTTCCATTCGATGCCGTGCCTGTTTCCGATTAAGTCAGCTTGATATGTCACCAATGAGATATTGCTGACGGTCACGGTAAATCCTTTGGATGCTGATGCACTCGACTTGGCAAAAATCCAGATAGACCTGATCTCGCTTGTCGAGTCAACCGTGACTATAGTCGGTGTATCTTTTGTGACATACTGAGTCGTGATGATATTGGAACCAGAGTAGTTCTCACTCGATACAACACGCAGATACACACCTGTCTCGTCGCTGTCTGATGTGACGGTCACGTTGATATGATACGTTCCCGCAGGCAGAGCCTGTGTGAGCAGATATTTGACGTATCCGTCTCCATCTGTTTTTTGTCCGATATAATTGACCGTGCCTTCAGTTCCACCCTCACTTGATGTCGGGATGGTGATGTCCGCCGTATCACCGTAAAGGGTAAGATTCTTGACGGTGCATCTGCTCCCCATTTTGATAGCAGAGCCAGAGACGAGAGGCTTATGGAGCAGTTTTGTCGCATCTCCAACACCTTGCAGAGTTGTCCCGTTTGGCATCACAAGTCCGTCGATAACATACGTCCCCTCGCCGAGAGTGCAGACTCCACTAGCATTAAGCACAGACAGGATGGCGGCGGTTACGTCCGTCGTACCATCTCCCTCGATGTTGGCTACGCCAATGCCACTGATTCCGCTCTTTAACTCACTAATCTCATCGCCAGTTTTCTTGGCATCTGCAGCTTTTCCGGCAATGGTAAGAGTGGTATCTGGAGTCCCGATTGCCTCTGCATATTCCTGTGCGGTTTCTGCGCTCTGGCTTGCTTCGTTTGCTTTCGTGGTTGCCGTCTGTGCCGCCGTAGAAGCGTTCTGAGCCGCCGTAGAAGCTGTCTGAGCATCCTGTGCAGCTTGTGTTCCTACAGTAGCATAATCAGCCATTAGAGCTTGCCACTGCGCTTTTGTCCCTGTGTACCCGGCGGCAACGGCATCGCCATATGCAGTAACCGTCCCCAGGTTGGTAGTAACAACAGCCATTAGTCCTCACCCCCTGTCTGCTTTTTGGTGATAATGTTGCTCATGCGTCACCTTACCTTCTTATTCCAAATATTCTGATTGATGCAGCAGTTACTCCCGAAGGGAAAGTCGGAGTTGAGAACTTTACCTGATTCTGAGAATAGTCAACTCTACACGATCCAAGATTGTTGTATCCGAATTTCATAAGATTGGTAAGAGCATAAGACGTACTAAAAATCAGTGTGTTTGTCCATCCTTGACAAGTAAGCTGAACACACAAATAAGAATAATTTGTGATAGAACCATCGATAGTAACTACTTCGTTGTTGAGAGCCGAAGAAGAAACATACGCAATCTGAGTGCCACTTTCTGCGACCTTGCTAGAGAGCGTATTCAGTGATGTATTCATCGAAGTAATACTGGCTGCGTGTTCATTTATTTTTGTTCCGATGAAATGTAAAAGGCTTGATATTGTGTTCATTCCGTCCACCCCATATCTTCGTAAAGGTCTATAACCTCTTGGTCAATTGCAATGTCATCCTTAATGCTCTGGATGAATGTGGACATAAAGTTATTGATAGTGAGAAGTGCAACGTCACCGCCAGAAGCACCAGACTGCACTACAAGCATATCTGATGTGGTTGGATTGGTAAGTTCCGATAACGTGTACACCGGAAGGTATGTTGCCGACATTATCTCACCCCCTCATTAAGAATCTTATTGATTTTAGCAGTAGTCGTTTTGTTGGTTGTGAGTGCGAGGTCTGCCATGGCCGTTTTAAGCCCATTGAGTTCTTCCTTCATCTGCTCCATCTGAGTCTTGCGTCTGAGTTTGACGTTGACCGCTATCACATCACTAATAGTAATTGTCCGTTTGTATACAATCATGTCAGCATAATCGACCGCAGAAAACGTATAGTCCGTCATTCCCTCAAGAGCGTTCACAATGTCACAAGCCTCTTCCAGACTTCCGGCCAAAATCGTAAAATCTCTGTATATGGATTCGTCAGTGACGATATATGTCACTCCGTTGTATGTAAAGGTCATTTCTTAATCCTCAAACTTGTATGTAGCATAGCAAGTGCCGACAAGCGTCATGCCACTAGTGAATGATGATTCATTGATTGCCGTAAGCACATCATTCTGGATGTGGGCTGGCTCCCAAAAAGCACCGTTGGCGATTAACGAAGCACCTATCTCCCTTGTCGATACACCGCTTGAATTGAAGATTGTCAGAACACCACCGTCTACTGGAGTGATTGTCGGAATCTCATCATTCAGTGTCCTAAGAAGGGATGTCGAAATGCCATAAGTGCCTGTTCCGCTCCCAGACGTTGTAATTCGGATGTTGAAGTCAATCTGAAGGATTTCGTTCATCTTGTAAGTCAGCGTTGCCGATCCCGTACCAACAATATCTGTTCCAGACATTATCTGCCCGACCGCCATAATCACTGGATTGACGTTCTCAAATGAGTCGCTAGTTGAATCTCTTTTAGCTAGTCTGCATCCATGATATGTAACATAGTTTGCTCTTAGCCAGTCCAGGGACAACATTCTCCACATGAGTCCATCGTCAGAACCAGCATTGTATCCCATTACTGGTCTTGAACCATTGTATGCACCGATTTCATATCCTTTGAATGTGGCATATGTGTTCCTGTTTGAATAGCCAAAATATATCTGTCCGGCATTTTCCCAAGCTGTTGTTTCCTCAGTGTTCTCTCTTTCCTCAAAGATAATACCGGCGGTTACGTCCCTGGTACCTTCCTTACCTCTTAGCCTTACCCTCGTCAGACCATTGGAAGATGTGGCAATGATGTTACCTTCAATCTCGCCGCCCATGACCAGTTTGAGAAGCTCGGCTTCGCCTGTCTCCAGATTCAAGTAGAAACTTCCGTCCTGTGAGCGAAGGATTCCGGCCACAATCTTTGATGCAGAAATGTCATTGGCAAGCATCCTATTCGTAATGCAATCATCCATGATAGCACTGCCGCCAAACTGCATCTCCACCCACTTCTCGCCGTCCCATGTCTTCATCGTACCTTCTGAAATATTCAGCCAAAGGTCGTTCTTAGACATGGTATTGCTGATAGAAGGGTCTGTGCTTTGGACATACGGCTTGCCAAGCTTATTCGTTCTAATGATTGTTAAAGGTTGTGAAATCATCCGTACACCTCTGCCGCCCTAGCTGATAACGGCACTCCTGCTCTGGTCGTAAGTATAACGGCATCGTTTCGTTTGGCAAGAAGGAATGGATTGATGCCTTCGCTGATGTCTTTTGTCTCGAAGTAGATGCCAGCGGCATAATCACACAACTGGTCTGAGACAGGAACATTTATCCATTTACCACCGCCCAAATATGAGGCTCTGACACCATCCCTGGCAACCCACCATCTGTAGATGACATCCGTGCCTTGAGGGTCAACCTCATTCATATCCATGTCATAAATGATGGCAGTGAGATTGGCGGTCGTATCCACCGCAAAAGCAGTACCTTTGTCACTGACGATATATGGCTGATAGCCGCTCGTCTCTGCAAGATCCCTAGCAGCTTGAGCAAGTTCGTCTGCCGCCTGTGCCTGTGCCATAGCATTGGCAACTGAGACTTTCATGTTGTAACTGGCATTGGGACGAAGGTCGGCATCTGCCTTCTGCTCGAAAGCGCAGTTAATATTCTGAGTCAGTGTCTTGTCATATGTCGTGCTTGTGATAGGCATCATGTAGACAAGACCAGTAGTTCTGTCAGTTACTTGAAGGACATCGCCAGCTTGCAGACAAGGATTACCAAGAACAGGAAGAGTTCCAGGTCGGAACGGTTTTGCGAAGATGGCATTTGAGATGTTCTGGCACACCGCAAGTACATTGTTCACTGTAATATAAGGATTACCAGAAATCTTGATTACCCTGTCATCCGTGCCATAAAGGATGCTAACACTGTCGTTGCCGCTACCATCAGTCTGCGGAGCCGGTATTGCTTCGCCAGTTCTTACAAGCTGACCGCTTGTATTTATCGTATATGTCGTACCCGATTCTGCCGTAGCGATCAAATTGCCGTTCGAATCAATCACAAAGGTATCGGTCACTTCCGAAGTACGGATGTAGTTGAGAGTACCATTGGGATCGATAGACATGACCATCAGCGCACTAGTACCGTTGCCGACATCAACAGATATGCCTGTGACCGTGATAGGGGATGTCCAGAGGCTTTTTCCATCGAAGGTAGTAGAAATTACCACTGGTGATTCAAAATCGTACCATTTGACCTCTAAATGCCCCAGTTCGTTCATTCTGGCGAAGCATCCGATACACTGGCAAGCATAGGAAAGCATCTGCCTGTCTGTGATGACCGTACTGTTTCCACTAGTGTCTTTCTCAGGCTCCGGAAGGACGAAATCGCCATGCGGAATCGTTGTGGTATCGAGAGTAATGCCATTCGCATTGCAGATTGTCACAACGAGATTTTGAACAGTAATCGGATAAGTGATAGGAGTCGAACTCTGGTCAAGGAGTTTCAGCGCATCCATAGCAGTGCATCTGATGATGTTTCCGCTCGTGGTGTGGCTCGTGACATAGAAGATGCCCTTCGGCAGATATTCCTTCGTGCCGTTTATTTCGAAGTAGACAAACGGTACAACTACCGCACCTTCGAACTCGATACTATCTAAACTTCTGTCGAAATTCGTAAGAGAAAAGCTGAATCCACCGATGACCGCATCACCAACGGAAAAGGCATTGTCCTGTGAAGTTGCCTCACTGAAGCTGACGCTCTGTCCCCAGAACTGCCCATCCTCAAGCCATATCGTTCTGCCTCTCGAAGTGGTAAGCTGCATCCGCATCAGAGGTATCTCACCGTTATTCACTTTCTGCATATATGCAGTAGAAGCACTAATCATGGCAATTACCTCTCGATTATGTCAAAGCTGATGGATTCATATAGCTTCTGATTCACGGTCCACATCTTCACGTTACCGCTTCTGTCTCCCACATAAAAATTGCGGATTTGCCAAGCGTTCTCCATCGCATCCCAGTATCGAACATCAATGTATTCCGGGTTAAATGCCTTCAAAATCTTAGAAGCTACCGCCGGAGTTATGGCACTCCATTCCAATTCCAGCTTTCGTTTCTGGGTGACACGACCTTTGAACATATAGCCGCTATCATCCCTCCCGGAGTCTCCGATGCTAACGTCTTGGAGTCCCCAATGCAATTTAGATGGATTCGGCATATCCACTCCATCAACTCGGATTAGTACATCTGCCATAATTCACCTCGTTATATGTAAAAGGGAGACAAGTTGTTACGCTCATCTCCCCATTGTTTTTAGTAGCTATACTGAGTCACAGGATTGTATCTCTTATCGAGGCTACGATTCCCTTGATTGACCGCTCTAGCAAGCACTTCATTGTTTTCTGTGTACAGAGTGGCATTGACATTGATAGGACGATTCTCCTGTCCGCTCATGGCACTCATGATGATTGGAGCAATCTTTTCAGCCACCGCATTTGCAATATCTTCACTATTGGATGTTCCCATGCCGCCAGCGTTGACAATCGCATTACCGATGCGCTTCATGGTTGACTTCCTCTCCAGAGGAATAGCCGCTTCTGCTCCGGCTTCGCCGAATACCTGGAAACCAGTAGGCCCTGTAAACAGACCACCTCTAGCGTTCTCTGTCCAGATACTAGCTAAGATTTCCCTTCCTTTACCGACAATGCTTGCAACAACATTCTTTGCCGTTGTGATAATGTCGAAAGTGACCTTAACCGTCTTGTCATACAAACTGTATGCAAACTTGTTGAAGTAGGAAATGAAATTGCCGCCGTCTTTACCAGTGAACCACTTAGTCACATCGTGAGACTTTGTATAGATATATTTGCTGAATTTATCTAAGAAGCCGCCGCCGCTCTCACCATTGAACCATTTCGTTACATTGTGGGATCTTGTATAAGTGTACTTCGAGAATTTATCAAGGAATCCATTTCCGTTTCCACCGTTGAACCACTTTGTAACATTGTGCGCTTTCGTGTAGACATACTTGCCGTACTTGTCGAGGAATCCACCTTTGTCTTGTCCAGTGAACGCCTTGACAACGTTGTACAGTTTCGTGTTCGTGAACTTCTTATATCCATCCTTGAACTGTGCCGTCTGCTCGCCATTCATTATCTTTTTGACAATTGGTGTCTCAAGCAACGATGACTTGGCGAGTTCAAGATTTGTAAACGAAGGGTCCTTCTCGCCAAACAGGACGGTCTTGATCTTGGCAGTGATGCCAGATATCTCTCCACCGCCAGTAGAGCCAGTAGGTGTTGTCTTTGGAGTGGCAGATGCCTGTGGAACGGTCTGAATCTTTGTGTTATAGCCAGCCGCATTCTGTCCGCTGACAGGAGCCTGTTGCTTTGGTTGCTGATAACTAGGGGCAAGGTTCTGTCCCTGGAACTGTTCTACGCCGCCATGAGATTTTGTCCACTTGTTAAGCAATACGCCAAGTGAAAGCGCACCAAGCATGATGCTGCCCCCAACGGCGATTGTTCCGACAGTAAGCGTTGACAATCCTGCAAACAAACCGCCAGACGCACCAGCTCCGGCTCCGGCTGCACCCGCACCAACACCAGCTCCACCGGCTCCAACTCCACCTAGTGCTACTCCCCCTGTAGCTTCTGTAATAGCACTGGCAATAAGATTCTTTGCGATGTGCGTGAACACAACTCCACCAAAAATCGCAATCGCAAGGTTCGCACCAGCTTTCGCCGCACACAAACCAGCAATCGTTCCCCACGGCAAAGATGACAGAACTACGCCAAACTGCGTTGCAAGCTCTCCAGTATCTGCGGTTCCGATTGCATCTGCAATGCCACCGATAATGGTGTCGCTAATGAGTTTCAGTGCGTGAGACGCTTTCTCCTCGTTAAAATCCTCAGCAAATCCATTCAAGAACTCGACAAGGCCAGACGTGATGTTTTCTTTGACCGTACCATCCTCGAGCATGGAAACTGCTGTCTGGGAAAGTCCATTAAGGAACGTTGCAAGAGAGCTACCCATGTCAGCGGGATCAAGCTCATCAATCGCTCCGTTAATCATATCTCTGAGGTTATACCCCAGCTCATCAAAGTGGAACTCTCTTACCCATCCACCAAAGAAGTCCCATGCGGCTTTGAACTTGTCTGCGATGAGTCTGCCAAATTCTGCGGCATCCCACTCATCAATCATGCCATTCAAAGCCTCGGCAAAGTATTTTCCATAATCTCTCCAGTGAAATCCAGTAATCCACGCACGAAGTGTGTAAACTATGACATTCAAGCCTCTGCCGAATGTTCTGCCAATCAGATCCCATTTAATCCAATCAGCCATAGTGTTTATTACTGCCTGGAAAGGTGTGATGAATCCATCAACGATAATCGGTTTGATTTTTTCCCATGAAAGAGCGTCATAGATGAACTGAAAGCCTTCGTTGATTCCTTCAGCAATCACTCGACCAAGCTTGGGCCAATCATGGTCTAAGAAGGCTTTTCTCATTTGTGCCGCCCACTGGTTTACTGCATTGATGACAGGCGAATTGGTGAATGTGTCTTCGAAATCTGGAAGAAGTCCCATGTCTCCCATGTCTCCAAGACCGCCAACTCCACCGCCGCCACCGCCGCCACCACCGCCGCCACTTCCAGCGGAATCAGTGTCTTTAGCAAGCTGATTAAGTTCATCGAAGGGTAAAACAGATAACTGTTTCTTCAGTTCCTTTGCGGCTTTCCCGGCACTTCCAAGACCGTCTGCCGCTCCACCGCCAACGTCTCCAAGGCTACTAGCCGCATCGTCAACATAATCAGCGGTATCACTGACAAGTCCCCTTACCGCCGCAAGAGGCTTGCCGAATAGCGTCCACATGAAAGTTCTGAAGGCTGCTGCCGCTTGAATCAATCTCTTGATCAATGCGTTCAGCCATGACAACGCCGGGGCAATTGCCGAAACAAGTCCTTGCCCAAGGGTTGCAGAAAATTGTTGGAAATTGAGAGAAAGCAAACGCACCTGGTTTGCTGCAGACAATTGTGTTAACGCACAGGCTTTTTATCCCATGCTTCTTACGGTTTCCCATAAGTTCGGCGTACATTTTCAACTCCATATGGAGTTGTCGAACACTCTTGGGGATGTTATATTCTACGCTCTCCCATAAAGAAAGAGCATAGGTTCAATCCCTACGCTCTACAATGCTGACCGCTTTTAAGCGAATCAGTTATCTCGGTATTGACTTATTGGCTTTACAAACTTATCCACTTGAACCCATATGCGGTCTTGTCAGGCCAGTCCACTACTTTGTGTATCATTTTGTGTGAACCGCCCAACTCCCTTGCGGCATCTGACATTCTGTCGTATACCCCAAGTATCTTGCCTGTGTCCTTGTCTACCTTTGCGACCTTTCTGCCTTTTTTTCTAGGTATGTGCTTTTCCAAGTCCTTGATTGGATAATCTTCTTCATATACAAAGATGAAACCATGAACCGTCTTGGCTCTTCCCTTCGCACACGAAACTATAAGACCGTGACCAATCCCCAGTTCTTTTTCCGCATCCGTAATTAACGGAAAACGCTTTATCATGTTTCCATTAAGATCACACTGAATGACCGCTCTTGCATTGTTAGGCATATGTTTGACAAACTTTCTAGGACCATTTTCTAGATAATCTGATTCAAACATAAATATGTAACCCTTGCAAGTTTGAATTTTCCCACGGCAACATGAATTTACATCCGAACGGTTAAATCCGTGTCTTCCGGCATCGCAAGAACTCTCATACCTTCGAATGAACTCTCCATCCAAGGTAAGCTGAACAATCGCCTTCATATTCCACATCGAGCCGCCGTCACCGCCCTTGGTCATGTTATAACCGTTTGGCTTGAAGGTCCCCTCTCTTTCTATGAAGTGCTTTTCTGCCTTGTTCGCATTTTCTTTGCCATCAACCTTTACGAGTATTTTCCAAGTAAAGTTATCTGGACCGTACTTATCAATTGCATGGTGGAACATCGACATCTTGTTCCGTCTGTCAGTGTGGTGTTGCTGAATCCTTTCTTCTGGGTGAATGCTCTGTCCAATATAGGACATACCGTTAATTTTGTTTGTCGCTTGATAAATATAGTACTTTCTCATAGGTAGACTTTATCAAAACGTTTGTATAAAGTCAACTTAGTTTTCACCGATTTTGCTCGATTTGCTATGCTGCCTCACGGCAGTAAGGGGCAAGCTCTCTACCCGCAGTTCTTCCAAAATCACCTTCTGCATATTTCGTTGCGTCAAGCATATAGGCATATCGGACTGCCATCTGTGTAGCTTGGTCCATACTCTGCCAAGACTGAGTAATGCCTTGTTCAAGAGCAAATGCCTCAAGGTTCGCAACGTTCATGTTGACACCCAAGGCTCTCATAGGTCTTGTCATGCCAGCCAATGCCGCTTGCATCTTCGTCATCGCCTCATCGACAGAAATGTCGTAGAAGGATGCGATATCACCGGCTCTCTCAACGAGGTCGGTTGTCATCTTCGCCGCAGAGTTCCTCATCTCCTCAGATGCATCGAAGCCAGAAGAGTTGAACATGGACATAAGTTTACCGGCGTACCTTTGAGCGGCAATCTCAGATACGCCAAAAGCATCTATTGTAGTCTTCGCCCATTTATAGATGTAACCTGAAATGTCACTATAGCCATTAACCACAGAGCCAAACGCAGTGTCGATGACGTTCTGCAACTCAACAATCGAAGAGCCAGCCTCGAAGGCTTCTTTTGCCCAGTTGAAGATTCCTCGAATCCCATAGAACGGAAGGACCGCTCTCAGAAGATTGCCGAAGCTAAGTGCCGTCTTGTTGATGCCAGATGCACCGCCAGGAATCATCCTCATCATCTGCATGAATCTGCCAAGCGCAGAAGCACCTTTTCCACCAAGCTGAAGGACTTTACCGAATACCCATCCGATGTCATGACCGAAAGTCTTGAGTGCGTTAATCGTAGAGTTGGAAACAAGATTGGCAAGCCAATTGTCACCGCCACTAGAACTACCCATGCTCTTCCATGCAACAGTGAATTTCTGTCCAGAAGCCGCAAGTTGTCCAAGGCCTTGGATTATCTGTGCAACTTTGTCGCTAATCTCTGGTGCGTTATTGATTCTGTTAATGAAGTCTATGACCGCATCGGCGAGAGTTCCAAGCGCAGTGCCTGTGAACCTTGTCTTCACACCGGCAGAAGCGAGTTGTGCCAAAGCGGCTACGAAGGCAGTGATTGAAGTATCAACACCACCTAGCAGATTCATCGCCTTGATCATTGTTCTCAGCTTCTTGGTAAGGTCTGTCATGCCGTCCGCAGTTTTCTGCGTGTTCTCGCCGACAGAAGCAAGCTTCGACAGTGCCGTAACAAAGCTCGATATGGTCTTATCAACTCCCTTCACGGAAGATATCTTGTAGACCGCACTGGTAACCTTGTCCAGATAGTCAACATTGAATTTTGACATATCAACCGATGCAAGCCTTCGCATAGCATTGATGAACGAGTTGATACCAGTATCCTTCAGATTGACCGTGCCAACCTTCGGCATAGCGAAATCTTTGATTTTTTCAATCTGGTCGAGTCCGTTTACGGAGATATCAAGTGAAATCTGCTTGCTCTTGAGGTTCTTGCCGCCCAAGGCACTGTTCAGTGTTCTGATATTTGATGCCGCCGTCTTTGCATCAGTAGAGGCAAGCCTCGCAATGGCGTTCGTGAATCCATCAAGACTAGATGTTGCTCGTGCCAATCTCGAAGCAGAAGCCGCAGTGAGTGTCAAAGCGGCAGACAGATTGTTTAGCTGATCTATGGCTCTAGTGGCATCCGACCCGATATTTATTTGTAATTCGTCAATTTTCTGAGATGCCATTGTTCTTCCTCATATAAAGAAAAAGGCAAGGTTATTCGCCTTGCCCTAATCCATGTCTCCGTTTGAAGTTTTCATTGTAAACAACCGCCCAAGCGGCAAATCGATTGAAGTCATCCATCGGAGTGCGCTCTTGCTCTCTCTTCTCAGCCGCCGAAAAAGGCTCTGACAAGTACTTGGCTTTTGACTTCTTGCCGTTCAGTGCATTGCTTACTGCCACGCTCACAGCATTCGATACATATGCACCCATGAGCCACATATTGTAGTCAAGACGCTCTTGTTGCATCTCGTCCATCTTGCGATATGGCTCAAGTTCAATGGGGATGGACTCCCAGAAACGCTCTTCGCTTACCCCCAACATCAAGAAGTAAGGAAGTGTCTCGTTTAGGACTCGCTCTCTGTAGGAGTCATAGCGATGACTCTCGCCGGAGTCTCTTCCATCTCCGTCTTCGTCTGCTCCGCCGCCTCTTCCATCTGGCTCATCTGCTCGCTCGCCGTCATCATAGCGGATAAAAAACCGTTACGCTCCAGTTCTCCCTGTAAATCCTGGAACAGGGTAAATGCAGACTGCTGATGTTCCTCGGTGGACTCATCCTCGTAGTCATCGAAGAGGTCGAGCATCTCGTCAATCATTGCTTCTTTGTCCTTCTCGTCCTTGTAGCCGAACTCATCCTTGTGGTATTTCTGAAGTCCGGCAAGCAGAAGTTCTGCCGTGGTCTTGGCAAGCTGGCTGATGATGCCCTTTGCATTGAGTTCAGTGAAATCAGTAGCCGCCTGTACCCTGTCGAGAAGATCGCCGTCACAAATCATGCGATAGGTGAATCTTACTTTGTATTCTTTGCCGTGAATTTTGAAAATATACATAACTGCCCTCCCAGTTAGTTATATGATGATCCTTATTCTGCTGCGATGGTGACAACGGTGGAAGGATAGACAACAATCGTCATCTCGACCAGACCGTTGACCTCGCCCTCGTTTACATAAACATCGTACTGGCCTTCCCATGTTGCCTTCGCGCCAGCATTGCCGCCAAAGGTGAGTTCGAAGAAACCATCCTTCAGAGCGTTGGTCTTCAGAGAGGTGTAGGATGCGATTGTAAAGTTTGCACTGAAAGTCATGCTTTCGACAGACTGGACACCGGGTACGAAGGTCTGAGCCTCGTCACAAAGGTCTGTAGTTTCAATCTGCTCTCTCTCACCATTCAGCTGAGGGAAAGTCTTGATCTTGCAAAGCTCTGTCAGTGCAGAAGCCGTAGTACCGAATTTAAGGATTGTTCCGATAGTATTATGAGCTTTAGCCGCCATGTTAATACCCCTTATCTATTCGTGGTTAGTGACATCCTCATCTGGATGCCAGTGGTTAATGTTATTCTTCTGACAAGTCAAGCAACTCGCCAGTATACCGCAAGTCGTAACGAGCGATATATCTGTGGACTTCATTATTTTTGAATCTCTGAGCGAATCCTACTGAGTAGAATCCCATGTTAAACATGATTTGCTTCGTCTGGTCCTCAAGCTTCATCGCCGTGGACTCCTTCTTGGCGAAGCACTCTATCTGGACATTCACGATGATTCCAGGCTCGTTATTGGACAAGTCTCTGGCTTGCAACCATGTGTAGTTCGTCATTGGCTTGAATGCAATCCAAGGGATTTTCGACCCTACATCCGACTTGCCGAACGAGATTCTGTCAGCATCAATGATGCCTTTGCTCACGCATTCAGATTTGAATCGTCCATAAATCTCTTCGATGGGATTTTCGGTGATTGTTGCCATAGTCAACTCCTAAATGCCTCTTTTGCCGTCACGAAGACCGTATCCTCAATGGCTTGCTTGGCATGGAATAACGGCATCGCCGCCGGAGTACCTTCGGTAATCTTCCATGTGCCACCATCTTTGTAATACCAGTGTTCGTTTCGGCCTTGTCCCATTCCGTAAGAGCCGATGGTATATCCAAGTTCGACTCCCAAGGGATGAGGCGAATCTCCGGGCATACCGTTGTAGTGGATACCGGCTCCAAACTCAACGAATGCCGCTTGTTCTCCAACGAGGCTAAGAGTGGCCGACATATTACCACCGCCCCCAATAGACTTAGGCTTGTCGGCTTCAAAGTCAGGCGGATCGTAATCATCTGCGACATTGCTGAGATGGTCCCTTGCCATCATCATGCCATTATCAAGCAACTGCTCAAGGAACACCTCGTTATTGTCAATCAGCTTGTCACGATACCGCTCGACCGCTTTCGCCGCTTTAAGCAGAGATTTCTCAGAATGACCAGTGATATTAATCACCATTGCCATCACCTACCTCATCACCATTCTTCTTGATCAGATATCTGGCAACCGTCCCCATCTTGGTGTCAACTCGCCGTCTCAGCGTATAGTCCGGCGGCACGATAGGCTCACCGTCATCGTTAAGCTGCACATTGCCGTTTTCATCGAGAACAGGCTCGACATCTACCCAGACTTGTGTACCCTCGATAGGATTGAAGTTGCGGTCAAATGATGTGATATATCTGTCATAGTCCGGGACAATACCGACTGCATAATCCTCTGGTGTACTGCCAGTGGCCGACACCGTGAATTTGTGCATCTCCGGCTTGCTATAAACCGAAGATTCATCGATTCCAGTGAATCCCATCTTCTTGACAGAAAACCACAATTTCTGTGTTTGTCTCTGCAAGCACCTCATGTCTATTCCCCCAAAATATAAATAGTGTCATGCCCAACCGCCCAAATGAGACACTCCCTACAGCGCAGTGGAGGGCCTACGCCATGCAACCGTCTTTAGATAGCTACAAACGGCACTACTCGATGTTGTGTAAACACACTGCCCTTTGAATTCCACATTCTGTACAGACCAGATTCGATATGCATAGACTGGAATTCCGCACCCTGTTGGATGCATTCATAAAGAGCCAAATCGCCGATGCAGCTAACGTGCTTGGTCATGTCGGCAAGGATAGCATCCTCATCCCATGTACTGGGATAATTTCGATACTCTTGATATGCCATCAATGCCCTGTCGGCAAGAACACTAACCATGGTGCTATCGGCCTCTGTCAGATAGTCGAATAGCATCTCCATGACTTTATTCTTGATATCTTCCATATCTGTGTCCTTGTCTTATTTGGTTGGTCTGCCTCTTTTGACGGTCTTCGGTTTCTCGTCCTTTACGGACTCTGTAACCTTTTCAACTTTCTTTTCGACATGAGTAGTGTTCACTGTGACTTTGTCGTCCTCATGTCCTTTTCTGCGTCTGAGCAGCATTCCCATGTTATTTCTCCTTAAAAGGGTAAGCTCCCAAACGAGAGCCTACCCACAGTATTCGATCAGTCCGAATTACTCCTCGGGGAGCTTGATGATCTTGGAGCTGTCATACAAATAGTTGGCGAAATGCTTGTCAGCTGTCGCTACAACAGATTTGTTGATGATGTCTCGATCATACTCGACCATGATGTCACGCTTGTTGTAGATAGCAAGCGCGCCGGGCTTGACGATATAAGCCGCCTTATTGGCAGTCAGCTTGTTGGATACGACAACCTGGCATCCATAGAGCATACCAACAGTGCCTCTCATGATGAGATTTGCGGCAACATCAGTGCCAGGAATCCAACCGTTAGCTTTGCGGATCGTTGCATACGCCGCCGGATTAACGAGAAGGACTTTCTCGCCGTCGATATCCTCGCCGAACATTGTAAGCGCATCTGCGACCTTGTCAGCCGTCAGCGCACCTGCGGTTGCCGCCGGAGCAGAACCCATGATTGTGAGCATGTCGTCATCAACAGCGTCAGCGATTGCTCTAGCCATCTGATCGACAGCCTCACCCATCGGGTCGCCGAAAGCACTCAGCAGTGCCTCATCAGTAATCTGAACGCCAGCACCGAACTTCTTGATCTTCACAGGAGTCGTGGACTCTGTGAGCTGGGAGATCGGGATGTCGTGTCCTTCCGCAACGAGACTTGCGGTCACCGACTTATTGTAGTAGGGCAGCGTGATCGTGTCGCCGGGTCTGCCTACGAGGGTGTTGTCCACTCTTGCGAGGGGAGCAAAACGAATGAAATCGAAAAGTTTCTTGTTGATTCTGTCACCGACTACCTGCGGATTAAAAAGGTTCGCAAGGTATGTTCCAGTAGCGGTAGGTACGTTAGCCATTTTAAATACCTCTCATAATTTTTGTGAGTCAGCGGCTATCTCAAATTGATAGTCGGAGTTACTTGTATCTTATTTGGCAAGCTTCTCGTAGAGTTTCGGATACTTGTTGAAAATATCGGTCTGCTCTCCAAGCGTCATCTTGTCAAACTGTTCCTGTGTGATTGCCGGAACATCATCGTTCCCAGTAGCCGGAACAGGCATCGTCTTCATGATGTCAGCACGGATCTTCTTCTCCATATTGTCCATATAGGACTTCTGAATACGGAAGAGTTCGTCTGTATCGCCGGAATACTGTGCTTCAGCCGCCTTGGTGGCCATTTCCTCGGAATATCCGCAACTCATAAACGACTTGGCAAATTTATTGATTGCAGATTCCTTGCGGAGTGCCTCAAGTTCCTCTTTGATGGCGGCATCTCTCTCAGCCTTCTCCATAGACAGCTTCTCGGATTCGCTCTGCGTGTCCATGTACTTTTTCTTCCAGCTGGATGCATCGGAAGAACTCTTGTCTACTGCCTTCTTCAGCCTCTTGTTCTCGGCAAGCAGTTCTGCCATCTGCTCTTCAGCAGTTTTTGTCTCCACCTTCGGCTCAGTGCCTTCAGTGTTCTCTGCTTCTGTGGTAACTTTGATATTCTCGTCCATAATTCTCCTTGCGTGATTAACGTCTTTCTCTAGACGGTGTGAATAGTGCGTTTTTTAACGTGCGTCTCTGCACTTTGCGCTTTATTAACGTCACATCTCCGTGACGGTTAGTTATATTCGGCACAACACCGACAATTAGCTATATTGTCTGCGCTGGCCCCTAAAGAGTCATCCAGTGGGTACATCATCAACTCACCGTTGACTACAAAAGGCTCATTAATGGGAATCGTCACGCCGTTCACTTCTTCGTGCCATTCCCTCTCTCGACCATCGATAATGGTTCTCCACGTTTTCGTGGTCTTGCCAGCTTCGAGAGCATCGTGCAACTCGCCATAGCACATGATGACATTGGACTCTGTTGCCGCCATATTGATTGCTCTGTCAGCTGATGTCATATATTCTTCGTCTCGGTGTTGGAATGTGGACAACCCCACATCCTGTCCGAAACGATTTGCTTTCTCTGTGATGGTGTCATCCGTCACTCTACGGTTTGCCACGGCAAGGAAGGCGAGAGCAAATAGCTCAATCACCTCTCCAAGCCACGGTCTGTCCTCTCGTTGCCGCAACTCGACCAGTGACAGAATCTCAAGGAATCGATCCTCAAGAGCCATAGCAATCAGCACTCTGTCTGTCTTCTGGTCTTTGCTTATCGGCATGGCATCGAAGTATTCCTCGTATGTCTCTCGTGATAAGCTGTGGAGTTCATCAAACCGTAAATCTGTGGTTCTCATACCGCTGAAGCATTCTCCCGATTCTGCTCGGCATTGTAGTCATCAGCACCCTTGACTCCATCTACGGAAATGCCGTCACCACTCTTCGGCTCGAAGGTCGTGTTGTTCTCACGATTCGAAAAAAGGATTTTGTCGATTCTCTCAAGGGAATCCAGAGTGGCTTGCTGGGCATCATCGAAGATATCAACTGCGGCAATCGCCTTGCCGGGATCAATACCGATGCTGATAAGATTGCTGAGTGCCGAAGTTCTGGAAACAAGGTCATATGTCTTGTTGCGGCTGAACTTGACAATGACATCGGACTTCCTCAGTTCCTTCAGTTCTTCTGGGATATTCGGTGTGTTCTTGAAGATAGCAATGATGATGTCGAGCATTTCCATCTCGGATGCCGCAAAAATCGGCTCCATCGTCTTTGCCATCGTCTCAGCCAACTGCCATCCGTTCGAAAGAAGGATTGCCGCTCCAGTGTTGCCACCAGAAGCACTGTCTCTTCCGGGAACACCGGCGATTTCGAGCATCTGGTCATACATGTAGTCAACCAGTGCCTGTGTCTCTTGCTGATTCAAGGCAGATGTGACATATGTCACCTTGGCATCCTTGCCATCCGCAGTGCTTGTGGTCTGGATGAATCCACCGTTTCGAAGTTCAGCCTTCTGGTTTTCATCAATGGCACAGTTATTCAGCCAAAGAATCGCCTGCACGTACTGGGCAACATCGTTCACTCGGTCGGAGTTGGCAATGTTGAGTGCATCTGCCAGAGGGATAATTGCTTCGAAGCAAGCCATGCGGTTAATGTCGTTTTTGTATTCGACAATCGGAATCTTGCCAATGATGTTCGGCTGTTTGCTGACAATCTTGTCTCCAAGAATCTCGTAAATCCAATCCTTGGTGTATGCAGTGATTCGAGCAATCGACATCTCAGGAATCCAAGAATAGGTCACCGCCATGATCTTGCGCTTGTAGGCATCGTTGCTATAAACGCAGTATGTGTTCAGCGGATTGAGGACTACAAGGTCGAACGGAGCGATGTCATCGGACTCTTCAAGCTTTGGATACACAAGCAGATAACCCAGCCCTGTGGTTTTGAAGTCATGTGCCAGCTCGATATTCTTCCCAAACTTGTCCTGTTCCCATAACATCTCATTGAGCGATGCTATTCTCTTGTCATCCTGTTGGTAGTCAGCCTTGCGGAAGTCATCCTTGGCTCTCTGCACGAACATGATGGGAGAGGCGAACTCGTAGCCGACCTTGAAGTCGGTGATAAGTTTTGCATAATTGGCGCAGGAATGAATCGAGATTTCCGGCCTAATCTGCTTCACTCGATAGAAAATCGGCTGGTCGCCTTTTTCGTACTCCTTGAGGTAACGCATCTGCGTTCTGTTCTCAAGATGCACCACCATAGTCTGCTCCACCGCTTCGAGAACATTCTCGTTCACCGATAAGTCCACTGGGTTCCAGTAAATCTTCTTCCTTCCGGTAAGAAGAGGAGACTGTGCAGCACTCGCATTCGGATTTGTATTCTGTTGTGTGTTAGTGGTGCTAGTCGTATCAGCCATTACTTGCTCTCCAATATGCCAAAAGCAAGGCTCCCACTACGGAATAACCTTGCTTGTAACTTTTCTCAGCATAAATATAAATCAATAAAAACGAACAAAACGAACAACATTCGCTTATTCACTGATTTTTTCATAAGTTTTCAGAAAAATCTCCTGTTTGCAAGGGTAAAACTCGCCATCGACACCCTTGACAATGAAGTCTCCGTCCATCGCTCCCATGTCTCCCTCAAGAGTGGGGATGATGATTGAAATCTTGCCATCACGGAATCGGCAGTTATTGCCTGTGAAGTCCATGATTTCCTTCTTGTTGTGTCCTGTCCACTGAATCGCAGTGATCGGAATCGGCTTCTTGACATATCTAGCCATTTTGGTCCTCTCTTTCCAAGATTCTGTTGTATGCCATCCTTACGCTATCAGCAGTGTTGCCGCCGCCAATATTCTGTGCTATCTGCCGCCATGACATCTTGTCTATGACTCGCATCGTGACAATCCTTCGGTCATGGGAGTTCTCAAGGCTATTGATAAACCCTTGGACATCATTGATGGATTGCTCTATCTCTGACTTCAGAGCATGAAGGATGCTCTTCCTGGTGTTCAGCAGTGTGGTCATCTTGTTGTAGTCCCTGTTCGGGAATCCAGTAATCTGGAAGTGCTGAATGCCACCTTCGCCGCCTCGAACCATGTCGGTTACTTCCCCTTCGTCAATGATTCTCTGGAGATCCCTCTCGGTCTTAGCGATTCTCTGCTCAACTTCTTCAATCTCTCTCACGAGGTCGTTGTACTGACTAAGCGCATTTTTCTTCTTCAAAACGGTCTTCTCCCAACAATCGTAGGCGGTGCTTCTGGAATGTTCTTCCACTTAGCGAAGCTTGAAAATACATCCGGGACATCATCATGCTTGTTCTTGCCAACAGGCGAGTAGCCAAGAAGGAATCCCATCATCCGTCCGTAGTCATCGTTTGGCTGATACATCGAACGGTCCTTGAAGATTACGTGTTGCTTTACCCAAGGAGCATAGACAATAATCTTCGTCTCCTTGTTCTGAGTCGTGTATTGCGAGGTGATGTTGCAGTATGCACCGGCGGCCTTAATTCGGTCACTCACCTCTAGGGCAACTCTGTCACCGCCATTGTTCGACTCGAATAGGCAAGCCTCAACCTTGTTTGACATGAGAATTCCAGCGGACCGGTCGTACTGTGCCTTGTAGTCGGAGTTGTCATCACAGATAGCATCGACACAGTAGTAGTCATCTCCGTACTGAAGCAGTACTGGCTGAACGAAGTAGTCAGTGCCTTTGTTCTTGGTATCGACAATGGACAGAACAACATCCGGGTTCTGAAGCGGCAAATCGAGGTATCTGCGGATTTCGTCTTCGTGGTAGAGCAAGCCTTCTCTCTCGATAGGCTCATTCATGAACAGGCACTTGAAGGAAATGTCATCCATAGACATCTGGATGTCCTTGAAGTAGGCAGTATCAAATCCAACACCACCTTCGTACTCGAAGTTCGACTTGCCGTCTTTGTCGAATGCAGGAATGGCAATGAATCTTGCCCTCGGATTGTTCTCGTTGAGTGCCTTCAGCCTTCCGATCAGATCAAGCGTTGACCATCTGGTCGCAATGTGCAGCTCCTTACATCCTTGCTTCTTACGAGTCTTGAGGTCGGTGTTGTATGTCTGCCAGAGTTTCTCCAGACGCTCCTTGTTCAGAGCCTCTTCGATGCCAGAACACATATCATCAGCGCAGAGCAGATACTCACATCTGGTGTTACCAGTAAGCGAAGCATTGATTGCTCGACAAGTGAGTGACTTGAATCTCTTCCGCTTGCCGACATTGATGGTCTGGTCTTTTGAGTTCGTGCCTTCCCTTGCCTTGAAGGGGACATCCGGGAAGATTTCGTGCCATGAGTACTCGTCAGCATCGGTAAGAATCTGATTGACACCGTCATACAAGGACTTGGTCATCGTGCCTGAGAACGAAGATGCCAGATTCGGCTTGTCAGGACACCATCCGATGATTCCGCTCAACAGAAAGATTTCAAGCGTACTCTTTCCTGTCCCCGGCGGCATCGAGATGGACAGTAGGTCAAGCTTGTCATCAACAAGGTCTTGCAGTGCTTGAACAATGCCATGATTCAGCAGAATCGCTCTTCTCGGCTCATAGAACTTGGCATGAGGCTCTCTCTTCCGCTCCAGGTAGATGAAATAGCTATCCAAGACAAGGTGTTGCGCCTCAAGGAGCATGACATCCCAGTAAAGCTGCATCCAATCTCCTTCGACATTGTTGGCAATCGCCATGATGCAAGTCTCCCGGACATACTTCGCCCAAACAATCAGCCATGCCCTGTCCCTGTTCACAACCTTCGTGTTGTACTTCTGATTGAAGTTCAGCAGTACTTGAAAGCAGTAGCCAATCCGCTCGAATAGCGGAAGGTCTTGCCTCTGCGCTATCGCTCTTATGGTGTTGTCATACCATTGTCTTGACTCTCTCTTATTCGCCATAAACAAAAAACGCCCATCTGCACATGGCAGACAGGCATCCCCCTCTAACTCCCTTTTTTGTTTTTCGAGAAATTTTTGAAATCGCTGACACAGTAGGATTTGAACCTACGACATATGGGCTAACGGCCCATCGCTCTTCCAGGCTGAGCTATGTGCCAATAGGCATAAAAAAATAGGCATTTCCAGAAAGGAGTTCCGGCTATCACGGTTAGATGCCCAACTAGCTTGGCTTTCGCTCATCATGGCAAGTAGAAGCGCAGTCGGCGAGAGTTGCACTCGCTTTTCCTTCGGTATGGGCTGGCCATTGCCTCTGGTATCGTACTTACATAGATCACGCTGCGTTAGTGTGGCATCCAGTGCCTTGTCCGTCTGGGCTTTCGGGTTTAAAGCCTGTTCTCAAGGACCTTCCACCACTACTGCTGAGATTCATCTCCGCATTACCAAGTGCAGTTTGGATTGTCGGATCGTCATGTTGCTATCTCAGCTAAACATTCTGACAAGCACTTGGAGAACATCGGGATGAAGCTCTGCTCTCCGTGGCTTGTGAAAACTGATAACTACCAGTCGTTCTACGGTATCGACTGGAACCGTCACGGTGCGGACCGACCGCCCATGAATCTCGGAGGTATATGTGTGAAATGAAATCGCAAGAAAGCAACTGTGCAATTCATCATCAGTCTTGCTCGTCCAACTTACAGACATCTGCGTGGGTCTTGTGTCTGCGAGAGGTATACCCCAACGAGCCATGAGGTCTACCCCTGTTGCCGTCACAATAACTCTTTTGCAAAACATTGTCAAGCAGTTGTGCCGAAAATAAATACAATTTCCGATATAGTCAGACAATTTAAATTATTTTGCCTTATTTGCAGACGATTTAACATTCATGCGATCGACATATCTCCATGTTGGATGACATATAGGTCTTGGATTCAGCAATGAGTGATGTATGTCTCCACTAGGTCGATTGATTGATTATATATATCTCTCCAGTATGCTCTAGGGGAGTAAGTATATATATGCCTTTTTTGTCTTGAAGAGTATTTACGAGGGTAATTAGGGGCGGGGCCTTGGTCGGCGGCACCCCTCGGGGACTCGAACACATTTTCGATTAATTGTCAACCTTCGCCGCCCCAAATGGTTAACAAGGCAAGTGAACAATTGTTCGATACCCATACTCTGCTCCATCCCCAGGGGATTTTAAAAAAAATCAATATGCATGATAAAATATATACCACGCCGTTAAATAATATTTTAGCGGCGTAATGAACACAATATCTTGTGGTTAGTATATAACTAACTACACAAGTTATCCGTTTTGTCCATATCCGGCGGCAGCTTTAACGTCGTTAATTTTCTGTATCCGGCAGCGTCGGATAGTCAGACCCGGCTATAGCATTTAATTGTTTTTCGGATATCGTCGGCACATTAACGGTTAGATTTACTTGTGTTATATTGTCTTCTCTGAAACCGTGGACCTTTGCCAGGAACATAGCACCAATGCTATTTTTGTGTATAACCTCATCAACTAATTCACTATTACATATTTCTAACCAGTTTTTAATAATATCTTGATGTTTATTATTTACTATACTTCCATTATTCACATATTCACCAGTTTTAATATTATATAAATATGAGTATCTAATATTTACTAAAATACAGTAATTAGATAATTGCGGAATATGATTATACATATAGCATAATGGAATATATATATTCATGAATATATCATTTAATAGTTCATAGTTATTGAAATAATCACTAGGTAATATATACACTATTAAGTGCTTATATAAATACAATAACATACCATTAAAAGAACGATGATTTTTATATATATCATCTGGTTCATGTAATGTTGAAATATATCGATTAATGCAATTCCCTAATTCATCTTCAGTAATAACTATATCGTTATATCTAACCAGTATATTATTAACTTCCATGTCCTTGTATTTTTCTAATTCCATTGTTCAAAATTCCTTTTCTAACTTGTGATCACATTCTAAAACCAGGAATTACCAGTTTTGACAAATTGTGTTTATTTTCGTGTTTTATGCATAAATTCTATAAGCTGTCTGAAAATTTTGCAAGTGTCCGCCGGTCCTGTTTTTGATCATGTCCGCATTGACTATAATCTAATTATCTAAAATACATTAGCTTGTATTCCATATTCATATCTAATATACATTCTAAAGTTTATTTAATTTTTATAATTTTCTTTTCTAAAATACCTTGTATTGTGTTCTTAAATGATTATAATAAATAATATAAAGATACTATAAATTGTATTTTAGGAAAGGAGTTTACTATGAATAGGAATAAGAATTCTATTAAAAAAGATGTGTATGCAGAATATGGTTTGCAGTACAAAAACGACAAGGTTTTTTGCGATCCTTTAGAAATTTGGGTTTCCGAAATGATACCAGTTAACACCAATACCAAAGTAGGAAACGCCGGAACATGGAGTTTGTACCATGGCGATGAATTACTTACTATTGACATGTTCGGACCAAAGACAAGGGAATTGATGGAAACCGCAAGAGTTAACGCAATCAAGGCAAGCTGCCCACTTCATTGCAAAGATTGCTATTGCGATAACGGAAATTACAGATTTGATAGCACCAAAAGATCGTTAATGTTAAAGCTTATTCTTGCAACATATTACATTGATTGGTTAGAACGTGCTATTAAAGCTTGCATTAAAGCTAACAACATTAAAAAAATTCGTATACATGCAGCCGGGGACTTCTTTTCCGATGAATATATTGACATGTGGAAACGTATTGTTAATGAATTCAATACTACAATTTTTTGGACATATACGAAAAACGATTATGCATTAAGTCAGTTTCAAGGTATTGATAACTTATTTATAACACCATCTGTAACACCTGCTGGTTTCAATTTTGGAACATGTTCTGAAATCCTTTACAAGTATAACAAGCTTACATCTTTAGGTTATAAAGTCCATATTTGCGCATGTGGTACACCTATTGAAAAGGAATTAGATATTCATTGTGCGACATGTGCACATGGTTGTAAGTCAGTAGGAAAGGAATGTGATTTCGTTTTATTTATTAAGCATTCTACTAAAGATTATAAAGCTGGTAAAAACGATCCTAAAGAATTTGAAATGGTTTGTAACATCGTACGAAAACAGAACAACTAAAAAAGGAGTATAGGGACATGATCACATTCAAAAACGGAAACAAAACTTGCAAGCTGCTGATATCTAATACAAGTGCTATTGCGATGTTTGACTTTAGAACGATGTTTTTTCCGGATAAGGATACAGCTATTCAGTATTTGAAAAGTATAGGCTATTACAGATAAAAGAGTTATAGGGTAGTAAGTTACCAGCTTACTACTCTTTTATTTTACTTGTGATCATATCGGCGGCTATAACCAGGACCGTTATTATATATCTAAAACCTTGTATTTGACGTTTTAAGACATTTTTAACGATACTAGTATAAATTACCATGCAAGTACTAAAAATCCATTTACAGGCCGTATACAAGGCAAATTTGCGATGATATAGTGTTTTAGTATGTCAGCATTGAAACCAGGGAACAAAAACACCTATTAACCTATGTATTTACTATGTTTTTGTCTTGCCTATTTGCCTATACAATCAATAGGTTTTTGATCTGGTTTTACCTTTTACCTATGCGATTATAGGACTTTAGCAAGCGAAAGTGCTTCTCCTGGTCCAGACTCTGAACCGATTTTTTTAAAAAGCGATCAGCGGAGCCTATAAGGAAATCAGCGGAGAATTGCGGCAGCTTGTGATAAAATTCCCCTATGTGCGTGATGCGAGAGAACCGACCGAACCGCCAGAAGCCGGACCGATGAAAAGCGGAAAAATTCCCCATCGTGCGACACGAAAACTCTTCCTTGCGATCTGGGGATGCGCTGAAGCTTTCCAGATGTTCACCGGATTTTTACCAGATTTTCGCCAGAAAACAAAATCAACTATTTATATTTATATGGCAGAGTCTCCACCAGATGACCGTACGCCAAATCCAATGTTTATAAAACCTTCTCTCAGCTCTCCCACTCCCACCAGATGACCGCATACAAGACGTTTTAAGCCTCGTTAGCGTATCGGCGAATAAATCCACACGAAACACACGAAAGCCACTCTAAAGCGGTCTGGATGTCTTCCAGATGCATTTTCTGCGGTCTGCCACAAGAAGCCGGAAGGCGAAAAATCTTCCTGTTTGATCTCGTCCCCATTCCGTCAATTCTTCCAACATCATCCAACATTATCCAACATCTTCCAACATGACCAAATCTCAGAAAGTCCGTGATCATCGGCGAAGCATACACGCAAACTCAAGTTGACCAGGACTCAAAATTTTGCATACATAATGCGAAGTTGACCACCTCTTAAAAATTTTCAAGTTGACCACCTCTTTTAAAAAAATGAAGTTGACCGGGACTTTTAAAAAAATCGAGTTGACCACCTCTCAAAAATATTTTATAAAAAATACTTCAAAATGTGTATTTAGTAGTTGACAACATACATTACATTGTGTATACTAAGGTTACAAACAAAGAGGAACACTCCTCAAGGACATTTCACTACTGTGGGCTGAAGCTCCGGCGGTGGAGTAGCGAAGGGAGAGAAGGGAGCACAAAATGAAATTGGTTACAAGAGCGACCGCTGAATACACTGGCGGTGGATGCTACCTCTATACTGGCGAAGCGTTTGGCGGACTTTATTTCATGGCAGCAAAGGAGTGGGGCGATTACGTTCTTATCCTTGATGCTAATCCAGAAGAGAATCTGGACGAGTCCACCACAGAGGAATGGCAGAACAAGCACAGATGGAGCGAGATGTGCGGAGTGGATGCAGAGGAATTCCTCGCAGAGGTGTTCGACTACATCATCACATACGCTCCCGATGGAAACTACTCCACTCAGGACATTATCGATGAAAAAGCGAAGCTGACCACGGTTTCGAAAAATGTCGAGATCACTGGCGAAAAGGTCGTTATCATCCGTGAGTGCTACGCTCCGGCTGACGATATGACATTCATCCGCAGAGATGTGGAAACCAGAGACGGCGAACTGGTGAGCATGGAAGTCGTAGGCTTCTACAGTGGCGAGCCGGATGCCGAAGCCACAAAAACCTTCATGGGCAAGCTGAAAGCTGAATACTAAGCCGAATCTGCTCGGGACTTGCTCGGAGCAAGGGTATATACCCGAAGAGGTTCGACTCCTCTAAAGTCCATTTCCAAAAATGAGGTTGACCACCTCTCAAAAAAAATGAAAGGAGAAAAATGATGAAGGATTTCGAAAGACTCGTCAGAGACTATAACGAGTTCGAATACTGGTTCGACACCTACGGCTACGTTGACACCTTTGACGGCAGAAGCGAAGGCTTTGAAACATTTAGAAAGTCTCTTCTTGATCCCGAATACAGGGAACAGACCATCGAACGTCTGGAAGAGATTGCAGAGGAATACGAGGACTACACTGATGAGGCGTTAGAACTCGCCGAAAGATTCAGAGAACTCAAGTTGACCGCCGCTTAAAAGAAAGGAGAAAACAGATGAGAAGAGAGGTTTGGATTCACGAGTTGGTTGGATATGCCACACTGATACTTTTCGAGAATGACGAGCCAGTGGCACTCTACTGGTGCGAGAGCGATGACTACGAAGCAGAACTTAATGAGAGGTTCGCCGAACTCAAGGCTGACCCGAAAGCGTACCTCAGATGGGAATCTGGATACAACAATGACACCATCTGGAAGGCAAGCGAAGTTGATTGCATCGACAAGTACGATGAGGAAGGCGAGGAAGTGGACCTGCAGGAACACCCTTGGACTCTCAAGGAACTCTGCGAGGCAGATATGAGAGATTCTTGCCAGATGAATCCGCTCCACGTAGTAAAAATCCATCCGTCCGGCGATGAGGAAACCGCCAGAATCTTCTACGAAGAAGAGAACGCTAAGAAGTTCGCCAGAACGCTTGCAGAGACGTTCGATGGAAAAGTCGAGATTCGTGCTTATGACCACGATGTCGATGACGATGATTGGGACGGCTGCATGGATCACAAGACAATCCCCTACGAGTTACCGCCTCGCCTTGATGGCAGAAAAGTCCGCATCGTGTTTGAGGACGGCGAGATTGCCGACATCTTCGGAGAAATCACCTTCGCTGAAGAGAACAGAATCCATATCGTCAGAGAAAGCTGAAACTGATTAGGACTCCGATAAAAGCGGCGGCAAGGTGAAAAAGCCTTGCAAGTCCTATCTGAGGAAACAAAAAACTGAAGTTGACCAGGAGTTAAGAAAGGAGAACACCATGACGTTTTGGGCAGTGACAAGCGCATACTACGACAACGGTCGAGTGACCGCTAATATCGTAGACACAATCGAGGCAGACCAGAAGCCGCAAGCCGGATTCAGAGAGACGAGATTAGCAGACATCTACACTGATTGGTTCGACTCTCGGCAGAAAGCACAGGAATTCGTTGATGAGTGCAAAGCTGGATGAAACCGAAGTTGACCCGGAGTTAAAAAAATTCGAAAGGAGAAACACAATGACGCACGACTACGAATTCGCATTCAACCACTTCAGACCAGACTACCTCAACAAGGGGCAGAAGAACCCGGCAAGGTACACGATCACCGGGTGCTACACCAACGGAGAATACTTCCGTGTGTACGCTGAGAACAGAGCAGAAATTGAAGAGTGGCTCAACAAGATCAGAGAGAACTGCATCGTGGAACCGGCAAGCATTGCTATCATGAACAGATTCGGGCAGCTTCTCTTGAACTCGGAGACAGGAGCAGAGAAGGACTCCCCCAAGTTCATGAATGGAACCGTCAAGGACAGTGCTGAGTGCTTTTGCACAAGCTTCTGGAAGGACTCTTCCAAGTTCTGAAAAGCTCAAGTTGACCACCGGTTTAAAAATTTTGAGAGGAGAATCGAGATGAAATACTTAGTAGAATTCAGTTGCGGACACGAGGAGACGGTTGAACTCTTCGGTCCCACCAAGGACAGAAACAGGAAGATTGACTACTACAAGAACTATGGACTCTGCTCTGCTTGCTACAAGGCGAAGAAGAATTCCAGAGATGAGAACGATTTTGCTGAAGCAGAGAAGATGTTCGGAACTCTCCCGAAGCTCAGAGGAACCGCCAAGCAGATTGCATGGGCAGAAAGCCTTAGACGGAAGTTTGCAGTATTCACATACAAGTACATCCGTGATCATGGCGGTATGGATGCAAGAATGGAAAAGTTCATGAAGTGGATGTTCGAGGACGAGACGCACACAGACTCCAAGTTCTGGATTGATAACAGATACGACATGGAGAGTCTCGACTTCCTCAGACGAAATGCCAGAGAGTATCTCTGAGAATTCAAGCTGACCACGGTTTACAGAAGGGAGATGCAGACAATGAAGATTCAAGTTCTCAAGATGACAATGCCCGAAAGCTTTACCGTCATCCACGATACCGAAAGAGATTTCAGAGAGCAGTACGAAATCTACTTCCATGATTGGATGCCTAACCAGTACGGACAGTACACGAAGCGCAAGTATCTGGTGGACAGGGTAAGGACGATGACGATGGCACTCGCTACCATCCATGACATCCTCATTGACAAGAGGAATCTGGCGAACGCTCAGAGCAAGGTACTGCAAGCCAAATACGGCAACTAAAGTTAACCAGGGGAGTTTAACCGCTCCCCATTATATAAAAGCAAAGGAGACGCAAATGGTTAAATACTACAGATACGCACTCAAGGAAGAAGGAACATTCCCAAAGAAGAACTTGGTCCGCACAGAACCGGCTCCCGAAGGTTTCTGGGGAATGGCTGCGTACACTACTCTTCTGCCGGATGCCACCGTAAAACGGTACAATCTGGTTGACCTCAACACAGACATCAAGACCGTAGCAAGGCTCAGAATCATGTCTGGATTGAAACAGGCAGAGATGGCAGAAAAGCTTGGGGTTCCGTTTCGCACATATCAGAACTGGGAAATCGGCGGTATGGGAAACGCAAGCCTCTTGAACACAATCAAGGTAGCTGACTACTTCGGGATCAAGGACCTTCGGGAACTGGTAGACTAAAACACAGAAAGGAGAAAAACAATGGCAATCAGAGCGAAGAAGACCAACGTAGTTTTCACAGATGCAGAACTTCATGAGATGTATGAGAGTTACTGCAAGGACATGAACGACAAGACCTATGATGAGTGGTTCGACTACTTCTTCAGACGAGACACGGATTCCTTCGAGGTGATTGATGAGTCAAAGTTCACCAAAGTCACATACACCTACGGTATGAGGCTGAGAGGCTTCTCAATCGGATGCCAGCCGATGAAGGGACTGCTATACAATGCGGAAGACCCTACTGGCAGATATCATGACTTGTTGATCTATGACCGCAAGCTTGACGAGAGCGAGATGTCTGACTACGAATTGGATTTTATCGGAGAAGGAAGATCACTCTGACCAGGATTTGAAAATCCAAGTTGACCAAGATTAAAAACGGATTTGGTGGGGATAAATCTAAGACAAGGAGATGACATGAAAGCAAAGTATCTAGGCCGTTACATACAAGTCGAGAAGCATCATGAAGCCACGGTGCTAATTGACGGCAAAGTAGTTGTACGAAGAATATACAAGGATGAAGATGGCAGGCGATTTATCAAGCGCAGAGATGGCAGTCTTGCTCTGGTGGTTTCCAAGATTGAGGATAACATGGTTTTGTGCCATTGGCATCACAACTACGAGTTAGCATAAATCCAAGTTTACCAAAATTAAAAACAGATTTGCCGTAGATAATCTGGGGCCGGTATCAGAAATGGTATCGGCTCTATTTTACGTTTTGAGGCGATTTTAAGTCTCGCCGCTATAAGTCTCCACCAACTTACAGAAATGCCGTCTACGATGCAATACGCAAAGCAAAAGGACCCTCTTGACCAGAGAGAGTCCCTTGCAGCAACAATAAAAGGAGATAAAACAATGAAAAACATTCCTCACCATTGAGGCTATACTAAGAGTGGTGTCCTGTCAATTATAGATATATAGATATATAAATATATAGACATGGTAGCTGACAACCAACAGAACGTAACGTTACGCTGAAACGGAGTTGTATCTGTCTGTGGTGTGGGTATGAAGTCTGAAGTATACTGTATTCATTTGTAGTTTACTGTTTACTGTATACTGTATACTGTATGGCTACCAGTCGTACCCACTCGCTACAAGTCGTTACCAGTCGCTACCGACCGCTCACATCATGTCTATTCCAAGTTCCTCAAGTCGTTCTTTTCTCCTCTGAGCGTTCTGCTTGTTTCTTTCGCACATCTCAAGGTACTTTTCCATATCTCTGTCGATGTTTCCGCTCACCGTCCTAAACGCCATAGCAAGTAACGGATCACTGAACTCAGGAATGATGCCGTCCCGATGATAGTCTACTAGCGCAAGCATGAATGTTTTTACTTGTTCGCCGGTCATAAAACTGAGAAAGTTGTCGGCATAATCATCATAGAATTTGAAAAACACTTGTCTAGGCTCTTTCTTGTCGTACATAAAAACGTCCTCAAATCTTTCTTGCCAAAAACATTGCAAGTGGAATGAGAACGTGATACAGTATCCCTAGATTTATGGTGTTTGGGAACTATGACTTCTCATCCACTCGGAGCTTACCTATTGGCAGTAGGTAGGCTCTTTTATTTTATTGAAAAGCAAAAAAAGGAGAAATAGCGACAGTATTCCTACCATTGCCTTTCTCCTTTCTACCCTATAATATCATATGGATATTTCCATTACAACCAAAAATTAAGGTTGACCAGGATTACTTTGACAAGCTCCTTAACTTCTCTATCAGCAGAACCTCTGGCATATAAATTGCCTCTCCGATGTCAGAGAGTTGGCAGACAATGCCTATCACAACACCGATTATGACAAGTAACAACAGTAGGCTGATCCAGAAGAACGACTCCTCATCGAATTCGTAATCATCCCCATCTTTGTACATCTTGTATGCTATCTTCCAAAGCTGCACCGCAATGAAGAGAATGATGGCGAAGAGCAGAATCCAGATTACGGATGTGAAAATCTCATATTTGGCAAGCCTGCCCATGATGTCAATGATGTACGGTCTGATGTTCTCAGAAGTCCAATCGACCGCAATGCCCATCTGGTTCGCCAGTTCTTTCAGCAGTTCGACCAATTCATTATTTCCCATGTTGACCACCTTTCAATTACGATACCGAAACATATGTTGCCGTGAATCTGTGTGCTACTGGTTGAATGTGAATCGGAACCGCCCGACCGTAGATGTCTCTACCGTACTCAAAAGTATCGCAATCCCTCTCGATCGTCATCTCTTCCAGAAACACCTTCGTGATGTACGTGGTCTTGCCGTCTGGATTTATCTTGAGATAAAACGGTTTGTTGAGTTTCACGGTACAATCAATGAACTGAGTACCGCAGTACTCACACCGGTCACCAGTAATCGGTGCGCCGCAGTTCGGGCAGTTAAGCAACTCCTCTCTGAATTTAGGCTTATCTTTTATCTTCAACTCGACCACCTTTCACATAAAACTCTAGCTTTCCTGTCCATCCGCACATTTTGAGTATCCGATATATGCAGATTCCGCAGATAGCTATGCAGATTCCAGATTTCAAGCTGACCACCTCTTACTGATTCCGTGACACCATCCTCTGGGATAAGCATCTTTGCTGACACGATTGACATCCGCATAGAAGACCTTTCCGCATTTCGGGCATTTGTACCAGAGCAAACTACATCCAATCTTCTTGCTCACCTTGTTATAGTCGTTATCCATCAGCACGAATCTATGTCTGCAAAAATTCATTCTGACCACCTTCAAAAAATGTTTAATGGCCTTCATCATTTTGCTTGTCCCTCTCTTCCAAAATGGATTTATCGAAATATGGATTTTTAGGCGCGCCATATTTCCTCTCGACCGCACTGCCACACCAGAAGCAGTAGACCAATCTGGGGACATTTTTGTTCAAGCAGTAGACATCGATGCTCTTCTTGCAATGAGGACAAAATTCCTCGTCTCCCGGACCTTTGTAATAAGCTGGTGCTATCTTCTTCGACCGCTTGACCTTAGTGGCTTTAATGCTCCTAATCGCCCACTCCATCTCTTCCTTGTTTCGGCAACCCTTGATTGCCTTAATGGCCTCATCCTTGGTTATATAAATCGGAGTCTTAGTTGTTACCATTACTCTCGCCTTTCTTCTTTTTTCTCAATGTTTTTGATCCCTCTAGGTACTCTTCAAAAGTCGGCACTGACCAGAATATAAAGTTGTTGCACCACCTCTGAAGTTTCTTGTAAATCGGGTCACAGTGTTCTTTGTCGTATATCATCGGATATGGACTTATGTTCAACTCTCTACAAAGCTGGATTCGGTAAATGTCCTGTTCCAGAGTCGTATCGAAGTTTGTAAGGATGTATACCATGACATTACCTTTGCTTCGGCTAAATCCTGTCTTGGCAACAAAGTCTCTCAGCTTCGGCTCAATCAGCGGACGGTCTTGCCATCGATCAAAAGCGAAGTGGATGCTCTCCAGACGAATCTGTTTGAGGATCTCCATGTTCCTGTCGTTGACCAACCGAATGTCTAAGCCTTGATTGAAGTTGACCTTGGCTTTGGTATCAGCCAACTGCTGAAGCAACTCCATGTGTTGAGGACAAGCTAAGATGTTTGGGTCACATAAGACAATCTTGCCTTGACCGCTCCAGAACTCTGATATGTTGTCTGCTACTCTCACGCTACATCTGCCTTCCTTGGCGGCAACATGACAGAAGCCACATCCCCTGGGACATCCTCTTGTGAGGAATCCGTATGCCGTCTGTTTCTTGAGTGGCAATCCCCATCCTGTCTGCTCTGGATAAAGGGAGTAGTCTGGATACGAATGTTCGACCTCGTATGGTAAAGGAATGTCCTTTTCGGTATCGTAAATTTCCTTTCCATCGACCAAATGTATACAATATCCCGACCCCCCCTCGAAATTTCTTTGGCATAAATCGGGTGTTCATAGTCTGGTGTAAACGAGAACACCTTAGACATATACACCTTGTCATACTCTTCAATGAGTCCGGCCATTGGGTCATACCATTCAACGGAATCACCTTGTTGCTTGTGCCATGACGATATTTTCATCAGCGGTAAATTCGGGTAATGATGTCCGTCAACATCGATGAGTCCAATGCGTTTGCTCATGCGCTCCATCTCCGCTTTGTTATCTCAATCATGTCATACATATCCTTGACCTTCTGAGCGCACTCTTGTTTCGCAGATTCAAATTCTGGCGAGTCTGCCATAGCCTCAAGGTAGACAATTATGACCTTCTGATAGTCCTTGATGTCATTCAGCACACGGAGCATATTGTCGGCGGCGGCAAGCATCTTCTGTCTGTATTCTTCGTCCATCATTACTTCTCTCCTCTCGGCTTAAACATCTCGCAGTGATCTGTGGAATCATTGACCAGACCACTCATATATACCATGACACCTTCTTCCTCGGCAAAAGCTGCACAGATGAAACCATTCATGTCCTTATGTTCGACATCCTTCAGAAGGTAGAAATTCTGTCTCACATTGTAGTGGTATTTACACGCATTGCAGTTCATAGGTCGGCATCCATTCTCAGTAATCAGCATACCCATCTCCCATCGTCAATTCCGCTCTCCAAAGCTCTGAGAATGCCTTCCAGAAGAGCAATCTGCCTGTCTTGCTTGCGGATGATTTCCTTGAGTGCATTAAGTTCCTTCTGCTGACGTTCTTCTATACTCAGTAGTCTATTATGCTCTGTAAACGTCAAACTCACTCTGACCACCTCTTTTCGATCCGCTCCTTGATTTCGGAAATAGACTTCCCGGCAGTTACCGTATTGCACTCGGCATACTTGCCGCTTTTTGCCTTTGCCTCAATCTCAAGGGCAAACATTGCGTGTATAATCATCAACTCGTCTCTGATGTCGGCAAGCACCTTCAGCTTGTCTCTCTCAATCTCGACCTTCTGCTTCTCCAGCTCGAATGTTTTGTTGCGGATATAATCCTCTGAATGCCCCATGTCAACTCCTTTCATCTGTGAGCCCCAGAAGCCAATCTGCTGAGACTCCTGTTGCTCTTGCTAACATTGCCACCGATGATGCCCTTGGGTCTGTTTTGGAAGAAAGCCAGCCTTGCAGACTTGGATAAGGCACATCGAGTTGTCTCGCCCAATCTTTGACGCAAAGACCGCTCTCCTTCCAGAGGATTCTCAACCGCTCCCGAAATTCAGTTAACATTTCTTCTCTCCTTCCATGATCTCGACCGCCTTGTTCAAGTACCAGCTCGCTTTGCGGATGTCTTCGTCACCGTTCTTGCGGTTATGCCGCCACAAATACTTGAAGGCATTGCACACACAGAAGGCCTTGACCGCCTCGTCTCCCTGTGTCTCTCTCATCGCATCGATGCACTCAATACTTGTGATGGCGTAATGTTGAGGACGTTCAACCGCATCAAAGCCAGATAAGAGTTTTTCCGTCTCGGACTTTACACGTTCCATAAACTCGATTGTCTCCTCGTAATCTTCATCGGTAAGTTCCCTCTCTGCTTTGTTGCAAACAGGACAGTTCTTGAACGGACACGTTTCACATCCGTTCCCATCACTTCCGGGACACATCGACTCAAATTTTTCTACCAACTCTTCTCTTCTTGTCATCCCTCACCTCAAAATCTGTAATCCGGCTTTACCAATCTCAGCCTCGCCGCAAACCGCATCTTTCCCATTTCAATGCCAATATCTTGGTAAATTTCCATCCTATCAGCTATGTTCTTGGCAATCTCATCCGCCATCTCTCGTCTGACCATTTCCTCAATCGGAACTCCATGCTTCTCCAGATCCCGATACATCCAGTAATCAATTTCCTTCGCCACGCAAAGCACCTCGGTAGGAACATTGACCGGAATCAGCGTCAGCCTTGTCTGGCCATATTCAAGTTCCGGCTTCTTGTACTGTGTACCGCAGTACTCGCATTTATAAGTTGTCGGATTTACAAATCCACCGCAATAGTTACACCTCAGTGCTTCTGCTTTCATCTTTCTCCTCTGTCTCCCAGTAGCAACTGTCGCAAAACTCGTTGATACATCTCTCCGGGCAATCCTTTTCGTGGCAGTCACAACAACGAATTGAGTATTTGTAGTTACCCATCTTGCAATCGTTGAACATACACAATTTCATGTTGACCGCCTCACTTTCCTTCTCGGTTCAGTTCTTTAGCGAATTCCTCTGCCCATCTCTCGCAATCGAAGGTTCCTCTTCTCTCGCCAGTTACTCTGTTCTCCACAAAATATGTCAAGACACCCTTCACGTAGTCACAAGTTACTGTCCACATATCACTTCTCCTTGCAGATTTTTTCAAACAACACTTCTAGCGCATCGTTTGTTGCATCATCGGTTCCGTATTCCGTCATCACCTCTCGGCACTCATTTTCTATCGGACACTCGTCACACGACCTTCCTTGGCAAATGAGCGTTATGACTCTTATCATGCCTTTTCTGTTGACCACCATCATATCTTCAAATCTCCTACGACTCTGTGTTTTTTGGCATGAATCTCGCCTACCATGTCGATGCCAACCTCGTCACTGCACTGCTTGAATATGTTCAATCCTTCAAACAATGACTCGTTATACAACTCCTGTGTCAATGCGATGATGTCAGTGATCTTGTCTTGGTCGAAGCCATATCTCCGATGCAAAACCAAAGCAAACGCTGCATAGTTACGAGGAATCATGTTATCGACCGCCTCTGCAATCCTAGCGGTATTGTCCTCTTTGTCCTTGTACTGCCTGGCATACGACCGCATCAGCGACCGCCCACTGTTGTAATATGTCTTATGGCTCATTTCCCTACCTCTGCTCCCGAAACGCCGTTGCATCTGATTGCGAACTCAAGTCCGGCAATTCGACCCTCAAGCCTTGCAATTTCTCCTTCCTTGTACTGGATGTGACAACTAAGTTCATGGACTTGCTTTTTCAATTCTTTGTTTTCGGTTTCAAGTTCTTCACACAGTTGCTCATAGTTTGGTCTTGAAGTTTCTTCGCTCATTCTTTCTCCTCATAGTTTTCAAAAAACATATCGTTGTAGGCATCGTATCTGGCCTGTAAATCGCTGAAATCGAGGTCCGGGTACTTCCAATAGCAGAACTCCAAAAACCGCTTGTAGAGTCCACAGGATGTGAATTCCGGGCATCCGCCTCTGTAGATGCAGTTCGGCACAAGGACATTCGCCTCGTCTGGAAACATCTTGCCCATCTGGAATTTGAAATCCTCTGCCAGACCTCTCGCTTCGGGAGTTGCCTTGTAGCAGAGACGTTTTCTCCATGCGTCTACCAAACTCTGCATATTGGCATATCCATCGAAGTTGACCAAGGCTCCTTGAGGCTTCTCCGCTCTCGGAACGTCATCGATCAAACGGTCATCTCTCTGACTACTGATGAACTTCTCGAACTTGTGTCTGCTCCACTCAGTAGAAACCCAATAGGGAATCCCCTTCCATGACCAATCAAATTCCAAGAGTCTTATCGGTGTATGCTCTGACATGAGCAGTTTCTTCTTGAAGGTATCTGTCGGATTCTTGTCGGTAAAATCCTTGTTGTCGGTAGTACGGCAGTGGTTCTTGACCAGCCGCCAATCTGAAGATAATGGGAATGAATTAAATTCGGTTTTCATATTGGCCCCCTATTAGAAATCTCTGCACTTGATCTTGACCATGATGCGCTGACCGGTACGGCTGAACATCTGAACCATCGGTCTTCCTACGATTCCTTCCATCTCTGCATCTCTAAGCACTGACTTCGGATGTGTCTTGATGAACTCAACTCCTTCCTCAAGTGTGCCTGTGAACAGGACAGGAGCGTGGTCGATTCCGAACTTTGCAGCAATGTCATAAACATTACCTCTGTCGAGCCAGAATCCATTGATATAGACATCGAAAAGCCTGAAGTTCACAGGACCGTAAAGACCGCCGCCTTTCTGGATTTTCTCGCCGAATCCTTCTCCGAAGAGGATTACCTCGGTCTTGCCAAATGTCTGCTCGAAGAGTTCCTCTTTTGTTTCGCCGCCGAACAGTTCTACCAGTTTTGCCATCAAGTGTGCCGGAATCTGCGCTCTATCCGTTCTGCCCATGAAGCTGACACGGTATCCATCCCACAAAATTCTTGTATTGGTTCCGTCCAGCTTCTCTTCAAATCCCCACATAGACTTGCTCAGATACTCAAGTTCCGGCGAACTGTATTCACCCTCGATGAGCTTGTTCTTCCCGAATGTCTCTCTCTTGAATATGTTCGGTATCTTTGTGTATTCGATTATTTCCATTTTTTCACTCCTCTACTGCAAAAATCATCGTCATCAGTTGCATCGAACTTGTAAAACGGACACATCTCTGGACTATCCCTGTGCTTACATTCCTTGCAGAAAACAACATCCAGAATTACACTCAGCTTAATTTCCATTTCGGCTTTAGCCGTTTTAATCACCCCCTTTCAAAACTGTAGTTACCACAAAGGCACATATGCCCCATCCGACCCATGCTCCCAGAATCATACCTACCACGAATCCTTCCATCATGCCCTCACTTATCCAATGGATGTTTCTATTACTGCCAAAAAATTATAACTCAATCATAATCCCTGTGCGAAAACAACCCGGCCAAAACAAATCCCAGGTTCGTTCCGATGAAGATACCGGCGATTAATCCGATCAGTGTGTCCATTATTCTCTCCCTTCTGCTTCAAAAAACCTTGTCTGGCTCGGATAAATATTAAACGTGCAGTCACGGCAGTTCTTGATCGTTACCTGTGCAGGAAAGCCGTCATAGGCATCTGCAAGTTTCTCGACCTGTTCTGTTGCTTCTTCCATACCCTCTGTTTCTACCTTGACCTTTAAATTTGTGTCGCTCATTCCGTCACCTCAATATTTCGGAATATCCGATTCCCTTTCAACTTCACATAACACATAGACTCTCTCCCTGTAGATTTTATCTAATCGTTTGAGGGCGAAACTATACATGTTTATTAACTCGTTCTTATCATCGGTAACCACCATGCGATTGATGTTGCCTTGAAGCATATCAGCTTCGTTCATCAGTTCTTTGTGTGTCATTCCGTCACCCCCTTGTAAGGTTCGGGCAGTTCTGCCCATGCCCTCACATCTTTGATTTTATCCTCGCAGAAATCGGGGAAATAGTAGCCACTGTTTGTTCGATGCCCAATGCAAATATCACCATAAGCATCGCATATCATAACGCTTTTCCCTACCTCTGGCGGTCTTTTCGTCACTGGTATCCAGTGCGGTTCGGGATTCTCTTCCAATTCGGAAATAGTCTCAATAACCTTTTGAATCAAAGGCTTGAATATAACAGGCATAATTGGATGTTCACTCAATTCGACTAGTTGCATTATTGCTCCGTTTAGTGTCATTCCGTTCTCCTTTCTGCCTTACTGCAAAAGTCTCTATCTGGAACAATCGTATCAATGTGTTTCTGCAAACAATCCATGCCCCTATAGAATCTTCGTTTGTCTAC
>Ga0326514_10000187_pt1 | contig 39138 bp, 57 predicted proteins | sample 3_2548_0518_D_FD_203653 | JGI IMG/M metagenome (GOLD analysis project Ga0326514, IMG submission 203653) | Bovine rumen microbial communities from UC Davis, California, United States - 3_2548_0518 | ecosystem: Host-associated > Mammals > Digestive system > Stomach > Rumen | place: USA... | reverse complement strand
CCCTCCATAGCGAGAAAATGGTTTTTCACGCGCATGTCACGCGCGCGCACGCGCATTTTATGTAGGAAACGCGCATTTTATGCAGGAAAACGGGAAAATGGCAGTAAAAAAGCGAAAAACTGTGCGGAAAAACGTCCGGAAATCACTGATAGACCAGCTCGAAAGACGGGGAGCTGACATCGCACTATTTGAGGACCAGATCGACGATTACATGGCGATGTGGGACCTGAAGGAAATGCTGATCGAGGATATCAGGGAGACGGGTCTGCGGACCATGGACGGCAAGGACAATGCGTCGCCGAAACAGCTGCCAATTGTCAACCGGCAGATGCTGGCGATACTCAAAACATTGAAGATCGCTCCAGATGATCTGATGATCGAGGGAGAAGATGAACTATGAACCGAACATTGACGAGTGGATTTACCTGATCAGGGGAAACCACATCGAACACTGCAAAGAGCAGGAACTGGCGCTCGAAAACAATATCATTCCGGTATTGGAAAGGCCGGATGTCTATGTCGATCACGAACGGATACGGAAAGGTCTGAGCCTGCAGAAGTATTTTAACTTCGATCTGCTTCCGTGGGAGAAGTACCAATTCGCGATCATGTTCGGTGTATTCCTGAGACAGCCGGGAATGCCATATGATGACATCTACTTTCACGTGATCCGGGATATTATCGGCAGAGGAGCAGGGAAAAACGGCTTTATCGACTTCTGTGCATTTTACATGATCAGCCCACTGCATGGGGTCAGGGGCTACAATGTCGACCTGATCGCCAACGGAGAAGACCAGGCAAAGACATCGATCGCCGACCTGAAGGAGCTGATTGACAATCCGACGAACCCGAAGTACGCACGGGCGCTGAGCACGAACTATAAAGCGTATGTCGAGAAGATCGTCGGTAAGAAGATGGCTGCAGAGTTCCGGCTGAACACGACGTCGACGAAGAACAAGGACTCGAAAAGAACCGGATGCGTCATATACGACGAAAAGCATCAGTATGAAGACTCCAGGAACATCAACACGCTGAAGTCCGGGACAGGGAAGATGCAGTGGGAACGCGAGATTACGATCACGACGGACGGACATGTCCGCGGCGGGATCCTGGACGATGAGAAGGCCCAGAATGAGGTCATTTTACGAGAGTATAATCCGAAAAACAGGACCTTCGTGAACTGGTTCAGGATCGAGTCAGAAGACGAATGGAACCAGATCGACAAGATCGTGAAGGCGAACCCGTCCCTGGCTTATCCGTCGTTTTATTCGCTCCGAACCACGATCGAAAGAGAGATTGAAAGCATGCCGTTCACTCCGGACTACTATCCGGAATTTTTAGCGAAACGGTGCAACTATCCGATCAGCGATCCACAGAAAGCTGTGGCCGAGTGGTCGGACATCGAAGCGTGCACCAGGGAACCGGATTTCGTACCGGAAGAGGGCTCCCAGTGTGTAGGCGGCATCGACTACACAAAAACAAACGACTTTTGCGAGTGCACTTTGACATTCCGACAGGGTGACAGCTATGTATCGATCCATCACGGCTTTATCTGCAGGGCGTCAAAAGACCTGCCTCACATCCACGCGCCGATTCAGGAGTGGGTGAAAGCGGGATGCTGTGAGATCGTCGATGATGTAGAGATTCATCCTGATTTGCCGGTCCTGTGGTTCGAACGGATGGCCCAGAAGTACCAGATCATGATGATCGGGATTGATAATTTCCGTTATTCATGGCTGGCGAAGTCGTTTCGGCAGATTCTCGGTTACGAGTGCCTGACAAAAGAAAACAAGAAACTATACCTGATCCGGCCGTCTGACATCGCAAAGGCCGCGCCGATCGTCAACAGCGCGTTTCTTAATCACCGGATATCCGGATGGGACCGGATGATGTGCTGGTACACAAATAACACAAAGCGTGTCATAGACAGCAAAGGAAATACGCATTATGAGAAGATCGAGCCAAAACTGCGGAAAACAGACGGATTCATGGCGTGGGTGCATTCTATGTGCTGCATAGATTACCTGCCGGAAGTGACAGAAATGCCGGATCTGAATTTCGCGACAATGACCTACTGAGGAGGTGGTGATAGATATGTCTGTATTCCGGGACTTCTGGGATTACATCCAGGGGAAACTGATCGGAAAAAACTCTGTGGAAATCTCCTCAGAAGACTTTGAAAAGCTGAGCGGGAAAAACCTGCACGAGCTGGAGCTCTATGAGTTTGCGTTAAACATCGGGATCAACATCATAGCGAATTCGTTGTCTGCCTGCGAAATCAGGACTTTCCGGAAAGGCAGGGAGATCAAAGAGGATCAGTACTACCGTTGGAATTACCAGCCGAATGTAAATCAATCCTCAAACGAATTTATCCACAAGCTGGTGTGGACACTTATCTACAGAAATGAGTGTCTCGTAGTTCCGACGGCCACAGGTGACCTGATCATAGCGGATGACTACACGCATGACTCATACGGCATGCAGGAAGACCGCTTTTATAACATCACGGTCGGAAAGAGCTCCCCTTCCGGGAACATCCATCCGCTGACCCTGTCGCGGGTCTATAAGATGTCCGACGTCATGTTTTACCGCCTGAACAATCAGAATATTGCAGAGGTCCTGCAGACGGTTATAGCGGGATACAACTCACTGCTGGATGCCGCAGTAAAGAAGTTTTATAAGTCAGGCGGAGAACGAGGGATCCTGTCCGTAGACGGTAACGCCACGATGAATAAATATGGCATGAAGGAAGATGGCACTCCGCGGACATTCAACGATGTCTATAACGAGATCATCAATAAAAACTTTAAGCAGTATTTTGAATCGAATAACGCCGTCCTGCCGCTCTTCAGCGGTTTTTCCTACGACATCAAGTCAGCAGAGCAGACTAAGAAATCCACGTCAGAAGTAAAGGATGTATCTGATCTGACAGATGAGATCTTCGAGCGGGTAGCGAATGCCCTGCAGATCCCCGTGAAGTTGATGCGGGGAGATGTGGCGGACGTTGCCGGGCTGACAAAGAATCTGGTGGCGTTCGGGATCCGGCCGATCGCGAACCTGATCCAGACGGAAAATAACCGGAAACTGTATGGTAACAAGGTCCTGAAGGGATCATATCAGGTGATCGACACGACAAACATTCTGTATTCAGACTTCAAGGACACGGCCGACGCGATGGCCAAAATGATCGGCTCATCGCTCTGGTCCATCGATGAGGCACGAGTCAGAATGGGCGACGTGCCGCTGAACACAGAGTGGTCGCAGAAACACTGGATGACCAAAAATAACACGGAGGTAACAATGATCGGAGAAGAAGGAGGTGAGGGATATGCCGATGAATAAGCGTGGCCTGGTATACGCCATGGAGAAAACCGAAAACGTAACAAAGCTGTATCTGTATGACACGGTAACAAAATACGGAAAATTCAACTGGGAAACATGGCAGTACGATGACAGCGAAACATCAGCAAAAGCATTCCGCGATCAGCTGGATGAGATTCCGGACGGGACAGAGATCCACCTCCATATCAACAGTATGGGCGGAGAAGTCGGGGAAGGCGTCACGATTTACAACCTGCTCAGGCAGAAGTCACAGGCTGGATCGAAAATCGTGGGTTTTGTCGACGGCACAGCCTACAGCGTAGCCGCAGACATTGCGATGGCGGCGGATGAACTCCATATGGGGCTCGGCACATCGATGCTCCTGCACTATCCGTGGATGTACGCTGCGGGAAACGCGGACCAGCTGAGAGAGTACGCAGACCAGCTGGACGCACTCGGAGAAGCATCAGTCCAGCTGTATATGAAAAGAGCTAAGGACCTGACGGAAGACGATATGCGCGAAATGATGCGCAAGGAGACGATGCTGGATCCGGAAAGTTGCCTGAAATATGGATTCTGCGATATCGTAGATGACTATAAACCGGAAGAACCGGACGACAAGATCGATCCGGATCGGACGGCACAGCAGCTACAGAGGATGAAAGAAGAACTGCAGGAAGCTATCGAACAGGCCCATCAGGAAAAAATGAGGGCAGAGCGTCTGCTTATGCAGCAGAAACTCACAGACATGAAACCTGAAGAGAAACCTCAGGAAAAAGGAACAGTAGCAGAGGTGCTTATGAAAGCTCTGAACACTATAGGGAGGTAGAGACATGCCAATCATGAACAGAGACGAAATCAACGAAAATGTAAAAGCGATCTTCCAGTCACTGGGAGAAGCGATCAGGAATGACGATGCGGAAGCGGCAGCAACAGCATTCCAGGAAGCACAGGAACAGCTCTGCCAGAGCATCGAACAGCAGTTCATGCAGTATGAGGGCGCGGCGGACATCGCGGTCCTCCAGCAGAGGGGCCTCAGGGCGCTGACAAGTGAAGAAACCGCCTGGTATCAGAAATTCATTGGTGCGGTGAAAACTGGAGCAAAGCAGGAAATCACAAATCTGACAGCCGCTATGCCGGTCACGATCATCGACAGAGTGATTGACGATATGAGAAAGAGCCATCCGCTCCTGTCGGCGATCCAGATTAACGACGCGGCAGGCGCTCAGAAACTGGTTATGAATGGCGTCCAGATGGCGTCGAAGCTGGGCGGATGGGGACAGATCACAAGCGCTATCAGCACAGAGCTGGCAGGCGAAATTAAAGTGATCGACGTGACCGTAGCAAAGTACACGGCATACTTTATCATCCCGAAAGATTTTGTTAAATTCAACTTTACCTTTGCCCCGATGTGGGTGGATCAGTACATCCGAATCATCCTGTCAGAATCCATCGCATTCGGGCTGGAAAGGACGATCGTGACCGGCGACGGAAACAGTCAGTTTATCGGCATGGACAGAAACATCACAACCCAGAGCGGAGGAGCGTATGCCCAGAAGACTGCTGTAAAGATCACGAACTGGGATGATGATTATGCTGATGTGGTAGCCGGCATGGCCGTCGATTCAAATGGAGACGACAGAGATGTTCCGGAGGTGCTGCTGGTAGTCAACCCGCAGGATAATATCAAAAAGATCCGCAAAGCACAGAACACGATCACACATGCAGGAATCATCGACATGATCAGCCTTACATGGCCGACAAAAGTCGTAACCAGCAGCATGATGACTCAGGGTAAGGCAATCGCAGGAATCGCAGGCAATTATTTCGCCGCGATCAATGGCGGCACATCCGGAATCATTGAATTCGATGATTCGAACCAGTTCTTGGAGGATAACCGGATCTACACGACAAGAGTGTACGGCAATGGCCAGCCGATCGACAACAACAGCTTCGTGCTGCTGGACATCTCCGAAGTAGAAGCGCCTGCTCTCCCTGTTAAGGTTAAGGGCAAGGTAAAGACTGAGGCCGGCGAGTAGAGATTAGGGGGTGACTGCAATGACGGAGACGGTGTATAAGATGCTGCTCAGAAAGCTGCATGTCACCTACGATCCGGACGAAGACACAGAGCAGAGGATCCGCGACGAAGGAACCGCAGGGATCAAGCTGATACAGAGATATTGCGATCCTGATGCAGACTGTGAGCCGGGTACCAGATGCGGGGAACTGCTCTGTGAGTACGTCATGCGGGCCGAGGCCGGCGCCGCCGACACGTTCCTGAAAGATTTTGCTCAGGACATACTGGAGATCCAGACAGAAACCGACGTCAACAGATACGCAGAGGCGATGGGATATGCTGAAACCTGATAAAAGATCTTTTCAGACGTACACGGACGGCTGGGGAACGTCCCTGGCTGTCCGGGACCGGCGGATCACGGAAACGAAGCAGGAAGTAATTCATTTCGCGGAGCAGGTTGTAGGGGAAAGGCGCTTCTGGGACGCTTATGTACATGACGTCCGGATCGTGAAGACAGTACTGGTGCCGTATGACACAAACGTCGATATGGACGATATTTTCCTGATCGGAGACAAGCAGTACGAAGTCAGACAGAAGCAGCTTTATGACAGGACACGGCCGGCGTCGTGGCTGCTGTCGTTGTCAGAAGCCGTGATCAACTACAAGAGGAAACCATGAGTACAACCAAAATCAATCCGGGGCGGCTACGCGCTGAGTGCGAGAAGGCCCTGACTGAATACAGGGACATGAATTTCCACCGGCTGAAAACCGTGATCGATAAGACGTCGAAAGAAGTCACGTCTGAGATCAAAGAAAAAGCGCCGGTAAGGAAGTATGGACTCCGCGGAGGCAGATACCCGCCGGGATCGTACAAGAAGAGCTGGACATCGAAGAAAAGCCTGGAGACATCCGGACGATATGCGAGACTGATATACAACGCAAAACACTATCAGCTGGCCCATCTCCTGCAGCATGGCCACGCGCTGAAGGGATATTTTGCGAACAGGACCAGCCTGACAAGAGTACCGGCTTATCCGCATATACCGTCGGATGAGGAAACGGCAGTGAAATTTACGTTGGCGGTCGAGAGAGAACTGAGAAAATGACCAGAGAAGCCGTAAAAGACATGATTCGCAGGATGAATATCTCGTTCGACGAAGAACATCCGGATCATATCAGCGGGGAAAACCTTCAGGACATCGAACCGCCGTTCCTGGAATACATCCTCAGAGATAAACCGGTATTCGCGGATGGATCGAGGTATCTGGACATCAAAGAACTGGAGGTTATACTCTGGTCCGATACGGAAACCTGTGAGGAAGAAGGAAACATAAAAGAAATCCTCATGGCAGAAGACCTGCGCTGGAAAGTCAGCAGGGAATTCGTCGAGGAAGTGCTGATGTGGAGCATCAGTTATATCATGGAGGTATAACACAATGGCAAATATTTATCACTATGATGTGAAGAACTGCTATTACATCCCTGGAGTTCGCAACGCGGACGGCACGATCACATACGACACAGAAAGAGCAAGACAGGAAAAGGGGCTCATGTCGATGGAAATGCAGCCAGAAGGGGAAGTCAACAAGATCCGTGCGGATGGAATCGACTATATCATTTACATGTCGAATAATGGATATACTGGAACGCTGAATTTTGTACAGATCTCCGACGAATTTAAAGTGGATAATCTGGCAGAGAGAAAAGATGTTATGACCGGGATCCAGTACGAGGATGCAGACAGCACGCCGACGCCATTCGCCCTGATGGGAGAATTCAAAGGCGATTCAGAAGGAATCCGCTGGATCTACTATAACTGCACAGCGGCCAGACCAAACATGGCAGGAGACAACAAAGAAAACCAGAAAGAACCGGACACAGAGTCCCTGAACATCACAGTGGCTCCACTCCCTGTAACAATCGACGGAAAGGACGTCAATATCGTTAAGGGCGGAATCACGAAGTCTATCAATGCAGAGACTTATAACAAGTGGTTCACGAAGGTATCGATCCCAGGAGTAGCATAATGGAGAAGGTGCTGCAGATCGAGGAGGGCAGAAGCTATAATTTCAAGGCTTCTGCCCTTTCGCCTATTCAATATAATCGCATTTTCAAGGGCAGGGACTTCCTTCGGGATATCGAAGAAATGGCCGAAAAGGCACAGGAAATGGAAGAAAACGAAGAGACGACACTGAGCGTAGAAAACTACGAACAGTTTGTTCGTCTCTCTTATCTTTTTGCTTATCAGGGGCTGGCGCCAACACCAACCAGGACGAAGGAGCAGGAAGAATTTCTGGAAAAGTATCCGGACCCGTGGACGTGGATCGACAGTTTTAATACTTTTTCGATCTATAAAATGCTGCCGGACATCGTAGAAGTCTGGTATGGCGGAGACATCCGTCTGGTAAAGCCAAAAAAAGCGGAGCCCGCACCACCAGAAGAATAAGCGTCGCACTGTACTTTCTGCGCTGTAAGGAGCTTGGACTGACCATGGAAGAGCTTGACTGCATGGAAAGTGGCATGGTGTGGGACATGATCACTGAACGGGACAACGACAATTACAAGTACCCGATTCAGGCGGGGCAGCACGAATTCGATGAATTCATAGGAGGTTGACATGGCGTCACGTGTAAAAGGCATAACGATCGAAATCGGCGGTGACGTTACAGGGCTGGACAAAGCTCTGCAGGGCGTCAACTCCGAGATCAGAACGACAGAAAAAAATCTGAAAGACGTTGAACGTCTGCTGAAGCTGGACCCGGGAAATACGGAACTCATCCAGCAGAAGCAGAAACTCCTGAAGGAAGAGATCGGGAAAACGAAAGACAAACTGGACCAGCTCCGGGAAGCGGACAAAATCGCAAAACAGCAGCTGGATTCAGGAGATCTGGGACAGGACAAGTACGACGCGCTGCAGAGGGAGATCGCCGAAACAGAATCGAAACTCGACGGACTGCAGCAAAAAGCGAAAGAATTCGGCGGAACGATGTCTCAGCATATGCAGCTGGCCGGCGATAAAATGCAGGACATTGGTTCGAAGATGTCCGATGTAGGCGGAACGATGACCCAGAAAGTCACTGTTCCGATCGTAGGAGTCGGGACGGCAATTGTCAAAACTGCGGCAGATTTCGAGGCCCAGATGGACAAGGTCAGCGCTATTTCCGGAGCGACAGGCGGAGATCTGGACAGGCTGAAGGAAAAGGCGCGTGAGATGGGCGAAAAGACCCAGTTCTCTGCGACAGAAGCGGGTGAGGCTTTTGAGTATATGGCCATGGCCGGATGGAAAACAGATGACATGATATCCGGCATCGACGGAATTATGAGTCTGGCCGCTGCATCCGGTGCCGATCTGGCTACGTCATCCGATATTGTTACTGATGCCCTGACAGCATTCGGAATGTCGGCAGAAGAGGCGGGACATCTGGCAGACATCATGGCTGCCGCGTCGTCCAACGCCAACACGAACGTCGAGATGATGGGCGAGACTTTCAAATATGTCGCACCTGTAGCCGGCGCAATGGGCTATTCGGCAGAGGATGTGTCGGTAGCAATCGGCCTGATGGCAAACTCAGGAATCAAAGCATCACAGGCAGGCACATCGCTCAGGACGCTGATGACCAACATGGCCAATCCGACAAAAAATATGAAGGAGGCGATGGACACACTCGGGGTTAGTCTGGATGACGGCCAGGGGAACATGAAATCGTTCCGGGAAGTCATGGACGATATCAGGAGTGGTTTTGGCGATTTGAAGATTCCGATGGACGAATACAACCGGACGGTTGAAGACCTTCAGTCGAAAATGGACGATGGGACGATCACGGCGGAGGAATACGATGAAGAAATCCACGAACTGAATAAACGCGCGTTTGGAGCAGAAGGCGCCATGAAAGCCCAGGCTGCGGCAATGCTGGCCGGAAAAACAGGTATGTCGGGACTGTTGGCAATCGTAAACGCGTCCGAAGAAGACTATGATAAGCTGACAGGAGCCATAGATAACTGCAACGGGGTGTCGCAGGAAATGGCCGACACTATGATGGACAATGTGTCTGGCCAGATCAAAATTGTGATCTCACAGCTGCAGGAACTGGCTCTGCAGTTAGCGGAAACACTGTTGCCAATGGTTAAAGACGGCATCGCATGGCTGCAGAAGGTTCTCGACAAATTTAATAGTCTGGATCCAAAGACACAAAAACTGATTGTTAAGATCGGGATGATCGCGGCAGTCGTTGGACCTGTCCTTCTGGTTGTCGGGAAAATCATAGCTGTGGTTGGCAGCGTGGTGAGCGGGATCGGGTCGGTAGTCGGCGCGGTCGGCGCGGCATCTGCAGCAGCAGGTGGATTGATCCCGATGATCGCAGGCATTGCAGCAGCAGCGGCACCGTTCCTGATCGGCGGGGCGATCATAGCAGGCATTATCGCGGCCATAGTCCTGATCGTAAAACACTGGGACGACATTAAAGAGGCCGCCGGCAAGGTGAAGGAAAAAGTCGGCCAGATGTGGGAAGGCGCAAAAGAAAAAGCGTCTGAAGTATGGGGCGGTGTAAAGGATACCGTCAAGAATGCTTATAACGCGATCAAAGACGTCCCGGTTATCGGCCCGATTTTCGAGACAATAACAGGGACTCTGAAGAACCAGCTGGACTTTATAAAAAACATCTTCACCGGCGACTGGTCGGCAGCCTGGGACAATGTAAAAAATATTGCAGGAGGAGCTGTTGATGGCGTCAAAGGTGTGTTCGGAGATGTGAAAGACGCAGCAGGGAAGGCATGGGAAGTTGTTAAAGATGTGCCGGTTATCGGTCCGCTGCTGGACGAAATGAAGAACACGATGTCGCTGCAGATCGACTTTGTTAAAAATGTGTTTACGGGCAATTGGTCCGGAGCGTGGGAAGACATAAAGGGGATCTTTGGAGGATTCGTCGACAACATAAAGGCCGGATTTGACACGATCAAAGAGTCCGCGTCTTCGAAGTTCTCAGAAATCCACGATACGATATCGGGGAAATGGGACACGATTAAAACAAAATCGGCTGATGCTCTGAAGATCATGGCCGACGTGACGTGGCAGAAAAGCGGGGAAATGCTGTCGGCGGTCAACGACAAATTCGAACAAATCAAACAGGGAATTTCGGACAAGCTGAACAATGCGAAAGAAACTGTGCGCACAGTCATCGACAAGATCAAAGGATTTTTCAATTTCGAGTGGAAGCTGCCGGAGCTGAAACTGCCGCATATCATTGTAGGCAGTTACATAGATGTCCCTGTTCTGGGAACAATCCCGGATCCGCGGACACTGGACGTCCGGTGGTATAAGAAGGCGATGGATATTCCGAGGATTCTGAAAAACGCGCAGATCTTCGGTGCCGCAGGTGGAAAACTGCTTGGCGGCGGAGAAGCCGGGGAAGAAGTTATATCCGGAAAAAACACTTTACTGCAGATGATCAGGGACGCGGTGGCGTCCGTTATGTCAGTAAAAAACTCTGGGTATAATGCGGCCATGCAGGACACTCTTCAGGCGGCCAGAGTCATGGTCCAGTATGGAAACGTATATATGACGGTCAACGGAGCAGAGGGACAGGACGTTTCAGAACTTGCCGACGCAGTGAGCGAACGGCTCAAGGGCAATTATGAAAGAGAAAAGAAGGTGTGGGCATGATCAGCTATTTTACATATGCAGGACAGAGAAGCACCGACTACGGGATTCTGATTGACAGCCACGAAGGTATGACAACGCCGGATCGGGACTATGAACGGGTAGACATTCCGGGAAGAAACGGGACACTGACCGTGGACAATGGCAGGTACCTGAATGTTGACATTACATACCATTGTGGGATCGGCATGGAATTCCAGGACAATATGGGGCAGTTCCTTGCGTGGATCATGTCGAAAACAGGATACAACCGGCTGGAAGACACCTACCAGACGGATTATTACAGAATGGCGCGGGTAAAGACCGCGCCATCTCCGTCTATAATCGGAAAGATGAAGATGGGCACGTTCGACATGATTTTCGACTGCAAGCCGCAAAAGTACCTGAAGACAGGAGAAACAGAACAGACGTTTACATCGAATGGAACCATTACAAATCCGACCCTGTACACAGCTCTTCCACTGATCCGCGTATACGGGACAGGAACATTGAAGATCGGGGCCACGACGATCACAATCAATTCGGCCGGATCCTATACTGATTTTGACTGCGAAATTCAGGACGCATTCTGCGGATCCACCAACTGCAATGGCAAGATCACGCTGAATAGCGGAAACTTTTTCTCACTGGCTCCAGGGTCGAACGGGATCGTAAAGAGTGGAAATATATCCAGAGTGGTGATAACTCCGAGGTGGTGGACGCTATGATACCGATTCTTTTTCCGCAGGGCGAAGAGGATTTTACATCGAACGGGCTCGGACGGCTGGCCGACGCGACGGACTGCACGGTCACAGAAGAGCGAAACGGCGCCTATGAGTTGACGATGACTTATCCGATTACAGGCGTGCATTTCAGCGATATTACACACTCGAAAATCATCTACGCAAAGCCTTCAGACGGAAAGGACCCTCAACCGTTCCGAATCTACTACATCGGCAAGCCGCTGAACGGGATCACAGAGATCAGGGCGGAACATATCAGCTATCAGATGACACACATCCCGGTCAAACCATTTACAGCTCAGAGTGTATCCGGAGCTCTGGCAGGTCTGGAAAGCAATGCAGCAGAGGAATGCCCGTTCACGTTTTGGACAGACAAAAGCACGACAGCGGCCTTCAAAGTAGAAGTGCCTTCTTCAATGCGCTCCCTGCTGGGCGGACAGCAGGGGAGTATTCTGGACGCGTATGGAGGAGAATGGGAGTTCGACGGATATACGGCAAAACTTTACAACGAACGCGGACAGGACAAAGGGATCACACTCAGATACGGCAAGAACATTGTCGACATCAAACAGGAAGAAAACATCAGCTCAACCTATACGGGGGTTATGCCGTACTGGAAAGGGACTGACTCGGATGAAGTAGGGACTGATGAGATTCTGGTAACCTTGCCGGAAGGCGTTCTGCATTCGAACAATGCGTCAAATTTCCCGTACCAGCGGACAATCCCGCTGGACATGTCCGGAGATTTTGAGAACCCGCCGACAGTGGAAAGACTACGGGGAGCGGCAAACTCTTATATGGTCGCGAACAATGTCGGGATTCCTCACGTCTCCATTGATGTCAGCTTTATAGCTCTCTGGCAAACAGAAGAGTATAAGAACATTGCAAATCTGGAGCGCGTCAATTTGTGTGATACGGTAACAGTTCAGTTTGAAAAGCTGGATATCTCTGTTAAAGCAAAAGTGGTTAAAACAGAATATGACGTTCTCAGGGAGCGATATAAGTCTATCAAGGTTGGAAATTCGACGACTAACTTAGCAAGGTCCCTGATCGACGACATGGCCAACACGGTCAATGGAGCGACAGGGCGGTTGGCTACGAAGACTTTTCTGCAGAAATCCGTAGAAAGAGCAACGAAACTATTGAGCGGAGGTCTGGGCGGATACGTCGTAATAAATACAAACGCCGACGGCCAGCCGGAAGAGATCCTGGTCATGGATGAGTCAAGTACAGACACAGCGTCGAAGGTCATCCGGATCAACAAGAACGGAATCGGTTTTTCGACGACGGGTTATGACGGAGAATACAGGACGGCGTGGACGATCGACGGCCACTTTGTCGCAGACTTCATTGATACCGGGAACCTGCAGGCGAATCTGATTAAGGTGGGCCGTATACAGGATGCCGCTAATAAAAACTATTGGGACATGGAGACCGGCGAATTTCGTCTTGCAGCAGAAACGATGATCGGCGGCAAAACGATCGACGAACACATGGAAGACGCCGACTGGTCGCTGACACAGGAAAAAGTATTTAATGCACTGACAAATAACGGCCAGACTCAGGGAATCTATCTGAGCAACGGAAAACTGTACATCAATGCAGACTACATCAAAACAGGGACGATCAGCGCGGATCTGGTTAAAGCGGGAACGCTGAAGAGTCAAAACGGACTTACAAAACTCAATCTCGACGACGGAACATTTCGGATTGGTTATCCATATTGGCTTAAACTCGATCAATCAGGGAAACTGAGCGGAGGGAAGGAAGAATACGACGTCACAACTGGTTTTTATGACGATCAATATGGCTATATCGATTTCTCTGCATCAACAAATGTAAAGGGAGAAGGCGTCCAGAAAGGATTGCAGATACAGGGAGGCGTACTGAGAATCAGCACATATAGAATAGCAGTTGCACAGTCAACAGACGCAGATGACGCGGCTTATGTGGGCGGAACGGGACGCATGGATTATATTGAATGGATTAGAGGTTTGGAAGATGGAAGGGTGCAATGGCTGCCAAAACACGTGAATTTTATAAATGGAATTATGTGTTCTGAACTGTCAACACCGATTGATTGGAGTGACTATGAATAATAATTCGGAGAAAATAATCGCGATCGCTGCACTGATTAAAGGGTTTGCAACAAGCCAGTTCAGGATCAATCAGATTGATCCGTCACTTGCTTATATCATCATGAAATCAGTATGTGAACACTATGCAGAGAAATATATTGACGAGTCGGTGCTGAGCAGAGTGAGTTTTGTGGATGACGAGAAAAGAGAAAGAAGGATAACCGAAACTAAAACGGGGACAATCGAAGATCTGAAGAAAGATATGGAGAACATGGGCTTTAAACCGTCCAAAACGGAAGAAACGGAAACCGCTGGAAACACAGGCTCCTGAAGGAATAAGGAGGAGAAAAAGTGCAGAGGAAGTATGCAAAACTGGATGTAGTGCCGGGACAGAGTCCGCAGCGCTGGCATGTCAGTCAGCACGATAAACGGAGCAGGCACATTATATTCTCCCTGTTCGCAAGAGATGGGACCTTATCGCTCCCGTCAGGAACAACAGCGACGCTGGAGGGGAGAAAACCGGACGGGACAGATCTGGTCCTGTCGGCCAGCCTTAACAATCTGGCTGTTACGATTGATCTGCCGGAATCAGCGGCAGACACGGCAGGAACTATCCCCTGCAGGATCCTGCTGAAATCAGGGGATAAAAGACTATACACAGAAACTTTTGAAATTATTGCAGATCCTGACGTGAAGGAGGCATAGTGTGTATACAAAAAGGATAAAATTAGGCATTACTCCGGGAGAAGATCCAAAAGTAATCCATGTCAGCCAGTACGATGCCGGCAGCAGAACGATCGAACTGGAGCTGTTTACGGAAGAGAATACAGAGATGACGATCCCGTCATCAGCGACGGCAGTTGTAAACGGCACGAAGCCGGACGGTAATGCCTTTAGCTATGACGCGACTCTGTCAGAGGGTGTGGCCACAGTAGTAATCACAGAGCAGATGGCGGCAGTCGCAGGGAAAGTTCCATGTAAGCTGGTAATCAGCAGCGGAAGTGAGAAGCTCCTCACAGAAAAGTTTATTCTCGAAGTGGACCGCGCGGCGATGGACAAGGACACTGTAAGTTCGGATTCAGAGCTTAGAGAATTCGCGGAAATTATGGCGGATCCGTCTGTTGTAGTAGAGGCGGCCAACAGAGTGACGGAAGCGAAAGAAGCGGCAGAGGCGGCAGCGGCAGCGGCGATCGGCACAAAAGAATCGGTAGACAATGCAGAAGGCAGAATCAAAGCAGTAAAAGACGAAATTGAAGACATCAAAGGACAGATCGAAGAAGACAAAACCGATATTGATGAAGCTCTTCAGGACCTGAATGAAAGCAAAGAAGGGGCGCTGCGGTCGATTCTCGAAGCGAAAGAAAATGCGGTTGGCGTAATTGAAGATAAAGCCGCAAACGTCGCTCGGATGAAATCGAACGCTGAGACCGTGGCGGCACAGGCACTCGCGAAAGCCAACAATCTCGACAATGCATTCGCGGATGTAGAGGCATCCGCAAACCAGTTGAAATCGGCCGTCACTAATATGCAGCTGTTGCTCAGCCAGAAGGTTGACGGAGGATATGCTGACCAGCAGGGATATCTCCATCTGACATCAAACGGAGATGACGTCGGCGGAAAAATCGGACCTTTTGCAAGTTCAGGTGGTGGCGGAGGATCATCCGGCGGCAATAATGCTGTATTTGATGCGCGGAACGCTACTGGATGGATCAGCAAAACTATAGCAAGCGGAGACAGCTGTGAGATCAAGATCGAGTGGTCATCGACTGAAGAAGATCTTCCGACAGGGAACGGAGTATTAAAGGTCTATGTAGGCGGCAATGTAAAAGCGTCTCTGGAAGTCGCGCAGGGAATCATAACGACAGACGTGTCTAAGTACCTTACGACAGGATCAAACCTGATTTCATTCAACATTTCAGATACATACGGGAACAACAGGACGTTTAATGTAACCGTAACTGTTGAGGTGCTGTCTCTCACATCACCTTTTGATCCGTCAACTCAGTACGACAGCACGATCCTGTTCCCGTACATCCCAAAAGGATCCGTCAGTAAGACGATGTACTTTTACCTGGACGGGAATCTGCTGGGAACATATGAAACGTCGGTATCGGGTAGACAGCTGACATACACAATTCCGCAGCAGTCACACGGATCACATACACTCAGGTGCTATTTTGAGTGCGAGATCAACGGCCAGACAGTCAAATCAAATGAGCTGTATTATGAGATCACCTGCATCGATCCGCTGAGCGATGAGACAATCATAGCGAGTTCGTTTGATATGATGGAAGTACAGCAGTTCACAACGATTCAGCTGTCGTATTCAGTGTATAATCCGGCCGGCCTGACGGCAGAGGTACAGATCTACGCAAATGACGTTCTTCTGACATCTCAGACAGTAGACAGGACGGAACAGAATTATTCATACAGAGCCGACACAGTAGGAGAACTGGAGCTCAAGATTGTAAGCGGAACCACAGAAAAGAGCTGGGTCATCACAGTCACAGAATCAGAGATTGATGTAGAAGCGGAAACAGAAGCCCTTGCTTTATACCTTTCGAGTAAGGGGAGATCGAACAACGAAGCAAATCCGGGGACATGGGAATATGAAGATATTTCCGCACAGTTCGCCGGCTTTAATTTTGTATCGGACGGATGGCAGACAGATTCCGACGGGATCACAGTGCTGAGAGTGTCAGGAGACGCAAGACTGACAATTCCATATAAACCGTTTGCTTCCGATTTCAGGGCAACGGGGAAAACGATCGAACTGGAATTCGCGACAAGAAATGTCCTGGACTATGATGCCGTGATTCTTTCATGCATGTCCGGAGGCAGAGGAATCAGTCTTACTGCACAGGCGGCAGTGATGGCGTCAGAACAGTCGACAATCAGAACTCAGTACAAGGAAGATGAACACGTCAGGCTGTCTTTTGTGATTGAGAAACGCGCAGAAAACAGATTGATTCTGATTTATATCAACGGGATTCCGTCAGGAGTGGTTCAGTATCCGGCAGACGATGACTTCTCCCAGGTTGACCCGGTCAACATCTCGATTGGAAATAACGACTGTACAATCGATCTGTATTGCATCAGAGTCTATGATCAGGATCTGACAAGACACCAGGCGCTTGAAAACTGGATCGCTGATACACAGATCGGCGCTGTAATGCTGGAAAGATATAAACGGAACAAAGTCTATGACAGTTACGGGGGAATCGTAATTTCACAGTTACCGTCTGATCTGCCGTATATGATTCTGGATGCGGATGAGCTGCCGCAGTATAAGGGGGATAAAAAGAAAATCTCAGGGTCTTTTACAGATCCACTCAATCCGGGAAGATCCTTCGATTTTACGGGATGCGAGATCGATGTCCAGGGAACGTCTTCAGCACCGTATGCAAGGAAGAACTACGATATGAAGTTCAAGGGCGGGTTTAACATGGCCACAGGAAAGGTTAACAATTATGAGCTGTATACCGGCGCAATTCCGTTTAACCGTTTCGTAATGAAAGCCGATGTGGCATCGTCAGAAGGAGCAAACAATGTTGAACTGGTAAAGCTTTATAATGACATCTGTCCGTATAAGACACAGGAAATGGAAGCAGATGAGCGTGTCAGGTGGGGTATCTACGGTTTTCCGATCGTTATCTTCTGGCATGATACTGTTTCAGACACTACCAGCTTCTTAGGAAAGTATAATTTCAATTTCCCGAAAAGAGCTCCGGAACCATACGGCTACAGCGGAGATATGGAATCATGGGAATTCCAGAACAATACATCAGATATGATGCTTTTCAAAGGGTCGGATTTTGACTCTGATTATACGGATCCGGAAACGGGAGAAACATATAAGGCGTGGAAGAACGACTTCGAGGCGCGTTTCCCGTCTGATGAATGGGAAGACATCACGATCCTGAAGGAGTTCGTGGATTTTGTTGTGTCAACGAATCGGGCTGACGCAACAAATGATCCGCTGGACGAAGCAGCAGAATATGGAGGAGTAGAATATACGATTGACTCTGCGGAATACCGCCTCGCAAAATTCAAAGAAGAATTTCCGACTTATGCAGAGCTGAACACATTCCTGTTCTACTATATATTCACAGAACTTTTCCTGATGGTTGACTCCAGGGCGAAGAACCTGTTCGTTGGTTTTAATGGTTCTCCAGTTACGGCAGAGGGAAGGGCGGCGACGCGTAAAGCAACAGCGCAGCCTTACGATATGGATACAGGACTTGGTACCAACAATGAGGGCTCTCTGGTATTCGGCTACGGGCTGGAAGATACAGATTATCTGACAGGAGGAGCAAATATCTTTAACGGTCAGGATTCTGTGCTGTGGTGCAATCTTCGCGATTCCTACAGGGCTGAGATTGTCAGCATGTACAAAACACTCAGATCATCAGGAGGATTATCCTACAGCAACACGGAAGCACGCTACGAATCACATCAGGAGAAGTGGCCGGAAGCAGTGTGGATCGAAGACGCGTGGTTCAAATATATTGATCCGCTTATCGATCCGGATGAGGGGAAAGAGGCAACGGCTGTCTATCTGCCGATGATGCAGGGATCGAAAGCAGAACAAAGAAAGTGGTGGCTGTCGAATCGCTTTAAGTACATGGACAGCAAATGGAATGCCGGGGATGCACTGTCTCAGGTAATCCAGCTGAGAGGTTACGCTAAAGCAGATATTACAGTCACTCCATACACTGATATCTATCCGACAGTAAAGTACGCGTCTTATCTGGTACAGGCAAGAGGAACAAGAAGAACGCCAACCACACTGGCCTGCCCGCTGGACGCGGTCAACGACACGGAAATCTATATTTACAGCGCTCCTCAGCTGGCATCAGTTGGAGACCTGTCCGGGCTTAAAGTCGGTTTTGCAGATTTCTCGATGGGGACCAGACTGCAGGACATTAAGATCGGCGATGCTGCGCAGGGGTACGACAATCCGAATTTGAAGACCCTTACACTGGGATCAAATGTGCTCCTGAAGTCGCTGGATGTCAGAAACTGTTCAGCGCTGGGCACGGCAGACCAGAAAACCGTGGACCTTTCAGGCTGCGAAATTATAGAAAATGTATACTTTGATGGAACAGCTGTCACGGGAGTTGCACTGCCAAACGGTGGAAACGTAAAGATCTTACACATGCCGGCCACAATTACAAATCTGACTTTGATGAATCAGAAAAACATTACAGATCTGACAGTTGCATCTTACGACAATGTAACAACACTGAGGATCGAAAATAGTTCCGTAGACACGAAAGCTATTTTGCAGGCTGTTCCGGCATCTTCGAGAGTCAGACTGATCGGGATCGGCTGGGAGGTAGCAAACGCTGCAGAAATCGACGGGCTGTATGACATACTTGATACAATGCGCGGACTTGATGAGAGCGGCAACAATACGGAAAAAGCCCAGGTATCCGGCACGATCCATCTGGAATCTATGACCGGGGCGGAAATGGCTGAATTAAGCGCACGCTATCCATACGTGACGATTAATGCAGACCACACGACAAGCTATCTGACCTACATGTCTTATGATGGCGGCACAGAGCTGAAGAAAGTAGCCTGCTATGATGGAATTCCGCAGAACAGCGCTCCGTCAATTCCTTCAAGATCATCCACAGCACAGTATGATTATTCGGCTGTTGGCTGGAGCACGTCACAGGACTCACAGACAGCAGATTACTCAGCTGCAGGACCGACAACAGGTGTCCAGGCCGATACAACACTTTACGCTGCTTACAGTCGGACACTCCGGACATATACAGTCACATGGAAGAACAGCGACGGAACGACCCTGGAAACAGACACGAACGTGCCATATGGATCAACTCCTCACTATGATGGCAGTACGCCGCAGAATCCGACTTCAGGCGGCGGAGCCTTCCAGGGATGGACTCCTGCGATCAGCTCTGTGAGTGGGAATGTCACATACACGGCCTCATATATTGTGACCTATACGGTTTACTTCTATAACGGGTCGACACTGCTGCAGACAGTGCAGAATGTCGCAGAGGGAGGAAGTGCAACGTATACAGGTGCGACACCAACAAAAACCGATGTGGAAAACCCTGAAGATTATGACTTCACTGGGTGGTCGCCGGCGCCAACAAATATAAGAGCAAATACTTCCTGCTATGCTCAGTTTAGTTTCAGCGGAGTCGAGGAAACGATAACAGACACCTGGGAACAGATTATTGCAGCCGTTAACAACGGAACATATAAAAACAGGTATCAGGTTGGAGATACAAAGAAGATTTCGCTTGGATCTGAAGGCGCAGTGGCCATGCAGATTGTCGCGTTCGATACGGATGATCTCGCAGATGGAAACGGAAAGGCTCCAATTACATTTATTTCAAAACAGATTTTAAAGACGGATCACAGAATGAATCCATCACGTTCTGGATCGTCAGGAGCGTATGACGAAGGGACCGGAACTATCGGCGGCTGGGAAAAGTGTGAAATGCGCTCTTATTTAAAAGAGACGATTAAACCGCTTATTCCGTCAACAGTTAGCTCGGCGATTAAAGAAGTTACAAAGTATAGCAGGATCTATAACCCTGCAGGAAATGCGGTTGATAATGTAGCGTCAACAGAGGACGTCTGGATTCCATCCAGAAAGGAAATGAATTTCGATACATCTTATGAATCAAATTGTCCTGTATATGATTCTGCTTTTCCAGATAATGCATCCAGAATCAAGATGAAGACCGGCGCGACAAGCGCTGCGTGGTGGTGGCTGCGGTCCGCTTACAACTATAGTTCCTTCGGTATCGTCTATAGCGGCGGGAGTAGCAGTAACAACGGTGCGTACGACTCAGGGGGCGTCGTGCTCGGCTTCTGTTTATAATCCAGAATCTTACAATCCAGCGGGCTCGTCCCGCTGGATTCCCGGGCATACCAGTGCTAAACCCTTAGCCGCGTAAGCGGCCGAAAATTTATGGACTTTTCAAAGTGATTCCGATACAATCTATGCAGATTGGAGGAAAGATGATGTCTGTTATCAAAAGCAAACGAGGCGAATCCGAGATGGAATTCATCTATACGGCAAGACAATTGGAAATACACACGATTAGAAAATGTGTTCATTTTCCGAAGCGATATACCTTTTTTATATCGCAGCCGTTAGCGAATTCAGCGACAAGGATCCACCAGTATGTCAAGAAAGCAAATAGCGTCTATCCAACAAATCAGCATGAAGCTCAGATACGAAGGGACTTCCTGATCCGGGCGAACGCGGAATTGCAAAGTATGGTCTCTGAAATCGAAGTGGCGTATGAACTCTTTGGGATGGATCTGAAAGAAATGAGGTTCTGGATGGACATGGTCGAGAGGGAGATCCGCCTTGTAAAAGCGGTCATGAAGAAAGACAGAGAAAGATATAAAAATCTGCCGTAGAAATATGGGTTGTGTTCTATACGTGATAGTGTCGCTGCGTGGTGGTGGCTGCGGTCCGCTAACAACAATAATAACTTCAATAACGTCAATAGCGACGGGAGTAACAATAACAACAATGCGAACAACTCAGGGGGCGTCGTGCTCGGCTCCTCTCACGCCAGACAGAGTATCCGGAAGGTGAAATCAGTGCGGTCAGGAGAGAAGGAGAAAACAACCCTCGCGGAAACGCGTAAATATCTATTTTGATGCGTCTGGGCGGACGCTGCTTGCATGGCGGTGGTTGCTGGTGATCTGCCGTTACATGCCCATTGACGCTATGCAGTTATATGTAACCAGTCGAAAGCTGTACGAAATAATCAAAATCATGACAAGCGAAGAAAGAAAAGAACGAAGATATCAGAGACGAAAAGCAGAACGCCTGCAGAAAAAGAAACAGAAATACGATTCCTGCGATGATTTCGATCAGGTATTCTCATACGAACACCTATACAGATCATACAGGAAATGCCGCCGTAATGTGGCATGGAAGGCGTCAACTCAGAAGTACATTACACAGGCTCCGTTGATTGTGAAACAGACGTATGACAAGCTGCAGGCTGGAAAGTTCAGATCAGGCGGTTTTTACGAGTTCGATCTGAATGAGCGAGGGAAGGTCAGGCACATAAAGAGCGTCGACATGAAGGAGAGGGTTGTACAGCGACGCCTGTGCGATCATGCACTGGTTCCTGTATTGTCCAGGACATTCGTTTATGACAACGGAGCTTCTTTAGCCGGGAAGGGATATCATTTTTCTATCCGCAGGATCCGTCGGCATCTGCAATGGCATTATCGACATCATGGTAATGAGGGATACATCCTCCTGTTTGACTTTTCGAAATTCTTCGACAATGTGGACCATACCGTCATCAAGGAGATTCTGAGGCGGGAATTCACAGATCGAAGGATCATCGCCCTAACAGAACATTTTATTGATTGTTTTGGCGATCGAGGCCTTGGACTTGGATCACAAATCAGTCAGACTTTCGCCCTGGCATCCGCAAATCGTATGGATCACTATATTAAAGAAGTGTTGCATATTCGCGGCTACGGAAGGTATATGGACGATGGATATTTAATCCATGAAAGCAAGGAATATCTGCAGACATGCCTTCAGAAGATCAGAACAATTTGCGATGAGCTTGGAATTGTTCTCAATGAGAAAAAGACACAGATTGTAAAACTCAGCCATGGATTTACATGGCTGAAATGTCGTTTCTATCTGACTGATACAGGAAGGGTGGTCCAGAAGATTTATAAGAAATCCGTCGTCAGGCAGCGCAGGAAGTTGAAAGCACTCCGCAGACTGTTCGATCTGGGAAAACTGTCACTGGAAGATGTTTATACATCGTTTCAGAGCTGGCGGGCATATGCGCTGCACTTCGATGCATGGCATACGATAAACAATATGACGGCGTTGTATGACAAATTGTCCTCCGACTCCTGTATTTTACAGGGGGGGAATTCTAACCAATTATATAGATAAGTTGCAAATAGCATCTTCCAGTTGGAAGGTGCTTTTTTCGTAGTTGGAAAGGAGAACTACTATGAGCTTACAGTTGATACTCAAGGACAAAACGGCGATTGACATCGTAGAATCAGGACTGTCAGGACACATCGTCATGCAGTGCGCCGATCAGGAGGAGTTTAATGATATCTGGCTGCAGATCGATTCTGAGGCAGTCAGAGAATACACGATCGAGAAAGATGGGACTGTAGTCCAGTCTGTCAACAATGCGACGCTGACAGGGACGCAGACAGTAACAAATCCGGACGGGACACTCACATGCCATTTTTACCTTAAAGGCGACATTGTATCGGAGAGCGAAGAATACGCCATTGCCGGCAGGATCCTGATGGGAGAGGAGGAATAATTGTGTCTGATCTGATTGAAAGAGCGCGTATGTATCGCGCGAAAATCGAAGAAAATGCAGCGGTGATGGATGATGAATCTGCAGCTGATTTTCCGGCTTTGTTCCCTGTGTGGTCTCCGGCTGCAGTCACATATATGACAGGGGACAGGGTGCGTTACGGTGAAACCCTGTATAAAGTCCTGCAGGAGCATACATCGCAGGAATCATGGAATCCTGAAGACGCGCCGTCCCTTTTTGCGGAAGTACTTCCGGGCCAGGGCGGAACCGACATCGGAGAGTGGACGCAGCCGGACAGCACAAACCCATATATGACAGGTGACAGGGTTATTTTCAACGGAAAGATCTACGAATCCACCATTGATAATAACGTGTGGTCTCCAGCCGCTTATCCGGCCGGATGGCAGGAGATTGAGTGATGAGCTGGTCGGTCGTTTGGGCCGTGCTTGCCGCTGCAGGAATCCCGTCGGCGGTTGTAGGTTTTTTAATTACACGACTCAACAAGAAGATCGATAAGAGGGAAAAGGCATCAGAAGAACGGGAGCAAGCGAGGATCAAGAGCCAGACAATGATCGTCAAGCTCATCATGGCGTCCTTATCGCTCGGAGAAGCAACTGCGGAAGCGTTACAGCGGATCCCAGATGCTCACTGTAACGGCGACATGGATAGTGCACTAACTTATGCAAAAAATATAAAAGCAGAATACAGAGACTTTGAACATGAGCAGACCGCAAAGGCTGTGAATGGGTGATAGAAATCTGATATAATACAACAGGATTGTCGCTTTAGGCGGTCGGTCACCTCTGAAAGGGGGTGACGCTATGGTAACGTATGCAGACCTGTTCGCACTTGGAACATTCGTCGTAAGCATCATTACTCTGTGCGTCATGTTGATGCACAAAAAATAGCAACGGCCGCCATACCAGTTCGCAGCTGGTAAGGTGGCCGTTCGCCGTATACACTATTCGGTGACCGCCGCCGTGCACAAGCGACAATCCCTTTGTAAGATTATTATACCATTCGATTGTCATAAATCAAATTTTTCCGACTCAGCGAGTCGGTTTTTTTATGTGCAAAAACGGAAGGGGGCAGCACGTGGATAAGACGTTTTGGAAAGCGGCCGGAATCAGAGCCATTAAAACCGTCTGTCAGACAGCAATGGCGACGATCGGGACGGCCGCGCTGTTAACAGACGTTAACTGGACGGCAGTTTTCAGCGCGTCGGCGCTGGCCGGAATGTTATCTGTACTGACATCAATAATTACAGGACTGCCGGAAGTGGAGGAATAACATGGGATATACAACAATTTACCCGCTGACGATAGCGAAAAGCATTTCGTACAGAGCAGGTCAGCGCAATATCAAGAATGTGATCGGTGTTGTTATCCATAACACTGGTAACAATGGAGACACGGCAAAAAACAACGTTCACTATTTTTCAAAATCCGGAACCAATCCAAGGAATGCAGGAGCGCATCTTTTCGTCTCTAGAGACGGAGACATCCAGCAGTCAATCCCGTTTGAATTTTCCGCGTATTCCGTCGGAGATAAAAACGGCCGTGGATCTTACTATGGCAAACTGACAAACAGCAATACAATCAGCATCGAGCTGTGTGACATTGTCAGTAAAGATATTTCAGCTCAGCAGATCGAATCAGTAAAGTCGATTCTGGCTTATCTCAAGACGATCTGCCCGAATATAAAATATATCGTAAGACATTACGATATTACCACTAAGAGCTGTCCGGCCAGGTATCTCAATAAATCAAAATGGGAGAATCTCAAAGCGGCAATCCAGGGCGGGTCTTATACGATCATCGACAATGTCACTCCGGAAACATTACACGTAGACGGATATGTCGGCGAACTGACTGTGCGTGTATGGCAGAGGATCATGGGAACTGTACAGGATGGAGAGATTTCCGGCCAGCTGCAGAGTCTCAGGAAATACCATCTGCGCTTTACCAGTTCCGCCCTGGAATATGGTTCTGGAGGATCTCAGCTGATCAAGGCTGTACAGAAAACCCTCGGAGTAGATCAGGATGGCCAACTTGGACCGGTCACGATCAAGGCTATACAGGACAGAGTCGGTGCTTTTCCTGACGGTTACTTCGGAGAAAAAACAGCAAAGGCTCTTCAGGAAAAACTCAACACAGGAGCTTTCTGAGAAGATGAGTAATGTCAAATTGATGCAAGGTGACTGCTTGCAGCTGATGAAGGACATCCCAGATAAAAGCATTGATATGATTCTATGTGATCTTCCATACGGAACAACTAAAAACGCATGGGATAAGAAGCTTGATTTGGATAGATTGTTTACAGAATATAACAGAATTTCCAAATCGGGGGGGGGGTACAGGTCTTATTCTCTCAGTTGCCATTTACAGCGGATCTCGTTAATGCAAATCGGAAAAGATTTAGATATGAGTGGATCTGGCAGAAGAATAACGTAACAGGGTTTTTAAATGCAAATCGAATGCCGCTTAAAGCCCACGAAAACATTTTAGTATTTTATGATCGTCTCCCTGAATATCATCCACAGAAAAGGCGTGGATTCAAACCATATAGAACCAAAAGAGAGCATGACTCGACAAACTACGGAAAGCAAGTTGAAACGGAAACAAATAATACAGACGGTTCGCGGTATCCAATTGACGTCCTTCAGTTTGATACAGTCCATGGATCAATGAGAGAACACAGCCATCCAACACAAAAGCCTGTTCCTTTACTCGAATACCTCATAAAAACATACTCAAGTGAAGGTTGCACGGTATTAGATAGCTGCATGGGATCCGGATCAACGGGAGTTGCCTGTGTGAATACGTCTCGTGATTTTATCGGCATTGAGTTGGATGAGGATTATTTTCAGATCGCAAAGGAACGCATTAGAAGGGCGGAACTGTGATGGGAATCCACAGAAAAACGACCCGTTACCTGTGAACATGTGGACAATAACTTACTGGCAACTTACTCGGGGATATTAAGGCCCTGCCGACTATATACGGCGGGGCCATTTTGATAGGAAAATGGATATTCAAAGACAAATCACAATGGAAGATACAAACGAAGAGTATCAGAAGTTTGTCGATAAATTCAAAGCAAAGAAAACGACGGATGACTGTTACACGCCTGACAACATATACGAGACAGTTCTGAATTGGGTAGCAAAAGAATATAAGGTTAATCGGGAAAAGGTTGTTCGGCCGTTCTGGCCGGGAGGCGATTACCTGAAGTATGATTATTCGGACGGATGTGTGGTTGTGGATAATCCACCATTTTCAATCGTAACACAGATCTGCCGGGATTATATGGAAGCGGGAATCAAATTCTTCCTGTTCGCGCCACACTTGACGAATTTTTCATCCGGAGCGAAAGTTGATGGATTGACTCACATAATCGCATATTGTCAGATTACATACGAAAACGGAGCAGTTGTGCAAACGTCCTTCCTGACAAACTTGGATCCAGTTTGGAAAGTGCGCAGTGCTCCGGATTTGCATATGGCAGTAACGGAAGCGGATAAAAAGAATCGTCAGGAGAAAAAGAAACAGATGCCTAAATACTCTTATCCTGATGAAGTTATCACGCCGTCGACAATTGCGAAATACGCAAAGTATGGAGTTGATTTCCGTGTAAAGCCGGAGGATTGCTACTTCATTCGAAGCCTGGAATCACAGAGGGCAGAGGGGAAGGCTGTTTTTGGGGGAGGATTTCTTCTTTCGGAGAAAGCAAAAGCGGAAAAAATTGCAGCAGAGAAAGCCGCGACAGAGAAAGCCGCGACAGAGAAAGCAGCGGTAGAGAAGAAAAATAGTAAGGAATGGGAACTTAGCGAGAGTGAATTGAAAATTATAAAAGAACTTGGATGAATAGAAACGACCCTGCCGGATGATCCGGCAGGGCTCTTTTTACGTCATACGTTGTGAAGTGTGTGACCGGGTGTGTGACCCTCATCCGCAAACGTTCATTTTCCTACATATATATACGCCTTCCTAAACCGTGCGTCGGGAGTTCGAGTCTCCCCACGAGCACCAGATTAAAACCGTTGGAATTTCAACATTCTAACGGTTTTTTCTTTTACGTTCAAACTTGTTTTGAAACCCCATTTACCCCCTTTTCTACCCCTTTTGATGTGCTACCCACTGTGCTACCCTTTTGCGAAAGATACGCGGCGACATTGGCAACGTCATCACTATTTAAGTTAGTATATATATTCGCCGTCAGCCGGATGTCACTGTGCCCCATCAGCTTCTGGGCGGTACGGATATCGACTCCCTGACGCGCCAGTTCCGTGCAATATTCGTGCCGGAGGCAGTAAGGAACCAGATCCGGGGCAAGCGGATAAGGAGGGACCAGGGCATTCCGGTAGGTCTTGCATCCCATAGCAAGATTAATCTGACGGGTATAGCTGTTCCAGATCCGCATGCGGGAACTGCCGCCGATCTTTCCGCGGCGCTGTGTCTGAGCGATATATTCATCTCCAGGGATCTCTTTGATCCGCTGGTAAAACACGTCTGGGATCGGGACCAGCCGGTCGGCGTTATCGGTTTTCGTTCCGCGGATATGCAGCGCCGGCAGGCCATTGGATAAGATCCGGATATCGCCGCCCATGGCTGCGGATGCTTCACTGGGACGGCAGCCGCAGAAAAGCATTAAAAGGAAATAGTAGTAGCGCCGGTCCTGTAATCCAACCTGAATAAAAAAACGTCTCTCATGAGCAGTCAGGGCTCTCCTGTGGGACCGCGTTCCTTTAGGCCTTACTATATGCTCTGCAGGATTCTTTCTCAGGAGCCCGTTTTCAACTGCATGGCGGAATAAAAAATTCATCGTCTGATAAACGGCGTTGATCTGGGTCTTGCTGTTCCCGATCTGCTGGTTGATAACTTCCTGACAGTGCAGAGGTTTAATGTCCTTCAGCTTCATATGCCCGATCGGCTCCAGGATGCAATGATTCATTCGGTTGATGTACTTCTTTCGAGTGATTTCTTTCTGATCGGTTTTGTAGGTATCGACGCACCGGGAGGCCCAGTCCTTCAGTGTCATACTGGAATCGACGACCTGTCCGTGTGTTTCGATTTCGATTTTCTTCCTGATCTCTTTTTCGATCAGCTCCTTTTTCGTGTCGGCATAAACACTGTAGCGTTTTCCGTCGACAGTAAAGGTAGTTCGGTATTTGTACTTCTTTGGCATAAACGCTCCCTTCTTTCGCTTAACAAGAAAATGCGGTTGATGTATAATGCTCATGCGTTAAGATTTCCAGACGGCCAGGGCAGCGGCTGGACGGAAACGGCGGACGGGGTGCGACAGCCCCGTCCAAACGCACAGCGGTATATGTGGTACAGCATTCCGTGCGGACATGGGGACGCGATCCGATCCGACCAGGTTAATCAAGTCCCCTCCCAACATTGCGGGGTAGAGTAGAAGCCAACTCGCAAGGCCCATAACCTTGAGATCGATGGTGCAAGTCCATCCTCCGCAACCAATCACGCGCATCAAATGTGACATTTATCTGTAGCTCCTAAACAGATGAGAAAAGGGAGCCGCCTGGTAAAAAGGGCGGCTCCTTTTTCTCTTAACATAAAGAAAACAGCCAACAAAGTGCTTTCATTTTTTTAATGCCTCTTCAACAATTCGAACGATAAATTCATTCCGGCTTAATCCCTGAGCTTTGGCGGCCTGAGTGATCTCTTCCTTTTTCCCTTTAGGGACCATGATCGTGATACGATCATATTTCTGTCGGTTATATTCGTTCTGATATTTCACCTGGTCAAAATCAGCCATCGCGATGTTTCCTTTCCCTGCCGGATCTGATATACTAATTCTGGAAAAGGGCGGCTCCGGCAGGATCGCCGCCCTCGGGTGTCAAGAAGTTCTGAATTAAGCGTTTCTCGCTTCGTTCAGGACTTCTTTTATTAATTTAAGTGCTCTTTCCGTCTTGCCTTCTTCGATCAAGGCTTCCAGCGACAGAAGCAAGGTCATCAATTCTAATCTTGTCATATCCTGTTCCATTTCTTCCTCCTTTCTCCGCCTGCCCGGTGATTTGTTAAGTATTTCCTTAACTGTCTATATTATACAACATATTTATAAATATGTAAATAGGTATTTATAAATATGTTGTATAATCAGATATAAAAATAGGGCCGTGCCAATGAAGGCACAGCCCTTGCAAAAGTGTTCCAACACTTTTTCCGTGTGCCTATATATTACTTTAATAAATCCCACCCGTCAATTTGATTTGCTTTTATCTTTCAACTTCTTCTGCTCACGTTCGATCTGCTTGATACTTTTATCCGGTGTTGGCAGATCCTCCGGCATTGTACCGCCCAGTTCTTTTATTGTATTCCGGACGGCTCTTCCAACCTGATAATGTGTTTCATTTGCTTTGTCCTTTCCAGTAATGTTTTCACGTCTGAGTTTTGCATCTGTCTGAGTGGCACGAAACAGGTTGGCAGCGAGCTCTTCAGATCCCATGAAATCAAGGATTTTCTGGCTTTTCTTTAACCCCTTAAGACGATGAATTTGCTGTGCGGTGAGCCCGCCGTACAGCCCCTGATACCCTCTGTTCTGAAAAGTAGCATACTCCTGTGGTGTTATGATACCGGCTAATTGAGCTGCTTCAACTAATGATTTATTGTGTTCAGTCACCTGTTTGCGGATGGCCAATCGCTTTTGTTCTTCTGTCAAAGAATCGTATGACTCGATCAGTTCCTGCTGGCGGGTCTTTATTGCAAAATAGGTTTGGCCAAGGGCAATTACTTCTTTATGAGGATCTCCGTTCATGACGATTAAATAGCATGCATAACGAGATAATTCAAAGCTGGAAAGCGCTCGATTGGCACCAGAGCCGATTTTGACCATTTCGGTGGTTTCGCCGAAATGGTCAGATATTTCATTTCCGCTATTCTTACACGCCTCCATCGCCTTAAAAATAGTTAGTTCGAAATTCCGATATTCTTTATATTCAAGAATTTTATAGAGCTCTCGTGCATACCAAAATTCCTGACCATATTCGTTGATATGCTTTATGTTTTCGAATATTTGTACATCATAATCCTGTATATTATTCATTATCACTTATCCTTTCTCATAATTTATCTATAACTCTCCCCATACATCTGGAATACTCATCCAAAGGTATAGGATCATAAGCAGGATTCAGGGAAACCAATTCCCCGTCTCCCAGCTTTTTGACATACGATTTCCCATCGACGTAAAAGATTCCAACTTCACCAATCTGCAGATCCGTAGCAGGTTCGATCAGGAGGATATCACCGTCCTGATAATCCGGCTCCATGCTGTCGCCATTTACGCCGACGGCGTAAGCGACTCTGCAGTAATCGTTAGTATTAGGAATATCAATCCGATCAATGGCCGGATCGTCGAAAAGGATCTGGCCGGGACCGGCAGAGGCGGTCTTCTGGTAGTAGCGGATCGGCCGAATATTATCCATTACACGGGATGCAGAGGTAATACAGCGATCGTATTCGACGCCTAACACTGCATCAACAGCACGAACACCGTAATCATCCAGGAGACGATACTTTTCTATAATAGACCATTCTTTGTCAGTAGGACATTTGTCGGCGCTGGCTGACGGATCTTCTGAAAGAAATTCGTCAGCAGTCATGCCGAGGGCGTGAGCAATTTTAATTACAATGTCAATGTCAACTCTGTTACTGTCTCTTTTAATTATTGAATAAATCGTAGATGCTCGGACGCCTATCTTATTTGCCAACTCGTTGGCATTTGTGTTTTTTTGAGCCATTAGCTCTTCTAATCTGATGCCTATTCCCATAATTTTTAAATCTCCTCCTGACTACAATTTAGCATTATTGCGCATTCATGTAAATAAAAAAATATGCACTTGCGTAAAATAGTATTGACGTATAGCGCATTAGCGTATATATTAAGAATAGATTACACGCAATTGCGTATAAAAGGGGGTGTAAAAATGGGCTATCCAAACCTGAGAGCTGAAATGGCCAGAAGCAGAATTACAATTAACGACTTGATGAAAGTAATTCACAAATCAAGACCAGGGATCTCAAACAATCTTAATGGAAAGGGGAGCTTTTCAGTAGACGAAAGTCTGGCAATTCGCGACGCTTTTTTTCCGCAAATGCAGATTGATTATCTGTTCTCGAATGAGGAGAAAAGCACTACCAGCGCATAGAAGCAGATCCAATGAGGTTTGCAGGATGAAAGGAGATAGAGGATGGAATTATCCAAAAGACATGAAGAGATCATCAAAGAGGTTTTAGAAAATTACCTCTCTGAAGATCTGGCCAACAGGATCACGCTCGACCTGTGCATAGAACTGGAAGAGGCAGACGGATGAGGAGGGAGAACAATGAAAATAATCAGTTATGAAGATGCACTGGACGCAATTACTAAACACTTGGACAGGATTAATAATGTGAGCCCAGGAACCATGAAGGGAGTTGCGAGAGTATGGCTTAAAGATGTGCCTGTATCTCAGCGGAACTCTGGACAGCTGCAGGATCTGGAAGGAGGTGAATGAATTGTTTCTGATAAGTATTGCACTGTGCGGGCTACTTATCGCCGACATTATTATCATGGCAATTTCGTTAGGAAAATAACAAAGAGGAGCGGAAAAATGAAACCAGAGTGGAAAGTGCTGAAGAATCCGGTCGGCGATGACTATGTATATCAGGTTTACCGGATCAGAAATCCGAAGGAACCGATGCACAGCGGAAACATCCAGACGAACGGAACCTTCCGGACAGAGAAGGAAGCGGAAGACTGGGCCGCGGTGCTGAATGAGGAGGAGACGTGAGACTGCTGTTTAATCTTATGACAAGAAGATGAGAAAACCCAGAGCCAAAGGACTCTGGGAAAAGAATTTACCTGAACCGAAAACTGATTCCACATTGTTTTAACACGGCGTTTGCCGTATATCGGGATTTGATTTTTGAATCAACTGTTACATGACGACTGCTGATTGGACTGTACCAGATGTCGTGATCGCCTTTTCCGTGGCGAACGAAGTAACAACCGTTTTGCGAAAGAATTTCCCTTACTTTCTTTTCGTACTCTGCCATTACAGCGCGATCCTTTCCTGACGTTCGGACAAGAAATTCAAAGTGGCAGGCTTCGAATCAGTATTGTTTAAAGAAAGTAATTCCGGTGCGGCCTGAAGAGTCCGTTCCAACAGGGAATCATACGATTCAGATTCTAAAACCAGACCGGGGATGTCTTCACTGGTGGCGATCCAGACACCGGCATCAGTATCCCAAATAAGATTAACTGTATATACCATTTGTTACTCTCCTCCTGATGCCATTATGACATCGGAAAAAATAATGGTCAAATGTTTTCCGGCAACAGACAGAAGAAACTGAATGGATTATTGGAAAGGAAAAACAAATATGAAGAACGACGGAATCACGTTACACATCGGAGACGATGGGATCGCAAGAGTATACGACGATACGTATGACATAACAATCCACTGCGAGTCTGCAGAGGAACAGAAGAAGGCGATGGAACTGCTGAAGCTGAAAAAATCCAATTGGGTGCCAGTCACGGACGGAGACGAATGGGAACCGACTTTAAATGAAGACGGATACAGCGATTATATCCTTCTGTCTTTCGATAATGCGTCATTTATCTGCATTGGACAGTACCGGGAAGACGAAGAGGGCGGAGCATTCTACGACGGAGATGACGACAAACCGCTGACAAAGATAGGCTTGATCGTCAACGCATGGATGCCGCTGCCGGCTCCATACAGGGATGAGGAATAAGAAACCATGAGCAAAAGACAGCCGGAGACTCCGGCCGAATGGCTGGAGCACTACGAAAAACTCCGAAACAAGAACATGCAAAACTATCAGTTAACGGCTGAACCGCGTTACCTGAATGCCGAATTTAAATACGCGTGCATCTGCGACGCCTTCCGGAAGGCCGTAGATCACGACGATGAATACAGGAGCGATATCAAAAAAAGAATGTCGAACTGCGCAAGCGTTTGCGACAGGCTGGCAAAGCCGGACTACAGCAAAGAGGAGGTTATAAAGCTCCTGAAGGAAGCAGTGTACTGGTAAAGGAGATGAGAAAGAAATGATAGAACTGAAACCGTGCCCATTCTGCGGAGGAATCCCGGAGTTAAAACACACAGTAGGTGTTACAAATAAAAGGACCGGTTCTTACATAAGATGCGGCTCATGCGAAATAGAAACAAAAGTGTTCCTAGTATCGCCGGAATGGTCAAGCGACGAAAAGGCAGCAGAAACATGGAACAGGAGAACGGAACCTGAAATTCGCATAGCAGAAGACGGCATAATATTTTCGGGGATGACAGTTTCAAGCGGGAGTGAGATAGATGCTGATATCTGACGAAGACAAATCAATCTGCGAACATTACAGCAGACCGGACGGAAACGGGCAGACAAGATGCGACGAATGCCCGCTCGTGATCAATCTGGCAGACAGGATCGCATGCCTGGCGGTAGCGCATTTTGATGAGAAGATCCATGACTGGGTCATGGATCAGAAGGAGGATTAAATGAGAATCACTGCAATGTACAATCCGCTGAAGCGGAACAGGAAGCTCAAAGAGCTCAATAAACTCGAGGAAATGCTGAGGGTGGAGAAGATCCCATACAAAAGAATCGACAGGGAGGGAACGGAAAGGTTCGGCTACTTCGATATGAGACATCAGATCATCGTGTTTGCTGATGAGCAGTGGACAAAGCCGGTATGGTCAGCAATCTGCAGTAAAGGCAGTCATGGATACAACTCCGGGCTGATTGAGCTGCTGAGCCTGAAAACTTTAAAAGAAGAAACCGGCTTCCTGACGGCAGAAGAAGCGATGAAAATTATCAAGACAAAGGGGTGATTAAATGACTAATTTCGAAATAGATCTGATGGCCGCCATGGAAACATCGGGCAAAATTCTGAATATTTTGGACGAAACGGAATGCCCAAATTACATGAAGCTGGCGATCATACCGACACTGTTCGAGCATATTTGCGAGAAGTGTGGCCTCAACAAAAAAGAAACGTGGGATTGGATAGGAAGCAGAATTAAAGACGTAAATGAAGAGCTTGGACCGATGTATTCGAATACAAAGCGGAAGACAGGGGACGGTGATGTAGATGTACAAAACCAGTTTAGTGGCTGACAGCCTGGAAGGCATGAAGCTGGAATATAAGAAAGCGGATAAGAATATCGGCATGCAGATCAAAAGACTGCAGGCCATAGCGGATGGAGATGACTGTACGGCAGAGGAAGCTGACCAGATCCTGAAGGGTACGAAGTGTACGCTCACGGAACTGCTTGAAAAGGAGTGACAGATATGATGACGGAAAAACAGAAGATCATCAGCGGGCTGAAAAGATGCAACAAAGGCGCTGAAGTGATCAATAAGGAACAGATCGCGAAGTTTTTAGGTTCAAGATCCGATAAAGACCGAGTGAAGAGAATCGTAAAAGATCTGCACTCATACGAAGAAAAACACAAGTTTTACCTTGTGACAGACGTAGCGGAAGCATACATGAGAACGGCCAGATAGGAGGGATAAAATGAAAATATTAACTAAAAAGGATTCTGAAAAAATCGCTGCTGCCCTGCTGCAGATGCAGGACATCGTAGACGGCAACGCAGTGCAGAGCAAGGTCTACGAAGTAATCGTTTCCGGAATTAGGGATATAGCAAAGGCAACCGGACAGCAGACAGAGTACATATACGCGCTGGGCGTGACAAACAGAGTAACGAGGATATGAAACCGGTGATGAAAAAGGCCGGATACATGTTGCTGTATCACGGCAAAAAGAACCATGATCCGGATGAAGTACGGACAGACATCCGGCAGGCTTACTGCTCATACTGCAGCAAACTATGGAATATCAGTGTGAAAAACACAGATTGCCCGTATTTCTGCCCGCACTGCGAAATGAAAAGAAATGCAAGAAAGAAAACGGCCGCACAGCAGTAGGATGCTGTGTGGCCGCCGATTCGAAAATCACAACACAAGATATTAAAGATTTATCGAATACGACAATTATACCACAACGGAACCCTCGGAGGGGATCATGATCGTAAAGCCTGGACTGGGACAGTCGCGTCCCGTGCCAAAACCAAAACCAAAGAAGAAAAAGAAACTGTACAACGGATATAAGAACAAGCGTGAAAGAGAGTGCTATTACTGTGGAACGATGGGCGCAGAGAGGCATGAGATATACGGAGGCCCAAACCGCCAGATCAGTATCAAGATGGGCTTCCAGATCGATCTTTGTCCGGCCTGCCACAGGGCATGGCACGCCCAGGAGGATGATCTGTGGATCCGCAGGAAGGCAGATTGGCAGGCGAAAACACAGAAAGAATATGAGGAGACACTGATCAGGGACGGTATGAGCGAAGAAGCGACCAGACGTCACTGGATGGCCATAATCGGTAAGAACTATCGATAACCTACATATATATGTAGATATATGCGAAAAAGCTGACGGGGTGCAAGGCCCCGTAGCTGCTCGATAAAGATATTAACTTAACGACCATGAAGAGAGAGACGATTGTAGCCGGTAATCTGATCAGCAGGAGATACTACATACCTCCGGTCAGACAGTCAGGCGAAAAAAGAGCGAAAAGAAAAAATCCGACTCGGTCAGAGGTCATGAAGATCAACCGGAAGAATTCGGAACGGGAATTGACACTGAAACTCCATCACAATTTCGGGGAGGGAGATATCCATGCTGTCCTGACCTATTCCGGAGAGGAACCGACGAAGGAAGCAGCGAAAAAAGAACTGCAGAATTTTTTCAGACGGCTCAGAAGGGAATTCCGGAAAGATGACCGGGTCCTGAAGTGGATCGCCGTGACTGAGTACCAGAATCACAGGATCCATCATCATGTCGTGCTCTCTCGGATGGATACAGCACGATTACAGGAACTATGGACTGCCGGCAGAGTGAGGCCGGTCCATCTGGACGATACAGGCGACTACAGGCAGCTTGCGTCGTATCTGATCAAAGAGACAGACAAGACCTTCAGGGATCCGGACTCGTTCTCGTCTCAGAGATACTCCTGTTCCAGGACGGTCACATCTCCAGTGAGAAAAGTGGAAGTTGTAAAAAACAAGGAGGCGGAGGATCCGAAACCGATCAAGGGATATCACATACTGGAGGATTCCGTCTACAGGGGCGTCAATCCTGTGACGGGAGTCGGCTACATGGAGTATATGCTGCTGTCTGACACTCCGGAACCGCGCCTGAAAGTCTGGAGGCGGGGAAAAACAGAAAAATACAAAGAGCGACGATATAATCCTGCAGCTTATCAGATCGACGGCCAGATGGAGATCGACCTGAACTGGGCAGGATACTGGTAAGGAGGAATTATGATCACACTGGAATTTTTATGCGGACAAAAGATGACTGCGGAGATCAGACGCAAAATCGACAGAGCAGTAAACAAAGCATACCTGAACATCATGGATAATCAGACGGACGAAAAGGAAAAGCGAGTGGTCACGCTGAAAATTGTCATGAAACCGGATCACGAAGCGGAGATGATCGAAGTGACGGCAGAGGTAACAGCGAAAACGGCACAGGAGAAAGCGCTGGGAACATTCTGCCAGATGGATCCGGATCAGATCATGATCGACGGGATCGAAAGGATGTATTCGAAAGTTGATCAGGATACGGGAGAAATCGGGGAGGGTGAAAATGAATAGTGTCATACTGATCGGCCGTCTGGCCAGAGATCCGGAAATCAGATACACACAGTCGCAGATGGCAGTGTGCAATTTTACGGTAGCCGTCAACAGGCCGGTGAGAAATGGAGAACAACAGCAGGCCGATTTTATAAGAGTCGTGACATGGGGACGTCTGGCAGAGAACTGCAGCAGATATCTGCAGAAGGGGAAACTGGCAGGCGTCAAAGGCAGGATCCAGACCGGATCTTACGAGAAAGACGGACAGAAACATTACACGACAGACATTGTCGCGGAAAACGTCGAATTCCTGAGCCCGGCGAATACTCAGGGACAGAATCACAGCGCCGGCCAACAGCACCAGCAGAGGAACGATCCGCCAAAAGCGAACTATTCACAGCCGGCGCCGCAGCAGAGTCAGATGTCGATGGACGAAGATATACCGCCGGGATTCATGGAGATCGATGAGGAGGATATTCCGTTCTGACGGGAAGGACAGATATGACAAATCTGGAAGAAGCTATATACATGACAATGCTGGAGATCACAGACATCAGGCCGGCAGCATGCGAGTTATCATAGACAGAGCGTCAGGAATATTACAGGGAACTTATAAACAACTTACAGATGCTCACAAAAACGGAGGCAGGAAAGCAAATGATTAGAATACAGGAGATGATGGCGTACCGGAATGATATCAAGAGACTGGCCAGCGAAAGAAATGACGGCGACAACCTCATGCGCTGCACAGAGGAATTGAGCGAACTGATACAGGCCATATCAAAGATTAACCGGTGCTTCGAGGAGGAAGCGTCAGAAGAAGAGTGGGGCCAGGCTATTAATCATATGCGGGATGAGATCGCCGACGTTATGATCAGCATCGACCTGCTGAAGTACATGTTCACGATAACGGATAAGGACATGGACGTATCAATCAGGGAGAAGATGTATCGCTGCATGCAGAGGCTGAACGCTGAGAGGTACCAGAATGCAGGAAAGACTGACGATTAAAGAGGCGGCTGATTATCTCGGGATATCAGAGAAAACCGTATACAGGTACATCACGGAAGATAAGCTGAAGGTAAAAGAGAGAACAGGAAGGCGCTGTTATATTTCGGCCGGCAGCGTGAAGGATATGCGGGAGCATCTGAGCAGGCAAAAGAGAAGGGGATCAGGCAGAAACGGACGGGATCCGTTCGCGACAAGCCGGATGGAAATCAGGCCGGGCATGACGGCAGAGGAGTATCTGTCGATCGCAATTATTAAACAGGCGATCAGAGATTACTTAAGCTGGAGCCCGGACAGGCGGAAGGAGATCGAGACCTTCATCCGGTCACAGTGGTTCGGGGTGTTGAGCCTGGGCGCTGTCGATCCGGAACAAATGATCGGCCAGCTGAGAGATTACGCGGAAGAGTTAGGCAGGTGAAGATGGTGAAAGCAAAACAGCTGCTGAGAGATATAAGATCATCGCGCATTGAGCTGAAGGCACTGGAAGAAAAGCGCGAGATCCTGGAAAACAAAGCCGTGAGGATAACGCGGAATATATCAGGTACTCAGGGAACATCCGGGAGAAAGAAGGATCTGAGCGACTCAGTAGTTGGACTGCTGGAACTGGACGAAGCACTGAAGAAACGGATTGACGCTGTGGCCAGACAGGAGCGGACTGTACTGGAGATGATAATGAAGATGGACACTCCAGTGTACCGGACTCTGCTCATACTGTATTATATTGCAGGAGATCAGCCTGCAGGATGGGACAGCGTGGCGGAACAGATGCACTACTCAAGATCCGCTGTGTGCCACTATCACGGACGCGCACTGCAGGAACTGCAGAGGGTGATCGATAAGCATGCACACAATTGCACTGAGCAATAAGCTATTATGATACAGGGACCTTTAATCCTCCTCTATCTGATAGCTCACAGGAGCCCTGGCTGATGCCGGGGCTTTTGTGGTATGTGGAGATACAGCCATGACATATACAGAGCCACAGCAGGAGACAGGGCGAAAGGTCAGGGAACTGGTCAGTGATTCGCGGTACGGCTGGCATGCATTCTATAAAACGAAAGAGTGGGATCACAAGCGGAGGGAAATCCTGCAGCGTGATCACAATGCGTGCGTAGAGTGCAGGAGGAGGGGCCGATACACACAAGCGAACACTGTCCATCACATTGTGCACCTGAAGACCGCGCCGGAATTGGCACTGGAGAATGACAATCTCGAGTCACTTTGCCGGGATTGTCACGAAAAAATTCACGAAACAGAAAATGTGAAGAAAAATTTTTGGACCCCCGAACGTTGGTAGGCCCCCCCGGGCGAAAAAATCAAAAAGCGAGGGTTTTTTCTCCGAC
>Ga0326514_10000184_pt1 | contig 39216 bp, 28 predicted proteins | sample 3_2548_0518_D_FD_203653 | JGI IMG/M metagenome (GOLD analysis project Ga0326514, IMG submission 203653) | Bovine rumen microbial communities from UC Davis, California, United States - 3_2548_0518 | ecosystem: Host-associated > Mammals > Digestive system > Stomach > Rumen | place: USA... | reverse complement strand
ACACATAGCGGTCGTCGTCGGTAATCTGTCCATCGTGGTTGCGGTCTACATAGACACCCTCCAATGGCTTGCCGGCCTCGTCGTAGACCTGCTGGAACACATAGAAGGAATTGATGGGGTTGCCGACTTTCTGAATCTGCACCTGGTTGCCAACGCCACCTGAGATACCACCAGTCTCTACACCGGGATAGGTGGGATCGTCGCTGGCCGTCAGACGGGTAATCTCATTCTTGTTGTAGGCCACGTTCACACCAACCTCCCAGCGGAAGTCCTTCTGCTCAACAGGCACAACGTTCAAAGCCACCTCGAAACCTGTGTTCTCCATATCACCTACGTTCTGCAACAGATAGTTGGTCAGGTTGGTTCCAGCCGAAACGGGAACAAAGTTAAGCAGGTCGGCAGTCTTGCGCTTATAGACATCGATGCTACCGTTGATACGGTTCTTCAGGAAACCAAAGTCGATACCAGCATTATAAGTCGTGGTCTCCTCCCACTTGATCTGTGCGGCATAGCCCTTCGGGGTGATAGGCACAATCACGTTGTTGCCAAACCAGTAATAAGAACCAGCCTGATTGGTGTGATAGGTGGGGATGGAGGGATAGTCACCCTGGCCAATGTTCTGCTGACCAGTGATACCATAGCCCAGACGCACTTTCAGATTTGACAGCCAATCAACATTCTTCAGGAAGGACTCCTCGTTGACACGCCATGCCAAAGCTATTGAGGGGAACAGGCCCCACTTGTTGTTCTGGAAGCGGGATGTACCGTCATTACGCAAAGTGGCAGTGAGCAGATAACGATCCATGAATGTGTAGTTCAGACGACCATAGAACGAGACCAGATAGCTCTCGGTCTTGAAGAGCGGTGTGGTGGGTAATTCAGTACCGCTACCATCGTTCATCTCCTTGTAATTGGTAGTCTTGTTGTAGAAGCGCTGCCATGAGTAACCGCCCAGCACGTCGAAGCGGCTGTTGATTTCCTTCAGCTCCTTGGCGTATGCCAGATAGAACTCCAAAGTCTGGTCGCGGCGCAACTGGGTATATTTCTCCCACATACCACTACCGTTCTGCACCTTGTCGTGCCAAGAAATCTCACTATTCTGCTCTGAGATATTCCAGCCTGTCGTGGTGGAGAAGTCGAGACCTAAGTTCAGGTTGGCACGCAGGCCTTCGAGGAACTTGAACTTGTAGTCGAACTGGGCATTTCCCACAAAACGACGTACATAGCTGTCCTTGTTCTGCTGCTCCAACTGAGCCACGGGATTGAGCAGGGCCATTGAGTTGGGCAGTCCGCTGTTCATCCAGTAGTGATAGGTGCCGTCCTCGTTGTAGATAGGCTTCAAGGGGTTGTACTTCACGGCCTGTCCGATGGCACCCTCGTCAGCAAATGAGTTGTGGGTGAACACGCCCTTACCATTCAAGTTGATGGTTAAGCGGTCGTTAAGCAGCGTGGGAGTAAGGTTCAGGCCTACCGTAGCACGATTCATGTTAGAGGTCTTCAGGGTACCGTCATTGTTCAGGAAGCCTGCACTCAGACGATAGGGCATCTTGAAGTCAATCTCCTTGTTGACGTAGCCACCCGTCACGCTGGCATTGATTTCCTCTGTCCATGCAGTACGATAAATCTCGTCCTGCCAGTTGGTGTTGGCATTGCCTAAGGCCGCCATAGCATCGGCATTGTCGCTATAGCGTGAGGTGAAGAGATCCTTCAGAGCATCGGCACCCAGCACATCTACCTTCTTGGCAACCACCTTGAACGAGCCACTCATATCGACATTCACACGGGGCTTGGCACCAGCCTTACCCTTCTTGGTGGTGATGAGGATCACACCATTAGAAGCACGGCTACCATAGATAGCGGTTGCCGAAGCGTCCTTCAAGATAGAGAAGCTCTCAATGTCGTTGGGGTTGATGGTGTTCAGCACATCGCCGCCCGAGATACCTGTGCTACTGATGGGAAGACCATCGATGACAATCAGCGGGTCGTTAGAGGCTGAAAGCGACGAGCCGCCACGGATGCGGATGGTAGAACCAGCACCAGGAGCACCGCTGTTGCTCGTAATCTGCACACCAGGCGTCTTGCCTTGCAGCAGATCGGCCGGCGATGTAGCCAGACCCTTGTTCAACTGGTCGGCTTCGACCGACATCACCGAACCGGTGGCATCGCTCTTCTTCACCGTACCGTAACCAATGACCACCACGTCCTGTAGTACCTGGGCGTCGTCCTGCAGCGTCACAACCATATTAGCTGTGGCACGCACATTGACGGGCTGATAGCCGATGTAAGAGATGTTGAGTGTTGCACCTTGGTCGACCTTCAAGGTGAAGTTACCGTCAAAGTCGCTTACCGTACCCTGCTGGGCACCGGCAATCTTGATGGTAGCTCCAATAATGGGTTCGCCAGTGGCATCTTTCACATGACCTTTCACAGTAATTTGCTGTGCAAAGGCCCCTACCGTAAGTAGCAAGCCCACTATAAGGGCCAGCATCCTCGACGGAATCTGCATGTTTACCTGCTTCATCATTACATTTATTAGAGTTATTAGTTGTTAGATAAATTTCGCCAGTTTTTAGTTAGGACTAACTTTACGCTTGCAAAATTATATTTATTTGTCCAAAGGTAACATCAATACAACAAAAATCCGTTACAAGGAATATGCAAACGTTTGCATCCTTTGCGCGTATAAATAATAGTAGTGATATTCCTGTTACAGAAGATTTTGTGTAATTTTGCAACAAAACAAATCGGATGAAAGAATCGGCCCCACTCACAATGAAAGATATTGCCCGTGAACTGGGCATTAGCGTGGCCACCGTGTCACGTGCATTGAAGGACTCGCCCCGCATTTCTTTAGAGCGGAGGCAAGCTATTCAGAAGTATGCCCGTGAGCATAACTTCACCCCCAACATACTGGCCGAGAGCTTGCGCCATAGCAAGGTGCAGCCTATGAAGGTTATTGGCGTCATCATACCCGAGTTCGTCCACTACTACTTCTCCACCATCTTGCGAGGTATAGAACAGGAGGCCTCGGCCCATGGCTACCGCATCATGGTTGCACAGAGTGGCGAGCAATATGAACGGGAGGTGCAGCTCTGCCAGTCGTTCTACGAGAACAAGGTGTGCGGCATCATCGTATCACAGGCCAAGAACACGCAGCGGTACGACCACTTTCAGCGGCTCATTGACATGGGGGTTCCTCTCGTGTTCTACGACCGCATATCAACGGGTGTCAACGCCAGTCGCGTGGTGGTCGATGACTATATGGGTGCCTACCATGCCGTGCAACATCTGATCGAGACTGGTTGCCGACATATTGCTTTCTATGGGTCACAGATGAACATGGAGATAGCCAAGAACCGTTTCAACGGCTATAAGGATGCACTCCTGAAATTCGGACTGCCCTTCCAACCAGAACTGACACGCATCTGCGACAACCGTCACGATGCAGAGATGATTACTCCCGATTTGTTTGACGGTGACCGCTATCCTGATGCCTTCTTTGCTGTGAACGACGATACGGCCTTGGGCATTCTCTACACCGTGAAACGCATGGGGCTACGTGTACCGGAGGATATTTCCATCTGCGGATTCTCCAATGGAGTCCGGGCTGTATCGAGTGATCCGATGATGACCACCGTTGAGCAGAACGGCATCCGGGTGGGCGAAGAGGCGGCCAACATCCTCATCGGACACGTGGAGGGAGCCATTCCCATCAACCGAGCCGAAAAACGCATTGTGCGCACAAGACTTATCCTACGCGGAACCACAAGATGACTTAATTAAAATATCAATATGAAACAAAAACCTAATCTATCTTTCTGGAAGCTTTGGAACCTAAGCTTCGGATTCTTTGGCGTACAGATAGCCTACGCCCTACAAAGTGCCAATATCTCGCGTATCTTCCGAACCCTTGGTGCTGACCCCCACGACCTATCATTCTTCTGGATCCTTCCGCCGCTTATGGGCATCTTGGTGCAGCCCATCATCGGCACACTCTCTGACAAGACGTGGACTCGCTTCGGTCGTCGTATACCTTATTTATTTTTAGGAGCAACAGTGGCTGTAGCCGTGATGTGCCTTCTGCCCAATGCCGGTTCTTTAGGCCTGGCATTCTCCATGGTGATGATATTCGGCCTACTCATGCTCATGTTGCTCGACACCTCCATCAATATGGCCATGCAACCGTTCAAGATGCTCGTGGGCGACATGGTCAACGAGGAGCAGAAGGGCAAGGCTTACTCCATCCAGTCGTTCCTCTGCAACGCTGGTTCCGTGGTGGGCTACCTGTTCCCCTTCCTTTTTGCCTGGATTGGCCTCAGCAACGTAGCTCCTGAGGGCGTTGTCCCCGACACCGTCATCTGGGCATTCTATGTGGGTGCTGCCATCCTCATTGTCTGCGTCATCTATACCACCATCAAGGTAAAGGAGTGGCCACCGAAGGAGTATAATGAGTACAACCCAAAGAAGGTGGAGAGCGATTCATCCAACTGGATTGTCTTGCTCCGTAATGCCCCCTCCGCCTTCTGGCGCGTAGGACTGGTACAGTTCTTCTGCTGGGCTGCCTTCCTCTATATGTGGACTTACGTGGTCGATGCCGTCTCGCTGACTGTATGGAATACCGCCGACCCTGCCAATGAGGCTTATCAGATAGCTGGCAACTGGACAGGAGTGCTCTATGCCATACAAGCATTAGGCTCTGTAGTATGGGCCACCCTCATTCCTCGTTTCAAGAATATCAAGCAGGCCTACGCCGTCAGTCTTGTACTTGCAGCAGTAGGCTTCGCCCTTATCCCGTTTTGTCCAGACAAATATTTGCAAATTGTCCCGTTCCTGCTCATCGGCTGTGGCTGGGCTGCCATGCTTGCTTGTCCTTTTACACTGGTTACCAACGCTTTACAGGGCTACGGACACATGGGAGCCTACTTGGGCCTGTTCAATGGCACCATCTGTCTCCCCCAAATTGTCGCAGCCCTTTGTGGCGGTCTATTCCTCTCCCTTGTCGGTTCTTATCAGGCCAACATGATGTTTGTTTCTGCCGTCTTCCTCGTCATCGGAGCCCTCTGCGTCTTTACCATTCGCGACAGATAAACATCTCGGCAAACAAATGAAACATGTCGCTTTTGTTCAGACCTTGAATATTCGTATCTTTGCAGCAAAATTGTTAATTCACTACCTTAATATGAAAAAGTTCTTAACAACCCAGAAGCCGACCTTTCGTCGCCTGTATGCAGCCGTTCTCTCGCTGGCAGCCGTCACAGCTGTTCAAGCAGCCACCGTTACGGTCACGGTGAGAGACAACCGCTATCAGACGGTGACAGGTTTCGGTGCTGCCTGCTGCGATGGAGCCATGTGTCCTTTTGGAAATGACACCAACCCCGTGAAACTGCTCTACGGACCCACGTCGCAGATTGGCCTGAACATTATGCGAATGGAAATATCGCCCAACTTTGTTGGCGATGTCGTTGTCCCTGAGTGGAACAACTACGACACCCCTTACGACTGGAAAGGCTCATTGCCATCAGCAAAGATCGTGAAGCAGCGTGGTGGCATTGTGTTTGGCACCCCCTGGTCTCCCCCTGGTGAATACAAAACCAATGGCACGGCTCAGGGCGGAAACAGCGAAGACCAAGGCTATCAGCGTGGTACGCTACGTCAAGACTGCTACGAAAAATTCTTTCCTTGGCTCAACACCTTCTTGGCGTATATGAAGAAAAATGGTGTCTACGTGGATGCCGTATCCATTCAGAACGAGCCCGACTGGTGGGTCAACTACTCTGGCTGTCTCTACACACCCGATCAGCAGCTGAAGTTGGTGAAGGAGAATGCCCACATGCTGGACCGCGAGACCTATCAGGGCGTCCGACTGATCAGCGCCGAGCCCTTGGGCTTCGACCCCGCTTACAGCAATAAACTGCTCAACGACCCCACGGCACGTCAGCAAATCGATATCATCGCGGGACACCTCTACGGACATCCACCCTTGGGCAACATGAAGAGTGCCAACGTCCTGGCCTCCAAATATGGCAAAGAGGTATGGATGACCGAGCATTCTGTCACCGACAACATCGATCGCCTGCCCAACTGGCATGAGCAACTGCTCTTTGCCGAGGAGCTCAACGAGTGTATGCTGGCAGGCTGCACAGGCTACATCTATTGGTATATGCGTGCACATTGGGCTTTCGTAGGCACAGGTGAGACGAAGTATAACCCTGGCAACACCAAGAACAAGCTGCTGCCCCGTGCTTTCGTCATGTCGCATTTCTCCAAGAATGTCACCGGCTCCACCCGCCTTCAGACATCTGCAACCGTGGCCACTGGCACCAACTCAGCTTTCGAGACCTCAGCCTACATCAAGGGTGACTCGCTCATTGTGATGGCTATCGACACCACGAAGAATGCCATCGACCTGAAGCTGAAGCTCCCATTCTATGTGAAAAGTGGTACGCAACTGCTGTCAACGGGCAATGAGACCGCCAACCTTTGTCAGAAGCAGACCCTTACTATTGAGCAGCCGGTCAACGAAATCACCATCCCCCTGCCAGCCCGCAGCCTGAGCACCTTTGTCTTTATGATTGACCAGGGCTCAGCAGCCATTACAGACCCCAAGCTGTCGAGGGACGCCATGACGAAGACCTACTACGACCTGCATGGACGTAAGTTGGACAGTCCTAACGGCCTCTGTATAGAGAGGTATGCCGATGGATTCTCAAGAAAAGTATTCATCAGCGACTAAGGCGCGCTATAGCTTCACACTCGAAATGTCGACAAGGCCATTGACAATGGCATAGATAGTAAGGCCCGCAGGCGAATGTATTTGTAGCTTGCGGGCTATATTACGTCTATGCGTGATGACGGTATTGAGCGAAATACAGAGACGGTCGGCAATCTCCTTGTTCTGCAAGCCCTGCACCACACCGATGACCACGTCACACTCACGGCCACTCAGCATCTCACTATGATCCTGACCACCCTTGAAGACCATCTGCGAAATGTTCTTCGACACGTCATCCTGATGAGCCAGCCGCTCCAGGCGCTTGATGGCAGGAGTGAAGATATGGTCTTCGACCTCAGCATGCTGGCGCAGCCATTCCTCGTTGTTATAGATGTCGTAGAGGGTGGCCGTCAACAGGTTGTTGCGATAGGCATCTGCAGGCAGATACTTGATGATCATCAGCTTCAGCTCGCGTAGCATCTTGTCGGTCTGCTCATGGTGCTTAGAGAAAGTCTCGATGTTGTAGTCTTTGGGAAAGCCCATCCCCGACGCCTCGTCACCCGTCCGCAATCTTTCGAGTAGCGATTCCACGTATGGGAAGAGCGTCTTCTCCTCATATTTCATGTGCCGACGAATCTCCTGAGCATATTCGTCATAGAACTTCATGATCAGCGAGCCTAAGGACGCTCCCGACTTCCCGTCGCGTCCCCCAAGCCTTTCACTTTCGCTGATACTCTCCAGCAGTTCCCGACGGATGAAGGGCAGTTGGAAATCCAGGTAGTAAGTGTGGCAGGCCCTCAGGTAGCGTAGCAAGGTATCTACGCTGATCTGCTCATCCGACTCAAAGTCCCCATACCCATTTATGGTGAAGTTGACCACCGCCAAAAAGGTATAGGTATCCACCCCATTCATCTGACAGGTCTCACTGACGGTCTTATCGCCAAAGCCTAAGTTAATGCCAAACGAGCCTAATGCCTGCAGCACGCTATAGTTATCCTTTATCAGCGTGATCATCCTGTCGTTAGGTTCATACATCTTCAGTTTTTTCATACCATCACACTTTTCTTGGTCATTGATTTCGACAGTTTACTTACGTTTAGGGTTCTTGGGAAACCAGCCTTTCTCCACACGCTTCTTCTGCTCGAAGAGCTCTCCGATTCCCCATAAGGCAGAGGCGCCAAACACGCCCAGAAAGGACGAGAGATAGACGTTGGCTATGAAGAAAGCCGACCCGCAACAGCAAATGCCAATCATCAGAAAGATCACCCAAGGCCGCGTGCCCCAGTGATACTCAGTCTTGATGACGATTGGATGCCAGATGCCTATGGTGAGAAAGGTCATCACGGCGATGATAATGCCAGTGAAATACATAATGGTTGCCGCATGATTATGGGTGCAAAGTTACTCTTTTTTTTTGAAAGGACAAGAGCCTTCAGGCGATTTCATCATTTTTAGGTATTGTCGTTCTATCGGAATCGCCGTACCTTTGCAGCCGATTTTAAACACTTCAGAAATGAAAGCTACCATACTCACATCGGTACTTGTCGTGTCAAGTCTATGCACGATGGCACAAGAGACAGAAAAGCAGGGCCTGCGCATTGGAGGCTACGGAGAGGCTGTGATGACACGCAATTTCTATAGTCAGAGCTTCAATCGCTACAAGAGTCCGGAGCGCTATGCCGACGACAGCAGTCACGGACGCTTTGACCTGCCTCACGTATGTCTGAATATCGGCTATGACTTCGGAAAAGGCTGGACGATGGGATCAGAGATTGAGTTCGAGCATGGCGGCAACGGTACTGCTGTGGAGATAGAGGCCGAGGAAGCAGGAGAATATGAGGCCGAAGTGGAAAAGGGTGGCGAGGTGAACATTGAGCAGTTCTGGATCAACAAGGCGTTCATGGGCGGTAAGCTCAACATCAAGGCTGGCGAGATCATCGTGCCCGTAGGCTACTCCAACGCCCACCACGAGCCCAATCAGTTCTTCACCGTCTATCGCCCTGAAGGTGAAGCCACCATCATGCCCAACACCTGGCATCAGGTGGGCATCTCCCTGTGGGGCCGGCTGAAAGACTGGCGCTATGAGGCACAGTTCCTGTCTGGCCTCAACTCCGAAAGCTTCACGGCTGAGAGTTTTGTCCATTATGGTGCCACCAGCCCCTACGAGTTCAAAGTGGCCAACAACTATGCTGGAGCCATACGGTTGGACAACTATTCTATCAAGGGGTTGCGCATAGGTCTGAGCGGCTATTACGGCTACACCTTCCGCAACACCCTACGCACACCAGGCACGAAATACTCCGATGTGACGGGCGCATTAGGCATTGTGGCCCTTGACTTCTCGCTCAGTCGCTGGGATTGGATAGTGAGGGGCAACATCGACTATGCTCATTTTGACGATGCCGACGAAATTTCGGCCTACAACCAAGCCAACTGGACTCACCACAAATATCAGGACGGCAATCCCCACCACTATTCCAATATCGGCAGCAACGCCTTGGCCTATGCCATTGAGGCTGGATACAATGTATTGAGCGGCAAGCAGAGAGTGGTGAGAGGTGACAAGGCGAAGCTCTTTGTGTTTGGACGCTTTGAGCACTACAACACGATGGCGTCGGGCACCTATGCCTCGATGTACAAGTACACCAAGAAATACCGATATGCCTTTGGCGTCAACTACTCGCCTGTAAAGGAAATCACCATCAAGGGGGAGTACTCCTATCGCTTCTTCGAAAAACAGGATAACAATGGCCTCGACTCAGACAGTCCGCTCTATAAGCAACCCTACAACAACGAACCGAGCATCAGTGTGGGAGTGACCTATTGTGGATGGTTTCTTTAGCGGTGATTCTGCAGCAACACTATTGTCCTCTATCTCCTTCTGCCTCCCTCTCGCTCGACCGCTGGTCGCTTGCATGGCAAGAACTCCCTCCATCTACAACAAATTAAATAACTTAAATAAACTATTGAAAAAAAATGAAAAGTAAGAATCTCTTGAAAATGGCAGCATGGGCTGCCGTCCTTTCCGCCGGCTTTGTCTCCTGTTCGAGCGACGACGATGCCGACAATAGTGTAGTCACGGGCACACAGGCTGCCCTTGATCAGGCGTGTGCCGACTGGAAGTTGGCACGTGCCGACTGGGAACAGTCCGAAGCCTTCCTCTTTGGTGCCGCCGACGTCTATTCCATAGACCCACACACCGACACCTGGCCCGTTGCTGCCAACGACCTTGCCGATGTGCTACGCGACGAGAAGGCCATGTCCACCCTTGACAACTTCATCAAGACGGCCAACGCAGGCATCTTAGGCTATCACGGATTGGAGTATGTGCTCTTCCGTCAGGGACAGCCCCGCCAGATTAGCCAGATCACCAATCTTGAGTACAACTATATCTGCACCGTGGCAAAAGACCTCTACCACGCTACGGCAACGCTGGAAGCCGCATGGGACTCACAGGAGCGCAATGCCGAGCGCCATCAGATAGCCCTCAGCTATGTGGCCACCCATCTGGCTATCGATGACAATGGCAATCAGCAGGGCAACCTGGCAGGCTTCCAAAATTTCGGTAAGGCTTTCAAGCATCCCGGCACAGGCGAATGGGCCACGGCACTCGAAGCCACACAGGAGATCATCTCCGGCTGTCAGGACATCATTGGCGAGGTCGGCGACTCCAAGATTGGCCTGCCCTACACAGGTCAGGACGCCACCTATATCGAGTCACCCTACGCCTACAATTCCATCACCGACTTCTACGACAATATCGTCTCATGCAAAAACGCCCTCTTTGGTCAGGTGGCAGCCACCACGCCCCATGAGAAGTCGTTGATCTACTTCTGTCAGAATGCCGGAAACGCCACGCTGACCTCTCAGGCCAACGATGTGGTGGCAAAGCTGGATGCTGCCTTGGCCAAGATCAAGGCGATGCGGGCTCCCTTCGCCCTGTACTACTCAGACGCCTCCTGCAAGGTGGCTATCGACGCACTGGGCCAGCTCGACGAGGCCCTTGCCGCTCTGTCCGAGACCCTCAACGGCTATGCTGGCAACGACCAGGTGGAGGCACAATGTATGGTCATCAACGAAAACTACGTTGACAACGTCATACTCGCCACCTATCGCACGCTCGCCGACCATGCGCAGCAGCTCCACCAATCCATTGTAAAGATAAAAGAATAAACCATCAAACGATACCGAACGATGAGCATTGCTACTGCCATTCCATACTGGAGTCGGGTGCTGGGTGCAGCCTACCTGATGATCCCCGCCACCCTCCTCGTCTCATCCTGCACTGACAGCGATGATAGCGAGGGTCCTACCACGTGGGAGATCGGTGATCCAGCGACCACCGATTATCCCGAAGACTACTATGCCGGAGGACGTCTCGGCACCACCGCCGTCAACACGGCCACGGCTTTCGAGCAACCTACGAAGGCCGTGGAGGATGCCGGCATGATGACAGCCTTCAACGAGGGCGAGTACCTCTTCGAGAAGGATTACAATACCAACACCGAGGGAGCCTTCCACGGACTAGGCCCCGTCTATGTGCGTCGCGGCTGTCTCTATTGTCACCCTGGCTATGGTCATGGTGCCCGCCAGACCGAATACAAGGCAGACAACCACCGCAACGGCTACCTGCTCGTGGTCTATGACAAGACCACCAACGCCTATATACGCTCCGTGGCCGGCATGCCACAGACGGGAGCCGTCAAGCCCTTCAAGGCACCTATCGACGAGAGCCAGATCCGTATCGCCTGGCATGACTATACCGACGAGTGGGGTAACAAGTTCCCCGACGGCGAGACCTATTCGCTCATCTATCCTGAGGTGACCATCCCCTATGGTGCCTACTATGCACCCGTCGTGGTGGCTCGTGGAGGAAAGGACGTGACGCTGGACGAAAGCCAATACAACAACGAGATTGGCGTACTGCTTGAGTCCACCATTGGCATCTACGGCACGGGCCTCACGGATGCCATCACCGATGACGACATCACCGCACAGTGGGAGTCGGAGAGCAAATACTTCAACAGTATTGGCCGTACCGACGCGCTCAACCCCGCCATGTGGGACCAGGCCACCAACACGTGGAAGAGCTACTACGCCAATTCGCTGCAAGGCGACGGCACCAAGTATGTGCGCCGCTACACCTATGCTCTCTCTCGTGGCCCCATCCTCGACGCTGCCGGTGCCAACGCTATCTGGAATATCACCAACGTGACGCGTTCCGACCGTCGCTACCACTACCTCGACCTTGCTGGCACCTACTACGCCACCAAGTCGTCGCAAGACCCCGAGGTGCAGGCTGGATTCACGGATTATATCAATCGCATAGACCCTGCCAAGAAGCACCCCGAATGGCATACAGGCGATTTACAGAAGGACATCTACACCTATCTGACCAGCAAGCAGCTCGATGCAGAGATGGGCGACACGCAGTATAAGAACCTCATGATCTGGCATCGCGGACTGGCTGTGCCAGCAGCTCGCAACACCACCACCGAGGACTTCAAGAAGGGAAAGGAGCTATTCTCACAGATTGGCTGTGCTGCCTGTCACCGTCCCTCTTGGCAGACGGGCGATGACCACATTCAGGACCCAGCCCGCTTCTTCACCTCCGACAGCGACATGCCTCGCTATCCTCACCAGAAGATTTGGCCTTACACCGATTTCGTACAGCATCGCCTATGGATGAAGAACGACATCCGTACGGGCTGGTGTCGCACCACTCCGTTATGGGGACGCGGCCTGGCTGCCAAGTGCGGCAGCGGCGTGGAGCGTCTGCACGACTGTCGAGCCCGCAATGTGGTGGAAGCCATCCTTTGGCACGGTTGCAGGAACGAAGGTGGCACCAGCGATGCCTATAATAGCGTTGTAAAATTCCGCAACCTGTCTAAGAAAGAGCGCGACCAAATTATCTACTTCATTGAATCCATTTGATCATCTTGATGAAGAGACTCATTATCACCCTATACATACTCATCGTGGTGTGTATAGGGTTTGCCACCGTCATAGAAAAATATCGTGGCACCGACTTCGTTGGCCAGCACATCTACGGTGCCTGGTGGTTTTCCGCCTCATGGGCCGTGCTCACCGTAGCGGCATGCGCCTACCTCATCCGACAGCAGCTGTATAGGCGTGTTGCCGTGATGCTGCTTCACCTGTCGTTCGTCGTGATACTGGTCGGCGCTCTCACCACCCATCTCTTTGCCCGTCGGGGCGTGGTGAGGCTCAGGACCCATGTCCCCGAGAGGTCGTATATCGACAAGGACAACAAGGTGGTGCCGCTACCATTCTCGCTGACGCTGCAAGAGTTTCGCATCGTCAACTACCCAGGCACCGACGCACCCCTCGACTACCAAAGCATCATCCTTCATGGCGACGAGGAGGTGGTGGTGTCGATGAACCATGTGGGCCACATCGACGGCTACCGCCTTTTTCAGTCGAGCTACGACTCCGATGGAGAGGGCGTGACGTTGGGCCTCAGCTATGACCCTTACGGCATCTCCATCACCTATGGTGGCTATCTCCTACTGCTGTTGGGCATCATCGCCACGCTGCTGTCTCGACACACCCACATGCGATCACTCTATCGGAGAGCCACCACCACGGCCCTGCTCCTGTTCAGCATCCACGTCAGTGCCACCCCCTTGCCACCTACCGTCGATCGAGACATGGCCCATCGCTTAGGGAGCATCAGCGTGCTCTACAACAGCCGCATCTGTCCGCTCAACACCGTTGCCACCGACTTCGTCACCCAGCTGACAGGCAAGGCCACCTGGCAGGGCTACACAGCCGACGAGGTATTTGTCAGTTGGATGATCTACTACTCACCATGGGAGCAACAAAAGCTGATTCGTGTAAAGAGCCACTATGTGCAGCAACTGTTAGGGCTCGACAGCCAATGGGCATCCTACAACGATTTTCTAAACCTCTATCACGAATACAAGCTCAAAGACGCCATTGAAGCGCTCAGGAAGGGAAGCAACAGCGTAGACAGGAAAGGACTGTTGGAGGCCGACGAGAAATTTCACCTGATAGAGATGTTCTACCGTGGACAGTTCATCCGCATGTTCCCCTACCCCGCCTCTTCCATCCAGCATTCACCCATCAACTGGTACTCGCCTGGCGCTCAGTCGTTGCCAAGGGAGATACCCGTCAAGGAACAGTTCTTCATTAAGCAGGCGATGGACTTCCTCATCGAGAGCATCGTGACGGGTCAGCGCGACCGTGCCTACGAGATCATCGCGAAGATCAAGCTCTTCCAGCGCAGCATGATTGGCGACCTGCTGCCCAGCGAAAGTGCTACCCAAACCGAGATTTTCTACAACACCCTACGCATCCAAAAATGGCCTGTGTTCCTTTCGCTCACCATCAGTCTGCTACTTTGCATAGTAATGATCTTTTGGAGTAAGTCGACGCTCATTCCCCGTCTGTCACTCTTTCTTTTCAGTATTCCCCTCTTCATCTATGTGACGCTTTTGCTCGGCCTGCGCTGGTGGCTCTGTGGACACATACCTGTGAGCAACGGTCACGAGACCATGCTGTTCATGGCCTGGGTGCTGCTTCTACTCACTCTCCTGCTACATGGTAAGTTTCCCATCATCATCAGTTTCGGACCACTGATTGCTTCCTTTTGCTTGCTTGTTTCCATGTTGGCTGGCAGCAATTCACAACTAACTCCACTGATGCCAGTACTCCAGTCGCCTTTACTCTCCGTCCATGTGATGACCGTCATGAGTGCCTATGCCCTGTTCGCCTTACAGATGCTGCTGGGCATGCAGGCCCTTCTATTCATCCATTCCCCCTCCTCCATCAACGATTCCCCATTAACAAAAGTTACCGCATTGTCCCAGTTCCTGCTCTATCCTGCCGTGTTCCTGCTCACCATCGGCATTTTCCTCGGAGCCGTCTGGGCCAACGTGTCATGGGGCACTTACTGGTCTTGGGACCCCAAGGAGTCGTGGGCGCTCATCACGCTCATGGTCTATGCCGTCCCGTTCCACAAGGCATCCATCGGCATTTTTCGTAACCCACTTTATTACCACCTTTACATGATCGCTGCCTTCGTGGCGGTACTCATCACCTATTTCGGTGTGAATTATATGTTGGGAGGAATGCACAGTTACGCATAAGCCTGCTAAAAAATCGGGGTAGTTATGCAAAATTATGCTTTGATAAATGCCGTCAACGTGGGCAATGGGACTGCTATTCTATGGAAATTCCAAAGACAGCGGTCTTCTTCCTCCAGGAAGTCCTCCAGCTGCTTTCCTATAAATGGATTCTCTGTTCCACTTTCCATCGGATAGATAATCACACAAGGAATATTGGATTCGGACTTCATCGGGAACAGGCGCTTGTCACGGCTATACCCACTCAACTGCCGAACGATATAGGTGTCAATATTGTCATGCTCAAAGCGGGGGATGTACTTGGTGTCCAGCACTACCTGGGGGGAGTAGCATACGAAATCGGGATAGCCTGTATGACCACGCACCTGATAGTGTATTTTACTTCCAAATGCCTCACGGAGCAGACCAAGGACATAGTGCTCGTAGAGCATGGCCATATCTATCCAGAAGACAGGACAGAATTCTTCCTCGGCGGTCGTGATATTGGTGATGCTGTAGTCATAGCGATGGAGTATCATTTGTGCAAGCCTGATGGCATCGTCGTACTCCCTGAATATCTTATGATGTTTGATGGCCTTGACCTCCCAGACTTCAATCTGATTACCAACGTTGGCAAATGTCGACAAACACTCATGCAGGGTGTGCTGTAGCGGAAGCATGCTTTCAGTAATGCCTGCCACCTGCAACATCTGCTGTGAAAACAACAGTGCTTTCTTAATCAGTCTGTTTTCTAAAGTGTCTTCCGAATACTCCTGATATTGACAGAAGACCTTATCGAAGCGTTTCTTCTGTATGTTGATACGCTCGTTGCGAAAGATGGTAATGCGCCCCTTCACCTTCTTTAGATTATCTTCCCGCTGCACGTAGTCCTTCTTCAGTCCTCGCTTCACGATTTCCCTGACTACCGAAAGGAAATGGGCAACGATAAGTGGACTCAGCACGCTTTTCAGCTCTGGAGCCTTTATTCGTGGCTGCTCCATATCTACGGCATATATTTTCGAGAACTCCCTGGCTTCTATCCCGCTGTTAAAGCAAACGCTAAATATCTTCAGGAAATCAATATGCTCACAACCTTGTTTGGTGGTTATGACCAGAGGCATGGTCTTCGCCTCGTCAAACCATTGTGCTCCTATGACGTATGTTGCATAATAGCCAGACTCAGCGACAGGCGGTTGGCCGTACTCGAAATAATCGTTTGCCCTGGAACTGTTGCGCCATTGCCATTGGAAGAACCATCTGTCCAAGCCTTTACTTTGGCCCGGCAGCCGCATTCCTTCGCCCCAGTAATTCTGGAAGGCAAAGGAATCGTAAGGTATCTTTTCATGCTCACGCATTAATCTACTTCGCTGTTTTCTACGGATGGGTAATAACACATAGCATCAGTCCACTTCTCAAAGTATCTCTCATCGTCGGGCGTACTCCTAAGGATACCATCCTTGATATATTCCTTGATGAGTGGTACCACCTCATAACGCATCTTCATTTTCAGGCTCGCCAAGTCACGAGCCATGAAATAACTGTGACCCACCTTGAGATCCTCCAACTCAAAGTCGGCCGCCTTATGCTTGGCAATAAAGGAGCGTGTATCCGTCTTGCTGATACCGTTGATTTGAGCAAACAACGCAAGTGCTGCGTCCCTGACATTGGTTGCCACTGCCTGAGCATTGCACCAACTCTCAATGACATCTGCCCTTGACTCCAAGGTGACGAAGGCAAAGCGACGGCGCACCGCATAGTCGATGGTTCCTGTAGAACGGTCTGTGGTATTCATCGTACCGATGATATAGAGATCGGAGGGAACGGAGAAGTCTTCTTTTGAGTAGGGCAACTTCAGACTAATGGGATGCGCACCACCTCCGCTCCGCTTATCAGCTTCCAGTAAGGTGATGAGTTCGCCGAATATCCTGGAAACATTTCCACGATTGATTTCGTCGATGATAAGTACATAAGGCTTATCCGAAGGGTCGGCCTGCGCCTTCTCGCAAATGGTCTTGAAGATGCCATTCTCAACCTTGTATTCAACGGCATCACCCTTTACCTGAGGCTTCACCCCTTCGACAAAGTCCTCATAATCCATGGATTGATGGAAAGTACAGAATGCTATCTGTCCTTCTTGCTGCAATCGGTCGTACTCATCCATCACCTTCTGGTGGTTGGCAAAGTCGATAAAGGTGGGATTACACATGCCTACTGCAATAGAGGCTGTCTTGTATGTCTTTCCTGTGCCAGGTGCCCCCTGTAGGATAATCTGCTTCTTCTGTTTGAGTATAGCTAATTCTTCCATCGCTTCGTCTTCTTTGTTTGTTTGAGGTGCTATCGGTTCCGAGTCGGTCATTCCTTCAAGGACTCCCAACATCTTCTTTGCCCAGTCCTTATCAGTAACGTTCTGTAGGCGTGGTACTCTTGTTGCTGAGTCATAAGATTCTTTGAGTAATTGGGTAATATCCCAGTCGCCACGGTTCCATTTGACTTGTACGCGATGATAATTGAGCGGATGGTCGGTCTTGTATTGATACCCACCAACCACTTCACCAACCGCAGTAATCTTGCTGAACGCCTTGTTTCGAAGGATAACGAAGTCACCGACATTCATATAGTGCTTCATGGCATATAGCATCTTCACGGAATGTTCAGGATCTTGCGTTTTATATTTCGCGACTTTTTCCTTCAGGGCTTTCTTGATGGCGTCTTGGTCACGAAGCTCATCGCTGTCCAGACTCCCGATTTCTCCCCATTCATAAATGGAGAGATAGTTGCCGGCAACCATATCGTCGAAGACCTTTTCGTTGTCGCCTGCCCAAAACAACCATAGTTGTCTCTTTCGGGTCTCTCGTTGCGTGAAATCAGTTGTTAGTTCATTGGTAGTCATGGTCACGTTTTGCAATTTCATTTTACTCAATCTGTGCGTTCCACTGGGATTGCGAGTGCAAATTTACTTATTTTCCCCCAAAATAGTATTGTTAGCCCAAAATAAATTTGTAAATTTGCACAATCAAAAACCCATCAAATTGTTTACTATGACTAAAATAAAGACTATTGGAATCCTGACTTCAGGCGGTGATGCGCCTGGAATGAATGCCGCCATCCGTGCCGTGACTCGTGCTGGCATCTACAACGGTTTTAATATCAAAGGTATCTATCGGGGCTATGACGGACTCATCAAGGGCGAGGTGAAGCCGTTTACCACGGAGAATGTCAGTGGCATCATCACCCGTGGCGGCACCATCCTGAAGACGGCCCGCTCGAAAGAGTTCATGACGCTGGAGGGCATGCAGAAAGCCTACGAGACTTGTCAGAAAGAGGCTATCGACGCCTTGGTGGTCATCGGTGGTAATGGCTCGCTGACGGGGGCACGCAACTTCGGCATGGAGTTTGACTTCCCCTGCATTGGCCTGCCGGGCACCATCGACAACGACCTCTACGGCACCGACTCTACCATTGGCTACGACACGACGATGAACACCATCATGGAATGCGTGGACCGCATACGCGACACGGCCAACTCGCATGAGCGCATCTTCTTCGTCGAGGTGATGGGACGGGATGCGGGCTTCTTGGCGCAAAACTCGGCCATCGCCTGTGGCGCCGAGGCTGCCATTATCCCTGAGGAGATGACCGACGAAGACCAGTTGGCACAGTTCATGGGCCGTGGCATCCGCAAGTCGAAGAAATCGTGCATCGTCATCGTCTCGGAAAGCCCGAAGTGCGGCGCCCTCTTCTATGCCGACCGCGTGAAAAAGGAGTTCCCCGAGTTTGACGTGCGCGTCTCCATCCTGGGACACCTGCAGCGTGGTGGCACGCCGTCGGCCCACGACCGCATCCTCGCCTCGCGTACTGGCGTGGGTGCCATCGATGCCATTCGTCAGGGGCAGCGAAACGTGATGGTGGGTGTGAGAAACAACGAGGTGGTCTATGTGCCGTTCTCTGAGTGCATCCGCACAGACAAGCCCTTCGACAAGAAACTGATCAAGGTGCTCGATGAGTTGAGCATCTGATGGGGCATGGGCAAAAAACAGCAGGACAGGGATGGGTCATCGGAGACTCATGCCTGTCCTGCTAAATGGTGTCGTCGCTACTATCTCACGATCAGCAGATAGTAGTTCTTCTTTCCCTTCTGAGCCAAAAGGTACTTGCCGTCGATGAGGTCGTCGGAGGTGATAAGGCGGTTGGGGTCGGTCAGCTTCTCCTTGTTCAGGCTGACACCACCACCCTGCACCATCTTGCGCATCTCGCCCTTCGAGGGAAATACGGGGGCGGCGGAGGTGAACAGCTCGATGGCGGGCTGGCCTAACTGGTCGGCAGAAATGTCGTGCTTCTCCACACCGTCGAACACATCGAGGAAGGTCTGCTCGTCAAGCTTCTCCAAGGCTTCCTTGGTGGCCTTGCCGAAGAGGATGTTGCTGGCCTCGATGGCCATGTCGAGATCAGCTTGGGAGTGTACCATGACGGTCACCTCCTCGGCCAGACGCTTCTGCAACAGGCGGCGGCCCGGGTCTTGCCGGTGCTCCTCGGTCAGCTGGTCGATGGTCTCCCTGTCGAGCGAGGTGAAGATCTTGATGTAGCGCTCGGCATCCTCGTCGCTGACGTTGAGCCAGAACTGATAGAAGCGGTAGGGGGTGGTGCGCTTGGGATCGAGCCAGATATTGCCGCTCTCGGTCTTGCCGAACTTCTTGCCGTCGCTCTTGGTGATGAGCGGGCAAGTCAGGGCGAAGGTCTCCACCTCATTACCCAAGGTGCGGCGTATCAGCTCGGTACCCGTGGTCATGTTGCCCCACTGGTCGTTGCCGCCCAACTGCAGCTTGACGCCCTTATGCTGATAGAGGTACAGGAAGTCGTAACCCTGCAACAGCTGATAGGTGAACTCGGTGAACGACAGGCCGTCGCGGGCCGTGCCGTTGAGGCGCTGCTGCACGCTGTCCTTGGCCATCATATAGTTGACGGTGATATGCTTGCCCACCTCACGGGCGAAGTCGAGGAAGGTGAAGTCCTTCATCCAGTCGTAGTTGTTGACCATCTCGGCGGCATTCTCCTCCTTGCCCTCAAAATCGAGGAACTTGGCCACCTGCTGCTTGATGCACTCCTGATTGTGGCGCAGGGTCTCGTCGTTGAGCAGGTTGCGCTCCTGGCTCTTGCCACTGGGGTCGCCAATCATGCCTGTAGCCCCGCCCACGAGGATGATGGGCTTGTGGCCGCAACGCTGCAAGTGGCGCAGCATCATGATGCCACAGAGGTGGCCTATATGAAGGGAGTCGGCAGTGGGGTCGGTGCCTAAGTAAGCGGTCACCATCTCCCGTTGCAGGAGTTCTTCGGTGCCTGGCATCATCTGTGCCAGCATACCGCGCCAGCGCAGTTCTTCTACAAAATTCTTTCTCATCGATTCTTTTTTATTTCTTGATTTTTTGTTTTGGCTGCAAAAGTACGAAAAATAATGGAAATGACAAAATCCGCGTCTCTTTTTATGTAATGAGGTCGGCTTATTCCTTCCACTCGAAATGCTGGTAGTCCTTGCACGACGTCCACGAGCCTCCCCAGACGAAGCCGGCCTCGGTGAACAGGCGGTAGCAGAGGTCGTGCCTGACAATCTTGTAGGGGAAAGGCCTCGTGCGGTCGCAATAGGCGGCGGAGGTAGCGGGCTGAATGTAGTTAGTGCCGTCGGCACGCTGCCTGTAATAGGGGTTGTAGCGCGGATTGATGTCGATGGCCAGCCCTTTGGAATGCTTGGAGAGCTGTTTGCTGCCTGCAATGGGGCGATAGAAGAAACAGGAGGTGTTGTTGTGCCGCATCTGCCTCTCGTCCATGCCGAGGGTACCATCGCCCACGTCAGGACTTTCGGTATCAAAGACTTCGGGCAGCACCATCGACTGGATGGGATAACGGGCGTCGTAGAGCTGACGGAAGATGCGCACCACGATGTCGGAGATGCGCTTGTGGCAAATCATCTCGCCGATGTGTGTCTGCTCGTCATAGTCCCAGTGCAAGACTCGCACATGACGCAGGTCGCTACGACGGATGTGGGGGTTGGGCTTGTAGGTCTTGCCCTGCATGCGCTGCCACACGGCGTCGGGAACGGGCTCGGCGGCAAAGCACTTGTCTAACCCGCCCCATGCCTTGACGGCTGCATCGCTGACCGTCGTGCCTGCCTGCCACTGCGCCAGCGGGGTGACGTCGGCCTGCTGCTTGCCTGCATACATCACCATCGTGAGGAGCAAGACAAGGGTCACTAATGCTATTCTTCTCAAACTGCTGTCTTCCATTGTGCATGGGGGATAATGGCGAAACCTATGGGACGGGGTCGTAGCCACTGCCGCCCCAGGGGTTGCAACGCAGGACACGCCAGACGGCGAGGGCAAGGCCTTTGACAGGACCGTGCTTCATAATGGCCTGTTTGGCATACTCGGAACAGGTGGGCGTGAAACGGCATGAGGGGGGCGTAAATGGACTGATGCAACGCTGATAGAAAAAGATGGGAAGCAGCAACAGCCAGCCGAGGGCACGGGACAACCACTTCATAGGGATTCGCAGATACGTGAAATCAACTTGGCCATGCGGGTGGCTATCAGGCTGGATGACTCCAGACGGTCGCTCTGCCAGATAAGGGCGATGGCCAGCGACTGCTCTGCTGGCAGCACAGCAAGGAGCGGCTGCTTGCTGAGGCGATAGGCCTCTCGCATCTGCCGTTTGGTGCGATTGCGGTCAACAGCATGATGCAATCGCTTCTTGGGCACGCTTACCAACACCTGCACCGGGACGTCGTGGGCTCCACGCTGACGCAGGCTCCACACAGCACGAATAGGAAAGGCGGCAAACGACTTGCTGCGTCCGCCGCCAAAGAGTTCATCAATCAGTTTCTGACTGGTGATGCGCTCGACCTTCCTGAACTCATTCGTCCTCATTCATCAAGAGATAGTGCTGCAAGGCTCCCGTCATCGATGGATACTTCTCCGACGGTGCTTCGAGATCCAAGCGCAGGCCAGCATCGACGACGGCCTTTGCCGTAGCCGGACCAAACGTGGCAATGGCCACGTGGCCCTGATCAAAGTGGGGGAAGTTCTTCGTCAGCGACTCAACGCCTGAGGGACTGAAGAACACGAGCATATCATAGTCAAACGACTTTACTTCCTCATCGGTGAAATCGTTGCTCACGGTGCGGTACATCACACACTCCTTGTGCTGTAGCTTCTTGGAGTCGAGCTGACGAGTCAGGGCGTCGGTGTGTACGTCGCTCATAGGCACAAGGTACCGCTCCGTCTTGTGCTTCACCATCGTGGGAAGCAGGTCGTCAACACGACCCGTATTGCCGAAGAAGACCTTACGCTTGCGATACTGCACATATTTCTGAATATAGAGAGCGATGGTTTCGGTTACGCAGAAATACTTCATGTCCTCAGGAATGTTGACACGAAGCTCCTTGGCCAATGTAAAAAAGTGGTCGATGGCATGACGCGAGGTAAACACCACCGCGGTGTAATCCAGAATGCTGACTTTCTGTGCGCGAAATTCGCGCGGTGTTATTCCTTCAACTTTAATGAATGGGCGGAAAACCAATTCTACGCCGAATCGCTCGGCAATGTCAAAATAAGGCGACTTTTCGCTCGTGGGCTTTGGTTGCGAAACCAAAATTTTCTTGATCATCTCTATGTCCTAAAAATTTATTTTCAACAAATTGACTATTGACAGCAAAGAACCGGCAAAGCCAAGCAAGGGTACGATTTCGAGGGCACAAAAGTACAAAATATTTTGCAGATAAACACCATTTTGCCTGAAAAAGATGACCCAAGACCGATAAAATGTCAGTATTTTTATAATTAGGAGTATGAAAACATAATAAAAAATGACATTTTGGACACTTAAATCAAAATAGACCTGCAACAATACTGCAGGGAAAAGTAGCACTCCTTCCATTGCTGTGAGGAAGAGGGCAGACTGCATCCACTGTAAACTTTTATTACCATCAAAGAAGACGTAATTGACCAGAGAGTACAATCCGCTTTTCAGCAAGAAATAGCCTACGAAACTACCAAAAAACAGACTGATGAGCTGGAAGTCGTTGTCGAGCTGGAAGGTATCGGCTACATAGGCCGTCACGTAAAGATAGCTGGAGATGGCCAGCAGGAGACAGCATAGCAACACAAGGAAGAGCTGAAAACGCAACTCTCCAGAGGTCTCCGTCATATCGTCGTGGTAAGATAGATAGAAGAAGTCTCTCAGTTGTCTCGAGATGAACCACTTGGAACGGGCTATCGAGAAGAAAAAGAGGACGATGCAAAGCAATAACAACGAGGTGAACATGTTGTCACCACGGATGGTATAGGGAATAGGATCGCCCGCCACGCCTGAGCGTCCACCATCGATTTCGGGATGGAACAGCGGGTCGTTGGAAAAGAAATTCTGCCTGTAGTATTGTGGCAGATTCACTTCCTTCAGGCTACGCCCCGGCTCGTGTCCTGGCAAATGGAGCGTATCGGGCTGCTCGCTATAGTGTATCTCACCAGGCTGGAACCATGCCTGAATGGCTGAGTCCTGCTGGGCAGGAGTGGCATCACTCGGCAACATGCGCAACACCTGGTAGGGTGTGAGCGGACGAAAGGTGTCGGACGGCACATCATCAATAATGATGTCATCGATAATCGGCAGCTCGCGGAGCGGCTGTGATGTCAGAATGGAGTCCTGTATCATCGGAGAATGAGCTCACTAAAGGCCGAACTCACGCTTAATGTCGTCCACACGGTCGAGCTTTTCCCATGTAAAAAGTTCCACCTCTATTTCCTTGGTCTCATGGTAGTGGCTGGTGAAGACCTTGCGCACCACCTCATTCTTGCGACCCATGTGGCCATAGGCAGCAGTCTCCAAGTACATGGGCTGACGCAGCTTCAGCGTACGCTCAATGGCTTTCGGACGCAAGTCGAAGAGTTTCTCTATCTTCTTGGCAATCTCGCCGTCGCTCATTGCCACATGCTTACGACCATAGGTGTTCACGTAGATGTTCATGGGCTGTGCCATACCAATAGCGTAACTCACCTGAACCAGCATCTCGTCGGCCACTCCTGCAGCTACCATGTTCTTGGCAATATGGCGTGCGGCGTAGGCGGCAGAGCGGTCGACCTTTGAAGAGTCCTTGCCGCTGAATGCACCACCACCATGGGCTCCCTTTCCTCCATAGGTATCGACAATAATCTTGCGTCCCGTCAGTCCTGTGTCACCATGAGGACCACCAATAACAAACTTACCCGTGGGATTTACATAGTATTTGATATCCAGCCCGAAGAGGTCAAGTACCTTCTGCGAGTGGATTTGCTGTTTCACACGGGGAATGAGGATATGGATCACATCGTCCTTGATGCGGGCGAGCATGGTCTCATCGTCGGCAAACTCGTCATGCTGGGTAGAGACAACGATGGTGTCGATGCGCTCAGGAACGCCCGTATCTGAGTATTGGACCGTCACCTGGCTCTTTGCGTCAGGACGGAGATAGGTCATCACCTTGCCTTCCTTGCGGATGTCGGCCAACGTTCGCATAATGAGATGGGCCAAGTCGAGCGACACAGGCATATAGTTCTCTGTCTCATTGGTGGCATAGCCAAACATCATGCCCTGGTCGCCAGCTCCCTGGTCATCATCGTTCTCGCGGTCCACGCCGCGGTTGATATCGGCACTCTGCTCGTGGATGGCAGTCAGGATGCCACATGAGTTGCCATCAAACTGATATTCGGCTTTCGTGTAGCCAATCTTCTGGATAGTCTTACGTGCTATGGTCTGCAGGTCAATATACACCTCGCTACGCACCTCGCCCATAATGACCACCTGACCTGTGGTGACAAACGATTCTATAGCACAACGGGAGTGGTCATCATAAGCCAGAAACTGATCTACCAGCGCGTCACTTATCTGGTCGGCCACCTTGTCGGGATGGCCTTCTGAAACGGATTCGGATGAAAACAAATACGACATATACCTCTTATTATTTAGAAAACAGGGTGCAAAGTTACTACTTTTGTTCCGAATACCCAAAAATACGGCCATTTTTTATCAAATCGAAGCCTTCTTGCCACCTTGGCGTTTCCTGTCTTCTCTCCTTAAATGGTCACGCCAATCTGTAAGCCAAAGAAGTTACGGGCCGTAAATTTGTCTATATCGATGGCTTCGCCGTTCAGGGGTCGCTTGGTGTAATGACGCCAATAGAGTGAGAAACTTATCAGAGCATCATCCAAAGTAGATTGTATGCCAACCATCGGATGGAACGCGAGGCTATTGGAGGTCATCACATGGGCACCATAATGATCGCCATAACGATGTGACTGATAGAGCCGCAATCCGTATTCCACTCCGATACCTAAGAAAAGGTAGATGTCGTCATCCACCCTGACAAGGTTCAACATCAATTCAGCAGGTACGACCAGTTGCCCGCCCATAGGCCGCACATCATTTGAATGCTCACCTTTATCGTAAAACAGATAGTCGGAAAACGTCGGGTGAACCAGAAACGACACAGGCGGGTGACGATCGAAGAAACCGCGATAACCCAGACCAAGGCTTAGGTTGATGAGGTCATCAAAATTACCAAGCTGTGCCTTGAAACCTACTCCACCTGTGAAAGTGGGATGATTGGTGTCTGCACTGAAGTAGCCACCGAAGTGGCATTCTGGTGTCAGCGCGTTGCGCGATATGTCCTGAGCAGTTGCAGGAAAAACGGTAAGGCAAAGGAGCAATAGAACGAGGAATTCGCGCTGAATTGTTTTTGTATTCATATTTTTATGCTTATTCATTTCGGTCTATGACGGCCTTAACCGTTGGCTCGCTAATAAGGGAATGCTGATCAGGTGAAAGGTAGGTCTTAGTGGCGTCAACTGCTATGAGGACACCGTCGTGGGTCCCTTCTTTGGGGCTGAATGTGAGCACCTTGGAGGGATGCTTGCCAAGATAGACGAGTGATCCGTCGTCGGCATTCATCCACCAGACGTGCTTATACTGACCACTGATCTTCGTCAGGTCGAGGCGCATGGAACGGGCCGTAAAGTTATAGACCAACAAGTAGTCGTTTCCTCGCGTAGCAATAAGACGGTCATATCGTGTCCCGTTGTCGAGAATGATGCTTTGGTCGGGCACACGTTCGAAGTAAGGGAAAGTCATGATAAGTCTACGGACGTACTGCATCTGATGGAAACCAGGATCGTAGACAGCTACATACCAAGGCTTGTAGTTATGATAGGCGGAAGGATAGCCCGGCTTGAAGAACTGCATGATGGCCGAATTGCCATAAGTGTGGCCACACGAGCCGGCAAAGACACTCCAATAGGCATAGCGGCGCACATGATCGGCTGTCCACAGGGGCTCGTTGGCATCGTGCAGTCCCTGGGGGATTCCCTCGTAGATGGGCTCGTCATCGATGACTGGCTTGATGGGGCGATAGGCCCATGTTGAGTCTACATACATCCAGTTGTCTTCCTCGGTATTATCAGGAATGGAGTACTCCTTGTTGCCCATGCGCTGTCCGTAGCGGCGATGACCGCTCTGGAAGCTATGGAAGTCTATCCAATTGGCCTTGGCCCACCAATGTGCAGACGTGTAGCGACCTCGTGGATGGTAGGTCATCAGGTGCTTTTTGTCTATTTGCTTGATAGTGGTAGCTATTGTCTCCCATACCTCAGGATGAATGTTGCCCTGAATATCGCCTCCGATAATCCAGATGATGTTGGGACGGTCTTTATAGCGACAAGCCAGGAATTCACCATACTTACGAGCCTCAGCTTGGTTGAGTTTGCCAGCCTTGACTACAGAACCCCAGACGGGCACAAGGCCAAGATAAATGCCCTGCCGCTCACATTGAGCAGCGATATAATCCAAATGCTGCCAATAGGCATCAGTATCTGATGACTGGCCATAGGCATTATAGGACGGCTTATCGTTCAACACTTGCACTTGCACCATATTATATCCTGCATCGTGGCATTGTTGTAAGTAGAACTGCACCTCGTCGCGATTCAACCGCTGGGGCATGAGCCAAGCCGTCTCACCCTGAAGGAAGAAGGGCGTGCCATCACGGTGCATGAGAAAACGCTGGTTGTCGGAGACAGTAAGAGGGCCATGATGCCAGGGAAGGGTAGCATTAGCTGCTACAACAGTTATACTACAGCCTACCAGGAGAAAGAGAAGAGTGAAGACTTTTTGTTTCATTGCATTATTGTTTTGAGGTTTTCTTCAGGTTGGATGGTAATTTTGCTTTCGTCGGCACGAGAGCGGTCAAGAGAGAACACACGGGAGAAGAAATCATAGACAGCCTCACGTTTATTAGGGCCGAAATCGTGACGTTCTGCTGGCAGATGCACATTCTCGACCTTTGTGGAAGCATCATAGAATCCGTAAATACGTTGAATAAAGGGGAACTCGAGTTGAGGAGTGGTGTGGGTCCAGTCGCCACCGTCACTCACCAACAACAACGGGCGTGGGGCAAAGGTGGCTGCCAACTCGGCTTCGCAGGTACCGCCACAACTCAGTTGGACAGGCATACCGCTCTCGCAGGGACACCCTCCGTCGAAATGGGAAGCCACATGGACCACTGGGGCGATGGCTGCAATGCGGGGCATACCGAATGTCTCGGCCAAAAGCGACAGCAACACGGTGTGGGTACCGCCACCACTTCCCCCACAAATGCCGATGCGAGTGGTGTCGATGTCGGAGCGGTTCTTCAGCATCCATTCAAGCAAGCGCAATCCGCAAGCAGCTTGAAACACATGGGCACGGACCACGGCATGCTCACCTACCTCGGCCGCCGACTGCCCGTAGCCGTAGAGGTCAAAATCCACACACACGGCTCCCATGCGAGCCAGACACCCTAACCGCAGTTGCTCATCGTCGCGATAGCGAGAAGGCCAATGGCCGTCAGGACAAATAATGAGAGGAGAAAAGGCACCCTTCTTGCTCCTCTGGCTGAAAGAGTCTTTTGTTGGCGCATAGATGGTGCCAAAGATGTGTTGTTTCTTTTCAGAAACCTCTATTAGCTCCATACTGATGTTCTGTGTTGTATATCCATCATGCTTGCGAATCTTTCCAATGACAACCCTCGGATGCTGAATGCAGGAGTCAAGGAAACGGTCAATGGCAAGCCGCTGGCGCACTTCCTTGACCAATTGGCTGCGTCGCTGCTCCCATGAGTCCTTCTTATCATATAAAGTGGAGAGATACTGCAACATGGCCTGTCCCTCATCATCGTGGCGGCGATAGTACTCATAGCGACTGATGCGATAAAGTCTATTGTTACGCGGCCACCAATTCCAATCGAAATACTTGCAAACGTTGGTAAGTGTCTGTTCCAACGACCAGGGACGTATGCGGTAGTCAGCGTAAGGCAACTGCAACCCTGTAGTATCCATATCGAAACGCAATTTGATACCAAATCGTTGCTGGATATCTTTCGCAACGTCGCTGACAGGCCTGGTATAGCGACCTTCGTAGGTATTTTGCGCTTGCATGCTTATGGACAGGCAAAACAACAGCGTCGTAAGTATTTCTTTTATCATAAAAGAGGTTTTTGATTCATTTTAATAATAATTTTCATTTATGAAACGGCAAAATGCTCATTTTATTATTTTTTTCGTACCTTTGCACCATGAGAAAACGTAACTTCCTTTTTTCACTCTTGTTCTTCTGTATGTCAAGTGTGTTGGCAACAGAGCAACAACCCATGCGGCTATGGTTTCAAAATCCTGCCATTTTCTTCGAAGAGTCACTCCCCATTGGCAATGGCCGACTTGGAGCACTCATCTATGGCAATCCGCAGGATGATGTCCTCCAACTGAACGATATTACGCTTTGGTCAGGCCAACCTATCGACCGCAACGAGGACGCAGGTGCGTCGAAATGGATTCCTGAAATTCGCAAGGCTCTCTTCGCTGAGGACTATCGCCGGGCCGACTCTTTGCAATTACACGTTCAGGGTCATAACAGCAGCCATTACCAGCCTCTGGCTACAATACATATCGTCGACCACTCGGCAGCGTCTTTCTCAGACTATCGGCGTGAACTGGACATAGATTCTGCTATCGCACGAACAATATATAAAAAAGGTAACGTCAGTTATCAACGTGAGTATCTTGCCTCAGCACCTGACCAGCTCATTGCCGTTCACCTCACGGCCTCAAAACCAAAGGCCATCAATGTGGAGGTGCGACTGACCTCTATCCTGAATCACAAGGTAAAGGCAACTGGACAGCAACTGACGTTGACTGGCCATGCCAATGGCGACCCACAGGAAAGCACCCATTTCTGCACTATCGTACGTGTTGTCCATCGTGATGGCACGGTCGAAGCTACCGACTCCGTATTGCAACTGACGGATGTCAGCGATGCCACAATCTATGTAGTAAACGAAACCAGTTTCAACGGCTACGACCATCACCCTGTACGTGACGGCGCTCCCTATCTGGAACGCGCCACCGACCGAGCCTGGCATACAGCTAACATCAGCTATCCAGACATGCGTCAACGTCACATTGCTGACTATCGCCAGTTTTATGCACGTTTGAAATTGTCACTTGAAACAGCCTCAACTACTGACATTCCTGCCATACCCACTGATTCGCTGCTACGTTCCTATGGAAAAGCAACCAACGAACAGGCACGCTATCTTGAAACCCTCTATTTCCAGTATGGCCGATATCTCCTCATCAGTTGCTCACGTACCCCCTCCGTGCCTGCTAACCTGCAAGGTCTCTGGAACCCGCATCTTTATGCTCCTTGGCGAGGCAACTACACCATCAACATCAACTTAGAGGAGAACTACTGGCCCGCCTTCGTAGCCAATCTGGCTGAAATGGCAGAGCCTCTCGACGGTTTCGTGACTGCCCTGGCTGAGAATGGTCGATTTACTGCACGCAATTACTATGGTGCACGCCGCGGTTGGAGTGCAGGCCACAACACTGATATCTGGGCCATGGCCAACCCTGTGGGCGAAAAACGCGAGAAGCCCGAGTGGGCCAATTGGCCAATGGGTGGTGCGTGGCTCGTGGAGACGCTGTGGGAACGCTATTGCTTTACACAGGATTTAAACTATCTCAAACAGACTGCCTACCCGCTGATGCGTGGCGCTGCAGAGTTCTGTTTAGACTGGTTGGTGGAGAACCCAAACAATCCACAAGAGATAATTACAGCCCCCAGCACATCACCTGAAAATGAATACGTGACAGACAAAGGCTATCATGGCATGACCTGCTATGGTGGCACGGCCGACATGGCCATCATCCGTGAACTGTTTATCAACACTATCGAAGCTGCACGGTTGGTAGGTGAAGAGAGTGAATTCATTAATGACTTGGCTAAAGCCCTGCCTCGACTGCATCCTTACACCATAGGACAGGAAGGTGACCTGAACGAATGGTACTACGACTGGCGTGACTATGACCCGCATCACCGTCATCAGAGCCACCTTATCGGACTCTATCCAGGATGTCATCTCACCACTGACAAGTATGAGGCATTGACTACACTATCGACCTTAAAAGAAGCTCTTGAGAAGACGCTCATTCAAAAAGGTGATCAGACCACAGGATGGAGCACTGGATGGCGCATCAATCTCTGGGCACGCCTACACAAAGGCAACGAGGCATTTCATATCTACCAAAAACTTCTTACCTACGTTAGCCCTGACAACTACCGTGGCCCTGATCGTCAGCGCCCAGGTGGAGGCACCTACCCAAATCTGTTTGATGCCCACCCACCTTTCCAGATTGATGGGAACTTCGGCGGTACAGCTGGTGTTTGCGAGATGCTGATACAAAGTACAGATGAGATTACCTTGCTCCCTGCCCTACCCTCTGCTTGGCCCAACGGAGAGGTGAGTGGCCTGTGTGCACGTGGTGGCTTCGAGGTGAGCATGCGCTGGCGCAATGGCAAAGTCGAAGAGGCTCAAATAAGCAGCAAACGAGGTGGCATAGCCACTGTGAGATATAATGGGAAGATGATTAAAATAACTCTAAAACCTGGTAAAACTAAAACAATTCATGGATAAAACAATTATTGAAACAGATTTTGAAAAAGCGAAGAAATGGGCGAGTGGGCAATATATTGAAAACGACCTTCTCCTGTTGGACCAACTGGCTGATGCGCCCTTCCCTACGGAGCCAAGACGCATGAACTTCATCCTAATAGGCTTCTGCACTCAAGGCAGGGTGCAATATAGGATGGACACGGTGGAGCAGATGGTAGAACCGGGCGAGGTCATCGTCATCTCGGAAAGACGAGTGATTGACAACTACATGGCTTCGCCTGACTTACAGGGTCTCTGTATTATGATTACCCGATCTTTCTACCAAGAGATTATTAAGGATGTGAAAGATTTATCATCCTTATACCTCTTCACACGCACCTATCCTGTGATGAAGCTATCACCACGTGAATGCGAGGTCTTCCAGCGATATTTCTACGCTATTCGCGAACGTATCTCTGACAAGCGGAATTTCTTCCGTCGTGATCTCATACGCACGCTGATGCTGGCCATGTTCTATGATCTGAGCACCGTTATCTATAGTGTTAGGGAACAGGCCGACCTGCGCAAGTCGCGAAGCGACGAAATTTTCGCTCAGTTTATCAAGATGGTCGAGGCCAACTGCAAGCAGGAACGCCGTGTAAGCTGGTATGCCGAGCAACTTGGCATCACGCCAAAATACCTATCCGAGACTATCAAACAGGTAAGCAAGCGTACACCCAATGAATGGATTGACAACTATGTGACGTTGGAAATCAGGGTGCAATTGAAAAACTCGACAAAGACCATCAAGGAAATTACCAAAGAACTGAATTTCCCCAACCAGTCTTTCCTTGGGAAATACTTCAAGGAACACGTGGGAATAAGTCCCAGCGAATATAGAAGAAAATAAAGGGGAACTATATTTTATCCAGCTTATATCCCTTCCGGAGCTAACATGTAGTAGGCGAGAGATTTTTCAAAGGTGAGATGCTCTGTTTCTATTAAGAAGGCTACGATGGTAGCGTCAAGAAAAATCGGGAAGAGTCGATGAGTACTCTTCCCGATTTGCTTTCCAAAAGTTGAGTTTTTATAAATCAGTATTCCCTTAATAAAGGTACACCTTGAAATTCTTTACCGAGCCAGGGGCACCCTGTTCAGCACGAGGCAGGTACTCCAGAGCCTTCACGTTCTGTACGCTGCCGAGGTCGATGACCAGCAGATGAGGTGCAGAAGTTCCCTTCTCCGTCTGCCAGTAGGTAGACTCCTGCAGGTCGAAGACCTTGTCGCCTAAGTGGTTGCCAGCCTCGTCCTCTGAGTTGGCATACTTCGTCTTCCAAGGCTCACGCGAGAGACGCTTGCCGTCAGCACCTTGCAGGTAGAGTTCTGCAATGGCCACGCGGTCGCCGTCTTTCTGGGTGCTTAGACACTCGATGGCGAGGTAGCGGCCATTGGACATCTTGCCGAAGTTGATGGTCTGCCAACCATTGCCAGCCTTGAAGGCGCCAGTAGCTACGGGGGTAGCGCTGTTGAGGTCGGGCTTGTCGCCAATGTTGTTGTGCTTGTTGCTCTTCTCAAGCTGCAGCTTGTTGAGTTCAGGCTTGTCCTGACCCCACACAACAGCCTCCTTCGGGCCTACCACATCAAGGACGATGATTTCGTTCTTGCCTTTCTTCAGCCAACAGCCGGGCACATAGAGCGTCTGCTGCGGACCGATGCTCCAGATGCGGCCCATGGCATGACCGTTCACGTAGACCTGTCCCTTACCCCAAGTCTCGAAGTTCAGGAAGGTGTCGCCCACTTTCGAAAGGTTGAAGTAGCCACGGTAGTAGCCACGACCTCTCATCATCTTGGCATCGTCTTTGAAATGTTCTATATACTCATTGTTTTCTGTGGCAGATGCACGCTTGAAAGCAAGCAAAGACGTCTCGTATTCATCGTCGACGAAATACTTCTCCCAATCGTTCAATGTATAAGTCACATCATGCTTGCCAGCCTTTGTACTTAGGGTGACGTTGCCAACGATGCCCTTGAAATCCTTAATGGCACGGCCAAAGTTGATACGTCCCATGGCCTCAACCACAATCACAAGGGATGAGCCGGCCTTAGCGGAAGGAATGGTAAGGCTCTTCTCATTCTTTACACGATCTATCTTACCAATATACTTGCCATCAACAAACACCTGCGCAAAGTCGTGGAAGTTGGCTGTGAGGACACTCGGTTGGGGTAACTCGGGCAGCGAGTTGTAATAGGCTGCATAGCCCCATCCTAAGTTGTGAGCCTCGAAAGTAAGGTCATCAGCATTGCCGTCAGTATTCAAACCGCCATTGGCATACATCAACGGTGCAAACTCCTTCAGCTCGAACTTCGGTACAGTGATAATACCCATGGGAGCCTTAGGTACAGCAGGCAGTTTTTTGTCGCTGTATTTCTGCATCATGGTGCGCAGCTCCCAGAACTTTGGTGTAGCCAGACCATACTCGTTGATAGGTGCGTCGTAGTCATACGAGGTGACATCAGGAGCGAAACCAGGAGAGTTGGCACCAGCCCAGTGGCCGAAGCTGGTTCCACCGTGAGTCATGTAGAGCGAAAAGCTGATGCCTTTCGACAGCATTTCATCCATGCCCTCCACCATATCCTTGGCAGGACGCGTCTCGTGGCGGGCTCCCCACTTGTCGAACCAGCCGCTCCAGAACTCAGAGCACATCTTCGGTGCGTTGGGACGTAGCTCACCTAAACGGCGGAACTGCTGGTCGATATTGGCGCCGGTGCCGAAGTTCATGGTCCATGTCAGGTCATCAAGACCGTTCTTCTCGAAGTTAGAAGACCAGTCGCACTGGAACAGCGACAGCTCCTTACCATAGATGCCACGCAGACAGTCACGGATTTCCGAGACGTATGGCTTATCCTCGCCATACGAGCCGTACTCGTTCTCCACCTGAATCATGATGATAGGGCCTCCGTTCTGAATGGTCAGCGGCTTGAGCTGCTCACCCACTTTCTCCTCGAAGATTTTTACTCGTTCCATAAAATAAGGATCGCGCTCGCGAAGTTTGATGTCCTTCTTCTTCAGGAGCCACCAAGGCAGGCCACCCATCTCCCACTCGGCACAAACGTATGGACCAGGACGCACGATGACGTAGAGGCCGTTCTTCTGAGCCAGACGGCAGAACTCGGCCACGTCGTTATTTCCCGTGAAGTCAAAAACGCCCTCCTTCTGCTCATGGATATTCCAGAAAATATAAATGCACACGGCATTCATACCCAACGCCTTGCACATCTGGATGCGGTGCTCCCAGTATGGACGCGGAATACGGGGGTAATGTACTTCAGCAGCCTTCACTATGAAGGGGTGACCGTTCAGCAAGAATGTCTTGTCGCCAGTCGTGAAAGTGCCTGACTTGCCTGTGGCAGCAGAAGCCATAGCAGGTGCCGTGAGTAGCAACACACCCAGCACCAATTTCTTAAATAGTCTTTTCATAGTTATATTAGTAAGTGATTAGAGTTTCTCTCCATAGCACAAGTCTCCGCAGTCACCAAAACCTGGAACAATATACTTTTGCTCGTTCATACCAGGATCAACAGCAGCGACCCAAAGCGTGGTGTCCTCAGGTACTGCTTGGCTAATAGTCTCAATACCTTCTGGCGCAGCAATGACACAGCAGATGTGTAGGGCAGCAGGCTTGCCATGTTTCAACAATGCCTCATAAGCGGCAGCCATACTTCCACCCGTTGCCAACATGGGGTCGACGATGACGAGTGTCTTGCCTTTGGTTGATGGACTTGCCATATACTCAGTATGAATGCCCACCTCGGTATGCTCTCGATTGGTATACATACGGAAGGCTGAGACAAAACCATTCTCGGCATGGTCGAATATGCGAAGGAATCCCTCATGGAAGGGCAGGCCAGCACGTAGTACAGTTGCTAAAAGCAAATCATCCTTGATATGTGGGATGTCGATGGTACCCAACGGCGTGGTCACAGTTTTCGATTTGTATTTTAATGTCTTTGACAACTCATAGGCCATGAGCATGCCTATACGTTCGATGTTGTTACGAAAAAGTAGGCGGTTCTTCTGGTAGCCCTTGTCACGTAGTTCGGACATATACTGGTTGATGACCGAATTCTGTTCTGAGAAATTGATTACTTTCATAATTTGGGAGAATTATTAAGGGACTTATGAGCTTCATAAGCCCCATTAGTCCATGAGTATTATTATAATCCGCGAGCCTTGAGCAAAGCCGAAGCATCGGGTGCAGCCATTCCTGTGAAGTCACTGAACATCTGCATGAGGTCACCTGTGTTTCCACGACTTAGGATTTTCTCGCAGAACTCCGTTCCTGTCTCTGGCTTCAACGGGCCGCGCTGAGAGAAGACATTTGCTATATTAACAGCCAGCACCTCGGTCCATAGATAACTATAGTAGCCGGCTGCATAGCCGCTGCCCCAAACGTGGTTGAAGTAGCTGGTACGGTAGCGCGGTGGTATTTGCTCGTTTTGCAGACCAACGGCTTTCAAAGCCTCAGTCTCGAAAGCAGCGGCCTCATCAGCTGTGGGCACCTTCTCGGTAGCCATCACATGCCAAGCCATATCAAGGCAGGTAGCAGCAAGATTTTCGCCCAAAGAGTAGCAAGGCTGGAAATTGATGCTTGTTAGCATTCGCTCTTTGAGGTCAGCAGGCATAGGCTGACCCGTCTCACAATGACGAGCATAATGGTCGAAGATCTCTGGGATAGAGGCAAACGACTCGTTGAACTGAGAGGGCATTTCAACAAAGTCGCGAGCCACATCAGTTCCACTCAACCTGTTGTACTGACACTTTGATAGCATGCCATGCAAAGCATGACCGAACTCATGGAACATAGTCGTCACCTCATCCCACGTTAGCAGGGATGGCTGTCCCTCAGGTGCCTTGGCATAATTGCACACATTGAACACCACAGGCAGCTTCTCTCGCTGGAAGCTCTGCTTGGCAAACTCGTCCATCCAGGCTCCGCCACGCTTCGTAGGCCTGCGATAAAAATCACTATAGAACAGGGCGATGGTCTTGCCCTCACGGTCGGAGACCTCGAACACTTTCATGTCAGGATGGTAGGTAGGAATGTCCTTACGTTCCTTGAACGTCAGTCCATAGACACGGTTAGCAGCATAAAACACACCATTCTGTTGCACACTATCCACATTGAAATATGGTTTTACCTCCTCATCAGAAATACTCAATTGCTCCTTTTTCATCTTGGCTGAATAATAGAAGCGGTCATAGGGTTGAAGACTGAATTCTTGTCCTTCGGTCTTACGAGCATAGGCCTCAATGGAGCGAGTCTCGGCATCGGCCTTAGGCGTATAGGCCTTGATGAGGTTCTTCAGGAAGTTGTAGACATTGTCGGTGGTCTTTGCCATCGTTTTCTCCAACGAATAGGAGGCATAGTCCTGATAGCCCATTAGCTCGGCCTGTTCGGCACGCAGCTTTGCAATCTCAGTCACAATGCCGTAAGTGTTATGCTGATTGGTTCCGTCGGCACGATGGACAGATGCCTCATAGACCTTGCGACGCAACTCACGATTGTCAAGATTGGCTAACGGCTGCTGTTGCGTAGTATTGACAATAACGATGCAATAGGGTTTCTTGCTGCCCCTACTCTCTGCGTCCTGTTTGCATTGTGCTATGTCAGCTTCAGACAGTCCTGCCAGTTCTTCTTTGGTGTCCACCCACACCAAGGCATCGTTGGTGGCAGCCTGCAAAGCATCGCCCCATTGCTGCTGTAGGTCACTAATCCGCAGATTTATCTCCTTCATGCGGTTCATCTTATCGTCAGGCAGCAGGGCACCTCTGCGCACGAATTCTTTATATATCTCTTCGGTCAATTTTCTATCTTCTCCCTGCAACGATTCCAACTCATTGTCATAGACCTGCTTAATGCGCTGGAACAGTTCCTTGTTGAATGAAATCTCATTCTCCAACTCAGTCAGCATGGGTGTCACCTTCTTCTCTGTCTCAGCAATTTCAGGGGTCTTCTCTGCATTAGTCAATGCAAAGAACACACGACTCACTCGATCAAGCAACAATCCACTTTCCTCATAAGCAAGAATCGTGTTCTGGAAAGTGGGAGCCTCTTCATTGTCAACGATAGCCTTGATATTCTCGCGCTGTTGGGCGATACCTGCCTCAATTGCAGGCAAATAGTCATCAGGTTGAATCTTACTAAAGTCCAGCGCACCGAACGGTAGTTCGCTCTCCTGCAGCAAAGGGTTGACGCCCTGCTTGTTGGCTTGCTTACAAGCGGTCAGTTGAATCATGGCCGATGCAATACCAATGGTAACTAATGTTTTGGTCGTCTTCATAATAGGTTATTGATAGATTTATAATTCAGGGTATTTAGTTATCGGATGCAAAAATACGCATTTTCTTTCAATCTTTTGCTAAGTGCGGGTTGCAAAACTTATCTACCCAGTCTTGTTTTTGGATACTTTAACCAAAAAAGCGTTTCGCCCATACTTTTTTGTTGAAGCAAAGCTATGGCTGTTTGCGAAAAAAGCAGTACCTTTGCAGTCGTAAAAAGATTTAAGTATCAACTATTTAATTAAAATAACAGAATAACAATGGCAAAGTTAGATTTGACACAGTATGGCATCACCGGTTCTACCGTGATTGCCCACAATCCGTCTTATGAGTACCTCTTCAAAGAAGAGACAAAAGCTGGCCTCGAGGGCTTTGACAAGGGTGTGAACACCGAGTTGAATGCCGTGAACGTGATGACTGGTATCTACACCGGCCGCTCGCCTAAGGACAAGTACATCGTGAAAGATGCACAGAGCGAAGACAAGGTGTGGTGGACTTCTGAGGAGTACAAGAACGACAACCACCCCATGAGCGAGGAGGTTTGGGCCAAGGTAAAGGAGATTGCCATCAAGGAGCTTTGCAATAAAGAGCTGTATGTGATGGACGCTTTCTGCGGTGCCAATGAGGCCACTCGCCTACGCGTTCGTTTCATTGTTGAGGTAGCCTGGCAGGCTCACTTCGTAAAGAACATGTTCATCCAGCCCACAGAGGAAGAACTGGCCAACTTCGAGCCTAACTTCGTTATTTACAACGCTTCAAAGGCAAAGGTGGAGAACTATAAGGAGCTGGGTCTGAACAGTGAGACCTGCGTTGCTTTCAACACCTCAACCCGTGAGCAGTGCATCATCAACACTTGGTATGGTGGTGAGATGAAGAAGGGTATGTTCTCTATGATGAACTACTATCTGCCTCTGCAGGGTATCGCCTCGATGCACTGCTCGGCCAACACCGACATGGAGGGTAAGAATACCGCTATCTTCTTCGGTCTCTCTGGTACTGGTAAGACCACTCTTTCTACTGATCCGAAGCGTCTGCTCATTGGTGACGACGAGCACGGATGGGATGATGAGGGCGTGTTCAACTTCGAAGGTGGCTGCTATGCTAAGGTCATCAACCTCTCTAAGGAGAACGAACCTGACATCTATGGTGCCATCAAGCGTGATGCCCTGTTGGAGAATGTGACTGTTGACGAAGCTGGCAAGATCGATTTCGCTGACAAGAGTGTAACTGAGAACACCCGCGTTAGCTATCCTATCAACCACATTGAGAAGATTGCCCAGAAGGTTAACGGCAAGAGCGCTGGTCCAGAGGCTAAGAACGTGATTTTCCTGAGCGCTGACGCCTTCGGCGTGCTGCCTCCCGTATCTATCCTGACTCCTGAGCAGACGAAGTACTACTTCCTCTCTGGTTTCACCGCTAAGCTGGCTGGTACAGAGCGTGGCATCACAGAGCCCACCCCAACCTTCAGCGCTTGCTTCGGTCAGGCTTTCCTCGAGTTGCACCCCACCAAGTATGCTGAGGAGCTTGTGAAGCGCATGGAGAAGAGCGGCGCTAAGGCTTACCTCGTGAACACTGGTTGGAATGGAACTGGCAAGCGTATCTCTATCCCCGATACACGTGGTATCATCGACGCTATCCTGGATGGTGCTATCCTGAAGGCTCCTACAAAGAAGATTCCTTACTTCGATTTCGAGGTGCCCACAGAGTTGCCCAACGTGAATCCCGCCATCCTCGATCCTCGTGACACTTATGCTGATGCTGCCGAGTGGAACAAGAAGGCTGAGGATCTCGCTGGCCGCTTCATCAAGAACTTCAAGAAGTACGAAGGCAACGAGGCTGGTAAGGCTCTGGTTGCTGCAGGACCGAAGCTCTAATAATCTAAGATTACAATTTAAAGGGTCTGCCAATTCGTTTTGGCAGACCCTTTATTTTCACTGAGATGTCCTAAGTAAGTTAACGTGAGTTCGACGAATTTAGAAGAGGGTTAATTGATTGTCGATAGCCCTCTCACATGCTATGCATGGTATCTTTGGAAAAAAGCAATAAGCAGCCAATGCTCTCAGCAGATTGACCATGAAGT
>Ga0326514_10000183_pt1 | contig 39255 bp, 55 predicted proteins | sample 3_2548_0518_D_FD_203653 | JGI IMG/M metagenome (GOLD analysis project Ga0326514, IMG submission 203653) | Bovine rumen microbial communities from UC Davis, California, United States - 3_2548_0518 | ecosystem: Host-associated > Mammals > Digestive system > Stomach > Rumen | place: USA... | reverse complement strand
ACTCATGCTTCGTCAATATGTTCCGTCTTATCGTTATGGCGAATACGGAAAGGGAATGAAGAAGGCGAAAAACTCCACAAACAAAATTCCCGGTTTGTTCGACAAGGAGGAGTAAAAAATGAACAACATGAACGAAAACGATTCAAACGAAATTAACCTCAACGGAGTAATCTACGTCCGCAAGGATAGCATCACCGAAACAAAGCACGTCAACACCGAAGGCATGCCTTACGTGATTTGCCGCGGCCACGAATGCGGAGTGCACGCAGGCTACCTCAAGAACCACGACGGCAACCACGCCACACTCGTGAAGTCCCGCAGGCTGTGGTACTGGAAGGCCAAGGAAGGCATCAGCCTCTCGGCTGTAGCCAAGCACGGTATCGCGGCAGATGTGACTCTGCCTAACGAACTTGACGAAATCTGGCTTGGCGACGTGTACGAGGTTATCCCCTGTACGCAGGAAGCGATGGAAAGCATCTCGAAGGCAGGCGTACGTGAGCAATCTTAACATCAATGTCAATCCAGCCAAGAAGTACGGTTCCGGTTACGGTTCCGGTGGCGGTCCCGGTCACGGTTACGGTTCCGGTTACGGTTCCGGTTACGGTGACGGTTACGGTTCCGGTTACGGTTCCGGTTACGGTGACGGTTACGGTTACGGTGGCGGTGACGGTTACGGTTCCGGTGGCGGTTACGGTGACGGTGACGGTGACGGTTCCGGTGACGGTTACGGTTACGGTTCCGGTTACGGTTCCGGTTACGGTTACGGTTACGGTGGCGGTGACGGTTACGGTTCCGGTGGCGGTGACGGTTACGGTTCCGGTGACGGTGACGGTTACGGTTACGGTGGCGGTTAACAGAAATTCCGCGTAAGCCATGCAGGGTGGGCACGTGATGAACGTTGCGGGGTTCGAGTCCCCATTACGCATTATGAAAAATTGCGTTGCCTATAACAGGACGTTAGGGACGCGATGGCGCGGCGAGGCGGCTCGTAGAAGACTCCATTTTTACTTTACCGCCCACGCCACTAGGCGGCATAAAAATAGCTGGACAAGCTGATGCCAACGAAGACGGGTAAAACGCCGCGCCTCCACCCGCAGGGCCATAACTGCGGGAACGGATTTGTATCGTACAGACCGAACGGCTGTACACCCTGCCCATTGACCGACCATTTTTATACCGCACATTCCGTGCGCTTTGGGCAGGGGAAAGTTTAAAAAGATAGGTTAAAAAAATGGAAATTGACACTATTTATAATGGAGATTGTCTTGAGATTTTGCCGCTTATGAACGAAAAGTCTATAGATATTGTTGTTACATCCCCACCATATAACAAGATGGAAGGTAAGAACGCAGGGAAACTGGTAGATGCGGTCATTTACGATTCTTTTCGGGATAATATGAGCGAATCGGAATATGAGGAGAATCAAATCAATGTATTACAAGAACTCCACAGAGTTTTAAAAGACGATGGTAGTGTTTTTTACAACCACAAAAACAGATATTTTAAAGAAAGAATGGTTAGTCCGCTTGAATGGCTTTTGAAGACTGACTTTGAAATACGCCAAGAGATTATATGGAATAGAAAAATCGCAGGAAACATCCGAGGTTGGCGTTTTTGGCAAGTGGACGAAAAAATCTACTGGTTACAAAAAAAAGGAGCAAACAGAATTGAACTTACGCCACAAATTGCTTCATTAAGTTCTGTTTGGGAATTCCCACCACAAAGAAAATCCGAAACAAATCATCCTTGCAGTTTTCCAATAGAACTTGTAAATAGATGTTTGTGCGTTTGTGAAAAAAAAGATGCAATAATTCTAGACCCTTATATGGGAAGTGGAACAGTTGCGATTGCGGCTAAAAGGAAAGGTTTTCATTATATAGGGTGTGAAATAAGCAAAAAATATATAGAAATTGCTAACAAGCGAATAGACGAAAAAACTGCGCAAATTTCAATGTTTTAAAAAGGTAGGTAGTCAAATGGATACAGTACAGCTAGATTTCTTCGCTGATGACCCGAACAATAGCCCTATGCTGCTTTCCGCATTGGGCGAGGGCATACAGAACGATTGCGGAGTGTACGTGAAGAATAACTGCGGGTAAGGATTTGAAACGAGGAATTGCTACGGAGTAATCGAACAAAATGAAAGAGAAACTGACGAACATCTGGCTATGGATCGTTGCGATAGCTTTCTCGGTGGCGGCTATCTGCACCTTCATAGCGTGGGTGGGTGGGCTCACAATCTGCTTGATGAGGTGGCTCAATGGCTGAACCGACCGCACAGCAGCTCGCACGACAAAGACTGGCAGCGACAGACCTCGCAAAGTTCGCTCCGCCACCGCCAAAAAGAAAGAAGGCCGAGCCGGAGCCGCCGAAGTACACGAAGCCAGCCGTGAAGATAAGCGCAGAGGAGCGCAAGGCGAAACAGAAGGCATACGCACACGCCTACTACCTCGCCCACAAGGACGATAAAAAGAAGCGCAATGCGGAGTTCCGTAAGAATCATCCCGAAGCATACCGCAGCAACAGCCTGCAATGGTACTACGAGCATAAGGAGCATTGCAACGCAAGAAACAAGGAGTGGCGGGAATCGCACAAGGAGCAGAAACTGGAAACTCACAGAAAGTGGATGGCGAATCACCCCGGCTACTACACCAAGGAAGCGAAACTCAAACGTAAGGAGAAACGAGAGAATGGAAAAAGAATTTAGCGCGCCCCTTCACCCGACGCAGTACGGAAACCACATCAAGGACGGACGCCACAGGGCAACGCACATCAACCCCGAAGTCCGTAAGCTGATGGATGCAGGAATGAGTAAACGAACTGCCTACCGCCACGCGGCGGCAACGAAGCTCAAGAAAAAAGAACCGGATTTCAACTACGAACGAAACACACCGAAAGGAGAATGGGTATGAAATGCGACGAACTGAAAGCAGAACCTATGATAATTAATGAAGATTACACGGCTTTATATTATCCAAAGGAGTCAGTAGACGCAGCTATTACGGAACTCAAGCGGAAACTTGAGGATGCAAAGGCCACGGCATACGCAGAGAGTGTGGATGCAGGTATGCGTGAGCGTAGGCTGAAACGTGCGCTGTGGATTTCTAGGGCTGAAAGGGCGAAGGAAAAACAACAACTTTTCCATTTCTCTCTTGGTTATGAGAAATTGTGTATAGACGGATTTTACGACCCATATAGCGGTCGCAGAGAATTGTCGCCGAAACAATGGATTAAGGCTTTTAACAAAGTAGAAGTCAAATTACTCAAGAAGGCGGAGGAGTACAAATGAGCGAACTGAATGTATATCACCACGAGTTAAGACCGAATGAGTATGCTGAATTTTACCTCAAGTACGAAGCCGACAAGGTTATTGCCTTATTCACGGATAAGGCGAACTATAACGAATACGCATACAAACTCAAATCCGAAGAACTTGCCGACACTTGCAGATTCTACGAAAAAGAACTCCGCCACCAGAAGTACAAGCGGTGCTTGGCGATGGCAAGTTATTGGGTTGCCGTTAGCTACCAGTGTGTGGACGACAAGCACAGAAGAAGTGCGGAAAGACATCGCCGCAAGTGGCTGGAACTTGCCAAGAATTTCAAAGACAAGGAGTAGAAGTGATGTACGCAGTAATCAAGAATCTAATGAACGGCGACAAGAAGGTAGTCTACAAGACAGCAGACCTCTTGCAGGCTAGAGATTATGCAGAATCGTTGAACGAAGACTTTGACGACCCGGACGGGGCGCACTACACGGTCGGAATGATAAAGGAGAACGCATAATGGCTATCATTAAGACCAGCATCGCACAACTGCGCGAGAAAGCGCCGTACATACTCAAGAGAAAGGGCCACGCCAAGCAGAAAAAGAAACTGCTGAAAGCGTACCATGGTAAGCGCCTCAAAAAATGGTGGTCATCATACGCCAGCTGGGAATGCTGTAAGATTGAGGAACTCAAGGATGCAGAACACGTCGGCCACCGAATGAAAGGCGGACACCGACACAACCACATCTACAACAAGTGCCACAAGTATGTTTTCCGCGGCAAGAATGCTCGGAAGATTGACAGAAACGACAAGAAGGAATTCGTGCGAATCTTCTACATCGGGCTGAAATTGAACCGTAATTTCGGCGAATTCCTGCACAAGATTTTTCACAAGAACAACCGATCAACCGCCCAGTATGGCAAAGGATAACACAATGGCAATAGAACTGCACCACCTGCATCCCAGCCACGACGCCGAGCTGACGCGCCTGAAAGCACGCATCGCGGAGCTTGAGCGCATGTATACCGAGCACACCTTGCAGATTGCGAAGATGAACGGCTACATTCACCACCTGGAAGAAGAACTGGAGGCATCCAAAAGGAAGGAAAAGGAGTCCCGCGAGCTTGCGGACCCATACACGCTCTATTGCGAGGCTAGTGCGGAGACGCTGCGGAAGGCGCTGGGCGAATACCGATGGCGCAGGACGTGCGACGAGCGACCGCCTGAATGGAGCTGTGTAATCGTCTACTTCCACAACGAAAAAGGCGAGGAGCAATACCGACTCGCGATGTACTCGAAAGAGAATGGCTGGGAGGTAGACGACGAGGAAGTCTACAAGACCGCCGAGATAGAGGCGTGGCACCCGCTCCCGATGCCGCCGGAGGAGGAACAATAGATGCCCATTGCGAAAATCAAGACGCTCACGCTGACAATCGCCGAACCGTGGTTCTCGATGATTCGGGACGGAAAGAAAAAGGAAGAGTACCGGGAAATCAAGGATCACTACTTACACCAGTTCTACAACTACGCCGTGATGCACAAGTTCTTCGGCGTACCTCCGCAGCCATACCACTTCGACCGTCCCCAGGTTTTCCACACAAAGCAGTTCCAGAAGAACTTTGACCTGCTCGTACTTCGCAACGGCTACCGTGCGGACAGCCCGAAGATAACTCTCAAGAACCCGAAAATCCGCGTCGGCACGGGTCGCCCGGAATGGGGCGCGGAGCCGGGCAAAAACTACTTCGTGATTACTTTTGGAGATAGGGTAGAATAATGGAAATATGGAAACAACACCCTTCTTTTGATTGCATGGTTTCTTTCAATGGAGAAATTAGAGTAAAAGACAAAAGGACAAACAAGTGGTATCTAAAAAAACAATATACAACGAATGGTGGTTACAAAAGAGTCTCTTTTCGGAAGGACGGCAAAGTAAAAAAGATTTTAGTTCATAGGCTTGTTTGCGAAACTTTCAAAGGAGTTAGCCCTAAAGGTAAAGAATTTGTGGATCATATAGATAGGAATAGAAGTAACAATAATGCGGATAATTTGAGATGGGTTACAAAAAAGGAAAACTCCGATAATAGCATAAGAGTTATAGAACGAGAAAATTTAGGAGTACGTCAATGCGATGACAAAAAGGCTTATAGTAGAGAAAGATACATAGCACATAAAGAACACATACGGAAATTACAAAAGATGTATTACGAGACTCACAAGGAACACTACCGAATGTTAGCACAGCGTAACAGATTAAAAAAAAGGAGTAACGATGGCCGACACGATTAAAATTGAAATTAAAGAATTCGAATCGCCAAAAGTCAAGTGCGCGACGTGCGACAACACAATGAGCGAATCTCGCGCGTTTAGTTTTCCGATCTGCGACGATTGCCTGAAGGCCATGCGTGAAATCATCAAGGAGAATAAATGAACGAAGATGCCGAAAAGCTGAAAGGCTTTTTGTTCAGAATTATCGACGAGCACAAGACCGCGTGTCGCAAGCACCCGAAATTCTGCGACGAAGTTATCGACCCTACATCGACTAAATCTTGGACGGAGACCGAATACCGCATCAAGCTCCGCAACAGCCGAGGTCCTCAATGTGCCGATAACATACTGATGGAAGAAGTTGCCGAGGCGTTTGCGGCATACCAGCAGGGCGACAAGGAACACGCCTTGCAGGAGCTGGCGCAATGCGGGGCCGTGATTCTGCGGATAATGGAAACGATCGAAAAGGAGAAAACCAATGACAAAGCACCAGTTTAAAATTTGCGAGGCAGTAGCCCTTGGACTCACCCACTACTACATGGGGCCGAAAGACAAACGCGAAGTGACAGCCACCGAGCGCGCCGAGGCTCTCGCCACAATCCCAGACCTGCCCGAAAGTTGGATGACACAGAAACACGAATGGGACGCATGCGTTTATTGACGGAGGCAACATGAAGGATCACCCGGAATACAACGAGTACGCCACATGCTACAGGTGCGGATTCAAGAAATACTGCAAGCTGGAGGGCGGAAATTTTATCTGTTTTTCATGCTCGGAAGGAAATTACAACGGTTTGAAAGCAAAAGGCTTGACAAAGGGGCGTTGATTTTCTATAATATCGGTCAATGATGATCGCTCATCATTTTATTCATAACTCATTGTGTTTGGAAGGCTCATAAAAGGGAGCCTTCTTTTTTCAAATGTCGGAGAGAAGCCGCTTTCTCTTCGTCAATCTCTCGGTCATTAGTGTTCTTCCGTTATGACGAATTCAGTCACGTTCCTGCACAGCATAGTGACCATCGTCTCGGCAAGCGAGGATTCTAGCAACGATGGCTCCGCATTCGGTCTTGCATAATTTCGGCCCATACCGACAAGCACGCACCCAGCCGAATCCTTGGCTGTATTGCCACGGTGAATGCGAATGCCCCTTGAAGAAGGTACACCCGAGTTCCACAGCAGCGGAAGTTCACGTTTGAACTTCGGAGACTTTGAATTCTGCACCAGGTACACCCCGGTCGGTATAGCCTTGGCAGCGTTCTCCAGCGTGTAGCAGACGAACGCGCCGTTCAGATACAGCTTGCCGAGAATGGACTTGTCGTCCTTGACTTCGCGAATCAATGTGAGCATACCCATTACGCCACCTCCTTCGGAATCCACAGCGTGGACACGAGCTTTCGGTTGGCGTAGCACCATTCGCTAGGCTCCGGCTCACCGTACCAGGAATCGGACAGGCTCACGGCGAGCTGGATAACGGCGCACTTCGTCGGGCGGTAGTCCGCAAGGTCTCGCAGCATAGCGTACAGCAGTACATTTGTGTCCTTGAAGCTCAAGTCCTGGCCGTAGCCGTTGCAGTCGTGCGTAAACCAGCACAGAATCTCGTAGATGTTGCCTAAATTCGGGGCGTACCAGTCCACTATTTTGGGGCCGCTGCGCCCGTCGAAAACGAAGCCTGGAGCGGTCTGCACGTGCAAGGTGCCCTGGTTCGTGAAAACTGAGAGCCGCACGCCGCCGTCAAGCGGATAGCGTCTAGCATCGTTCGTGTGCAGCCGTTCAAGCAGTTGCCGCCCCGAGGAAAACTCGAAGCCCTGCACTTGAAGCGATGCCTTGTGAAGTCTGTATTTCATCTCCTACCTCCATCCGTTCCAGTCGTCCTCGTCGAAGAATATCCAACCCAAGACAAGGATGAGCGCAAAGAAAATGACGAGGACAATCGCGTTCATCGCTACTTCCTACCTGCCCTGATTTCGCCTATCAACTGATTCAAAAGTTCGTTGTTCCGGTCCATTTTTTGGTCCAAGATTTTGAAGCTTGAATCACCATCGTCAAGGCGTCTGTCGTGATGCTTGATCTGGTTCTCTATGACGGCTATGCGTTCGTCCATACCCTTCTTGCTGTCGTCGGCCTTGCGGTCGGAGTGATAAGATTTGAGCACCGCGCCAAGCGCGGCTACGAGTGCCCCTATGTCAATGCCAGTGATGTCCAATGTCAATCTTCCTTTCCTTTTTATTAAAGGTGTTTTTAGTGTCCTATTTTTCCATCAAACATCAAACTTTAATTCTCCTAGAAAAACGAAAATCCTAGAGTAGCCCTAACGATTGTTGCCGGACGGTCGGCTCCGCTGATAAGTCCATCATTGTAACTGAACCCTGGAGCCGCAACAACGACGAAAGGCCCCACGCTCGCCGCCGAATAATTGGCGAATGGGTAAACGGCAGAATGCTCAAACAGAGTGTACTTCGTGTCAAGCCCGTAATCCGAGTCCTTCTGAATCACGAACTGCATTGTGGGGGTATGCTCAAATGCTTGCTCCGGATGTATGTAATCTTCGATATTAGCTCCAAAGAACATCAGCGGAAAATTGAAGTCACTCGTGTTCGTCGCAAAAAATATCGTACTGTTCACAGTAGGTGTAGAATCTCCATTGGTAGAGATTAGCAGTTTCTGTGTGATTCGCATTGACGAAAAATTGCCGATGTAGTAGTCTTTACCGGAGTCGGAAGCCCGTCTACTGAATGCGATATACGCCGGAGATACGGTGCTGTACTGCGACGAATTGCCATGATTGGGAAGGAAGTTATATTCACTCATAGGAGGTTCTTCCCACGGCAACCACGGCTTTACACTCCCACGGAACGCCAGTATTTCGTTAGGCAGGCTTGTGAGGGCTACGCTAGTATGCGAAGCTCCCGTGTATGCATACTTGTTCAAGTTGAATAGTGTGCCGTCTTTTTGGAAATATGCAACTTCGTATGTAGTAGGGTCACTCGGGTAAATGCCCCTGGACTGCACCCAATCAAGTACGCATTGCGCTTCTGGCTCGTATACAGTCCCGTAACCGGAGTTACCGGCAATCGCAATAGTGGGGCAATCAGCCCACATCCTGTAATAGGAGGGACTTGTATTCATTTGCCCCTTCCCGATAAACAGATGTTTCTTAACGCCTTCGTAAAAAACGCCCATATCAGGCCCCTCCCTACGCTATGGATATTGTCCCTGCGCTAGACACTACCGTTCCGACACTAATCGCGTACCCGTCCCACTTCTTCGCATTCCCCGCGTTGCCGATTGTCACGGAGGAGCCGGTGCCCGCCTGGATGGAGTCGCCATTCACCGCGTTAACCGTCTTAGATAGGTTTACATTTGATGCCCAGCCTACATACATACTGGATGGCGTGCACTTCTGTACCTGCCCGTCGGCGTCCACGTAGACTGGGATGGTGGGGGAACCTACACCGCCGAAAACTGACAGTGGTATTGCCTGCCACCCTCCCCAGGCGCCATTACTCCTTACGCGGTAATATAACGCTTTTAACGTCATACCGATGGCAAGCTGTGTTGCGTAGGTAATATCCGAACCTACCTCCGTAATCACGTGGTACCAATGATCAGTCGGTCTGTTAGATGCGGAAGGACCCATCTCTGCGACTTTTAATTTGTTACCAACTACGAGCGAATCGTAGTCAGATACGGGGTTTCTTGGCAACTGAAGCATTTCCGATCTACCCGTAATGTTAACTGGCAGCGTCTCGTTGTCCTTCACCTTGTCGGCCGTGATGGCGTCGTCACTAATGTCGCCGGTGCTTACCTTGTCCTTGAAAGCAAGAGCCTTGAGTGCACCAACAAGATTCTTGAACTTCTGTGCGAATGCCTTGAGCGTCGTGCTGCTTCCGAGGTCGTATCCTGTGCTTGTGCCGTCGGGAGTCACGGACAAGTTGGAGCCGTTACCGCTGGGTTGCAATGCACTTGCACCGGCTGATGCGCCACTGCGAATTGTAGCGAGGTCGCTAATTGTGTCCTGCTTGGCATTAATAGCATTCGCAATACCGCCACCGCTTGCGTAGTTGGTAGCAGTTGTTGCGCTCGTTGCAGTCGCTGCGTTGCCCGTGTAGCCGTCTTCGGATAGGCCGAGAACGGAACTTATCTTAGACTTTATGTAGTTCCAAAGATTTGTAATAGCCCTTGCGAAGAAAATCCCGTTACTATCGGATGGAGATCCGTACTTGAATACTATTCTAGCCGTATCGTCAGGGTCTGTGCTTACGTTGTTGATGTCAGAGAACAAATTTTTTGTTGCCGCCTTGCCCGTTGTCTTGCCCGTGCCGCCCTTGTCGACGGGAAGAACGGAGAATGCAGGTTCAGCCGACATACCCTTTTCAACTTGAGGCACCCCGTCATTGCCTAGTGAAATGTCAGTAACGACGTTGCCGTTACCAGTTGTAGTCGGGCCGTCGTGCCAGTAGCCGTCTAGGTCGATAGAACTCTCGTCAACCTCCACATACTCGCTTGTCGAGTCCTTCCATACATATACGGTGTACGCATCTTCTCCAGTACCGTTCTCCACGTAGTACACCTTCGCGGGGTCGCCCGGAAGCTGACTCTGCACGGCCCACTCGGCCTGTGAGAGAAATACAGCTCGTGCGACAATCTTGTTGTTCAGGTCATCGTAGGCGTCCTTGACAGCCTTCGGAGTGGCTGCTTCTGTCGTGCTGGTAGAATTGATTGCGTTGCTGAGCTGCACCACGCCCTTCTGTGCAGTGGTGCCGTCCTGAATATCGTTCAAGGTAAGCGTGACTTCGCCGTTTGCGTTCTGCGACATCGACGCAACGCCCTTCAGCGAGCCCCCAGTTACGGAAACATCGGTCTGCTTGGTCTTGAAGTCGGCGGTTTTCTTTCCGCTGTCAGCTAGGTTTCCGTTTGCGTCAAGGGCAGCGAGGTTGCCTGCCGTGGCGCCCTGCACCTTGTCGGCCTTGGTGGAGACGGTTTCTACAATCGACGATATGGTGTCCTGAATGTTGCCGATTACAGTCTTTACGGCGTTCGCCAGTTTAATCGTGAATTTCTTTACACCGGAAGCAGACGTTTCTACGTCGACATCTATTTCATCCGGCGTTCCGTATATGTCTGCGTTGTATACGTTGTAGTCACCGTAGATGACGTTCGTCGGTCTGACCGGATATTGGGACCAGAGCATGTTTCCGGAACGGTCATAGACCTCGATTCTGTAAGTTTTCAGTTCGTCAACGATAACCACTGCCCTGCCGTTGTTATCGAGAACGATTTTTTCCGGGTTTAATGTTCCCGTAAAGTTGCAGTATGTCGGTGCGTGGTCATCTGAATCGTTGATGAACACTTCGAGATGGCCGAAAACATTGTTTACTCCGTTCTTGTTCTGGAACTGAGTATTAGGATCGAAAAGATAAGAAAGAGCCATGATTACCTCGCTACATATATCCAGGAGTACCGCTGGGAGAAGCCGACAGTGCGATTGAAAGATCGAAGAAATCGTTGTTGTTCTGGAAACTTGACAACTGCACGGCGTTCACCAAGTTAGCGCCCCACGAATTGGAAGGGGATATGGATGAAGGGCCGAGGTCGGAATAGTACTGCGTCCTGTTGGCGAAGTTCCAGCCCGATTTTCTGCTTTTGGAGCTAAAATCGGGACAGGCTCGCAGAATCTGTGCGCAAGAGTAAGCATTAGCGCCGATCTCGCCTATAAGTGCCGTATCGTAGACTACAACCTGTCTAAATGTCGCGTAGAAGCGGAACGTGGCACTATCCTGCGGGCAGTCTCCGACATTGTCCTTGTACAATATGACGGCTCCATCCGCAGCACTTCCGTCAAGGACTCCTGCGCGAATAAAAAGGGACTGGTTCGTGGCGTTCGCGTAGTACGGCATCGTGACGCCCTTCGAATTACCTCCGATTCCTATGAACCTGTTGCCAACGAGCTGGAGCTCGGGAACGACATCCTTCACGTTGTCCAGCGAGCTGTCCTCGTACTTCTTCAAGGAAATCGGAGTGCCGCCCTTTACCGTGCAGTTCAGCATGCTGAAGTGTATCTTGTATACGGACGATTCCTGGTAAGGGAACACCTCCAGATTGCAGTTCTCGACGCGGCAGGAGTCAAAGTAGGAATGCTTGTATGTCAAATGGCAGCCGTGAATGTAGCAGTCCCTGAACGATACGGAAGCGGAGTCCGTAGTGTCATCAGTAGCCGGAGTGATAGACAGGGACCACTCGCAACCGTATGCGTCTATCGACGGAGAACAGTCCCACGGATACGAAGAACCCGACTGCGCCGAAATGCTCGAGTTTCTTGCCTCGATATGATTGACTGCGGACCCGGAACCAAGTGCATCAACTACGAACGCGATCCGGCATCCATCAAGGAATACGAGACGGTCCGCGATGCTGACGAATGCAGAAGAAATCACATTGTATAGCGAAACCTGGCTCCCGCCGTTGTCGGAATCGAATACTCGGCAAAAGCCTGTAACAGTGCAGTCGTGAATTTCCGTGAAGCAGTCAACGTCAAGAGACGAAAGCCGGCGTCCGTCAAGGAACAGCTTCCGGTCCGGATTAGAAAGTGCGTTCTTGACGTCTGCGACTCTTGCCCTTACATATACGTCGGCGGAGCCGAAATCGTTCAACGTGATAGAATTCGCTGCGGACGACAGGAACTCAATACGGTGGCCGCCTGAAATGCGGCCGAAATCAAGGTTAGAAGACGCGCTGTTAGTCCACCACATATCCTTCCACCTCATAGACGAGAACTTCACCACGTCATCGGAAGGGTGCAGAAACTTCTCAGCAGAAATGTTGCATCCGTTAAAGTGGAGGTATGCCCCGGATGAATAGCTCAAGACTATCCTGCCTTTACCGAACACGTTCGCATTCTGTATGTTCACTGCGGAAGATAAAGAACTGTTGACGAAGTGGTTCGTAGAGTCGATATACATCGACTTGGCGCCGCAACCCCAGAAGCAAGCCGCGCTCCTGAACCATGCGGAATGAGCGACGGATGTAGTATCTGTAAGAACGAAATCGGCTACATAGTCGTTCACGGGTCCGATAACGTCCATTTTCGGGATGCTGAAAGTAGCGAAACTGAACTTTGCGCCGGAATCGAATTCAACTACTTTCGCAGAGCTGAACGCGACATTGGAAGTGTACGTCCCAGGAAGGAACCGTACAACAGGAGCTGTCTTCTGCAGGAACGATCCAACGACCGACGGATAAGTGAGCAACGCGTTGATGTTTGACTCGTTGCTTCCGGGAACGATCCCGTAGACAGAGCTGGGCATCATCTCGTCGCCCCAAAGGAGAATCCAACGCCCGGCATCGGACACGTTGGAACCGATGACATAGCCGCCGTCGATGTCGTTTACGGAGTCCTCGTCCCAGTAGTACGTGCGAGGCACGCAGTCGCCGACGGCGTAATAGCCGACGACATTCACGAGTCCAGATTCCGGACTGGCATCCATGAGTTCGGCGATAGTGTCTACGGATGTCCTTACGGCAAGCACGCCGGGGTCGAACCCGATTTCGAAATGGTCTAACTGCTCGAAATCATCGTCTGGAGAATCTACGGACATCTGCCCCTCGGCGCCGACATACTGTTCGACCTTCACATCGACAATGGCGGCATCGAAGAACAGAGTGGCGTCAAGACGACCCGCGTCGTTGAGCAGTTGCGGGTTCGCTGCCTGCGTGAACGTGTCGCCCTCAAGGGTGAACACGTCCAGGATGTCGTCGGAATCGTGGACGTACAGAGTCACGCGTCCGACAAGGGGCATTCCGTCAAGGCCTACGATACTTTCAGGACTGAAACCGATCTTCATGCTCTACACTCCGTTTGCGGGAACCATCGCCTTCGCCATTTCGGCGGCACTCTTCACTTTTTGCGTTTCCAGAGCCACGGCCTTGGACTCGAGCTCCATCTGTGCCTTGTCGGCCTCGGCTGCCACCTTTACGGCGTCCGCTCCCTGGTTGAGCTGCGCCTGCATCGCCATCTCCTCCATCTTGAACTCGTGGGCCTGGCGTGCCTTCAGGAACTCCGCCTGCAGGCTCTTGTCCATGTCCGCGCTCGACTTCTGGTAGGTTTCCACCTGTGCCGTGAGCTGAACGATCTCGGCGTCCTTCTGATCGATGGCGGCCTTCATCTGGTCGATGACCTGCTGCATCTGCATTTCCATCGCGGTCGGCTGCGGCCTGGAGTTGAGCTCCGCGTACAGGTTCGCGAGGATCTCGTTGGACGGGTGAGTGCGCAGGATGGCGTTCACGATGGCGCCCTTCTGTGTCGGTTCCACGACTCCCATCAGTGTCGTTAGCTCCTGACGAGCCACCTGCAGTTCCATATAGTGCTCTGGTCCCTGCGTCACCTTGACCTTAACGCCGGAGTAACCCATGAGCGAGACCACCGTATCGCCCATGGCCTTGAATGTTGTCCGCAGGTGCGAGATGAAGTGTCTGATGTTGTTCTGGAACACCTTGCTGGTGTATTCCACGGCAGTCGCAGTCACATCGGTCTCGACGTCGGCAAGGCCCTTGGAGTCTACGCCAGTAATGCTCGGGAGCATTCCCAGAGTACCCGTCACAATGCCCTGCACGTCCGCAAACTGCACCGAGTTGTCGAGGCGCTTCGGCGGTTCGAGCACCGTCTTCTTGTCGTTCGCGAGCCTGTTGTAGGGCACGATCGTGTTGATGCCGGTTCCTGCTTCCTTGTAATACTTGTCTAGTCCCTTGACCGCTTCCGCCGTGGTCTGCCATTGCGGCTTAGGCGAAAGGCAGAGGCGTTCCGCCAGCTGGGTGAACGAGTAGTTCACGATGCGCTGTACGTCCTTCACCTTGCTTACGAGCCCGGTGTAGGACTTCTTGTCATCTACCCAGATGCGCTCGCCCCATACCGGAAAAATCGGGATGCGGTGAATAGGGATGACTTCTTCCCTGACTGATTCAACACCATTTTCGTCTACATCGGTTGCCGTAACTTCCTTTTCGTTCACGAACGTGTGAACGTGGCACCCGTCGGTGTCAAGAACGTAGTACGTAACGATCGGCACGAGGTCGGCGCAGCTGGCCTCGCCAACTAACATCTTGTCGTCCTTTCCCGGTACATAGTCCTCGCCCATGCGGACGCGGATCCATTCGCGGCTGCGGTAGTCGATAAGCGCGCCTTCCATGGCGTCGGAGCCGTCTAGTTCCGTAGAGTCCGGGTCGAGCAGCACGCGTTCGAGATCATCTACGGAATAGATTACCGGGATGTTGTTGCCGTTCTCGTCCGTATCGCTGCCCAGAGCAATCACTCCGAGGCCGAAAGAGGCGGTGTCGAGAAGGGCCTCCGTCGATGCCGCCGCGTTGGAATCGTTCTCGAAGAACTCGTCTATCTTTTGGTCGATCTCTTGATCGCCTACATACCAGGTAAAAGGGTATGCGGAATAGGAGTTCGCGACACTGTTGCACTGGTTAGAAATGACATTTACCGTAATGCGGTTACGGGCCTTTGATATGAACTTGTCGTCAGTCTTGTCCCACTGACGGTCCGACAGGAACTTCCTATTATCGCGGATACGGTCAAACAGCCCCGCGAAATGCGCCTTCGAACGGGCAGAAAACTTCTTGAACTTGATGAGTGTTTCTTCAGACATACTTCACCTATCAACTACCCGCTAGTTTTTTCCGAAGCCTATTTCCCAGACAGGTCTAGAAGCCTCAGTACCGGAAAGAAGTCCGTGCCCCTTCTCGATAAGCCATAGGTTAAAATCGTCCGGGTCCTTCGCGTATCCGAACTTCACGATGTCGGGGTTCTTCTTGATTGCTTCCAGGTATTCCTTGTCGCGTTCCGTAAGTCCTTCGGATTCCTTGATCTTCTCGTCGATCTGCTTTCCGATGCGTTCATTCTTGAAGCCCTTCTTTTCATCTTCGCGGATGCTTTCCAGAGCCTTCGAAGGGTCTACTCCCGGAAGTCCTGCCGCAGCAATGGCGGCTCCTATCTTTGCGTCACGGTCGCTGCCGTATCGGTTGACAAATACCGTAGGCGCCGCCTGTTCCGCGATGTCGAGAATCTTGCCCATCTTAGTAGTTGGTGCAGGTAGTCCTCGCTGCACGCGGCTAGTTCCGAAGCCCTGTTCGCCAAGTCCTGCTAGCATCTGCCGGACTCTGCTCTGTGCGCTTCCGGTTCCGCCGGTGCTTCTGTTCAGTTCGCCGGAGCCGACTCTTGCCGCGTTACCGAGAATCCGTGCGAGCGAATAGTTGACGCCGAGGTTAGTAGCCGTCCCCATGAGCGCGTCGCCGACGGAGTATTCTTGGCGGTCAACGTTCGGGTCATCTTCGCCACGCATTACAGCATCCATAGCCTCTCCGGAGAACGGAGCGACAGCATTTCCCAGAATGTTGGAAATGACCTTATTTGAGGCTTTCTTCGAGAGCCATCCGCCGACCTTCGGCGCGTACCCGATAACCTTGGATGCTCCCTGCATGTACCTTGCACCGGGTACACTCATAAGCCCTGTTTCTAGCGCATCACCTATGTAGTCCTTCGCGCTGGGGTCGCGTCCTTCCATGTATGCTTCGTACTGTCTCGGCGTGAAGAATTTCGCGTCCTTTGCCCATGCGTACTGCAGGGGGTTCTCGACTTCGCCGTTTTCGTCAATCCCGTTAAGTGCGAGGATTCGCTTTGCCTTGATGTCCTCGTTCATCTTGTCGATGGATGCAGCACGCCACACGTCCCTCACGGTCTCCCAACCGCGCTCTCCGAGTGCCGGGTTTTCTACGACCTTTTTCTTCCACTCCTTCACCTTCTTCGGAAAGTCCTCGATGAACTTCTCTTCAGCGGTCCTTCCGTCCGGCATGCTTTCCGGGTCGCCCTTGATTCCAAGTGCGCCTGCAATCAATCCAAGTGTAGGAACTTCTGTTTCAACACGTTCCACCTGTTTCTTGAACCATTCAGGGGCATCTTCACCCACGGCATCGATGACGCGGTTAGTGTAAAGAGCCTCTGTAGCGCCTCCTGCCGTATCAGCTGCAGCCTGAACATTTTCGGGAACAGGAAGATTCTGCCCCCATCTTGCATTGAGGATTTCGCGAACACTTCTGTTTGTTTCTGCCATGTTTAGATCCTCTTGAGTTCACCCGTTTTCGGGTCATAAGTGAAGCGTTTCTTGAATTCCTCGTACTCTTCGCGGGAGAGCTTCGCGATTTCTTCAGCCACATTTACGGAATTCACAACGCTATTGAACCAATTTTCCCACCTTGCGTTTTTCGCTTTGGCTTTGGCATTTGCTTCTTTGGTTTTACCCTTGTATTGTTCCACAAGAGGCTGGAGGTCCTTGGAGAGTTCACCTTTCGGGTTCTTGGCGATGTAGGATTCCATATCCCTGATGTCATCATCCGACAGATTGCCGTTTTGCGACTTGGTCCACAGTTCGTTTACCCATTGCAAAAGGCTTCTCTTGTCTGCGCCAGCACCGGTCTCTGCCTGTGAAATCTTCCTGTCGAGTTCGTGCCATTCTGTCGGGAGTTCTATTCCTGCTGCGGTTGCGTCACGGCGTGCCTTGTCGAGCATCACGCGGATGTTCGCCACCCTGGCCTCGCGAGTCTCGTCGCTGGTGTCGTCAAGACCGAAAGCGAGTTTTTGTGCCTCGTCGATGCTGTTCCACACTCCGGCCTCCCCAGCCTTGCGTGCACCGGCCGCTCCCTGCTGCATTGACATGGAGCCCTGTACCATCGAATTGTAGGCGCTCATGTCGCCCGCCTCGGCACGCTTTGCGGCCACGTCGACCATCCCGGATGAGAAACCCGGGTTTTCACGGTCGAACTGCTCGATCTGCCTGTCGATTTCCGCAAGCTGTCTTTCAAGCATTGCGAGTTCGTCGCGGAGTTTCTTGTCTTCGTAGGCTGTCTCCGCATTCGCAATGGCGGAACCCATTGCAGCGCCATAGCCTTCCATGTTCGGGTTCTGCGGAGTTGTCGGCATTCCCTGCCATCTAAACGGGGTGTCCATTGTCGGTTCCATAATTGCTCCTTACCAGTTCGGGTCGTAATGGGTCCTGCCCCATGCGCCCACGTTTACATCAAGACGGCCCTTCTTGTCGGCTGGCCCGTTGTGCGCGTACTTGCCGTTTCGCGGCATGGCGCGGCCTATCGACGGCGAGGTGAGAAGATCCTTTACTGCCTCGGATGCCTCGCGCGGGTTGCTGCCGCCCCTGTAGGTGTACCATTTGCCGCCGCCGCGGAACTGCACCTGGATCTTGTTGTTCGGGAGTATCCGAACGCCAGAAACGGCAGAAGATCCAGGCGAGAAGTCCACGCGGGGCTTCACGTCCTCTCCGGGCCACCAGCTCTGCAGTGCCTTTTCCGCCGCCGGACCGCCAGCCGAGAGCGCCCTGTTGTGCTCTTCGAGACTCTGGGCCAGTGCGCCCTTGTAAGCCAAAGCGCGGTCTATGCTCGCGTTGTTGTACGGCATGTCGCCGCCGACATACTGTATCGGGTAGTCGAAGTTCTCGGTGAGTCCCGGGTACGTGAAAGCCGCGCCGGGGAGTTTCTTCCCTGCGGACGCGGAAAGAACCTTCGACATCTTGCCGCCGCTGAAGAGGCCAACGCCAGGCAACAGCGACATGGCCAGACGCGGGAGCGCGTCGAGCAACATCTTCCACGATACGGCCATCTATAAGCCCATCCTCTGCTTGATGGCCGCAATCTGCCGGACGATCTGCTCGCGCTGCTGCACGAGGCGTGCGCGGTCATCAGCCTTTCCGCGGATGAGTCCTGCTGTGTCGCCGAAGAGTCGACGCTGGCGGTCTTCCTCGTCGATTCTGCGCTGGAGATCCTCCGCGCTCATTCGGTCGAGTTCAGCCTGGCGAGCTGCGTTTCGTTGGCGCTCGTCCTCGGCCCTGCGTGACTGCTTAGCCCTGTAGATGGAGTCGCCAATCGCAGAAAGACCTCCTGCGATACCGTTAGGGTCCTCTCTCGGCGTCTCTATCATTGGCGCCTTCCACCTGAATGCAATGCTTAACGGCATATATCCCCCTTATGCGAACAGGCTTCCGACAAGGTTTCCGCCGCCCTTCAAGAGAGCGCCGATGCCAGTACTTCTGCCCATGTTTACGTTTGCCTTGTTCTGCATGACGTCGCTCATTGTCTCGAGGTCCGCGTTGTTCTGGTTGGCGACCGTGGAGTAGTAGTTTCCGATCGCGTCGGAAAGCTGGCTCCTGTCTTGTCCGTAGATGTTCGCGAGAGTTCCGAGGTTGTTTATCTTCTGCTGGCCGCTCTGCCATTCCTGCAGCTGCTGGCTGCGTTCGCGCATCATGCGGTCGTAGGCGTTGCGCCATTCCTCGGACGCGAGGGCCTGCTGCTTCGCCGCCACCTTGTCGAGGTAGTTCGACGAGAACCTGTTGCCGCCTGCCGCCGCCGAATTGTTGATTGCCGACATTGCTGCCGACACCCGCTGCTCTCGAGCCGGGTCAAGGTAATCGTCTACGTTACCCGAAAACTCGAAGTCGCCTCGGTTGTCGATGGCTTCTGCGAGGCGAGAAACCGCGTCGCTGTACTTCGACGCATTGTCGCCGTACATCCCCTGCATCCGCTGCAGGTAGGTGTCGTAGAGGTTGCGGTTGGTCTGCCCGGTCCGTTCGGCTAGAGCCCTGATGTCGTCGAGGCTCGCGATAGCCGAATCAACCTGCCCGTTGTTGTCAAGGCCGAGGGACTTGGACACGGAACCGAGAAGGGAGTTTCCCCATCCTCCGGGGTCACCCATGAAAGAGACTGCATCATTGATGAAAGACATCCTAGTCGTCCTCCCGCTTTTCTTCCTTTTCGGCCTTCTTTTCCTTTTCGGCCTTCTTCTTGCGACCGATGGCCTCGTCGGCTCGGTCCAGGTCCATGTTGTCGCAGAAGTCCTCGATCGCGTCGCGGAGCTTCATCATACCTTCCATGATCTTCTTATTGTCCATTGTTGTCTCCTATAGTGCCGAACATGATGACCTGCACCACTGACTTTTCCGGCAACACGAAGTTCTTGTCCTTTGCTTTCAATACGCAACTACCCGCGTGGGCAGAATTCGCCCACTGCAGGATGCTTGTCCTCGGCGGTGCGATCGGCAGTATCTGCGGTCCGGCATCCAGTGTGGCTGTCATTGCCACCATGAAAGGAGTCTTCACGACATGCCATTCGCGGTCGTCGTATTCGTTCCACACGCCGCACAGTACGCCCCACACGTCCTCCTTCGGGCTGTTCCCATTGATGAACGCGTTACGCATACTAGATCATCTCCACCGTGGATTCCGCCCTTACGGAGCAAGAGTTGAGAGTGAGTTCCGTCGGGTGCGAGTACGTAAGGCGAAGCACGCACTTTCGGCACATTCCGAGGTTACGGAAGCGCACGCGCTGCGAATAGTCGCCTGTGCGTCCGAGGCTCGCCTTCTTCACGTTCCCGAAGGTGTTCCCGCCGTCCTTGCTCACTTCGAGAAGCAGCATAGGGGTCAGCGAGTAGTCATCCCATGAACCCACGTTGCACTCGATCGCAAGTTCCTCAAGTACAAAGTTCTTGAGATTGTCCACGATTACGGCAGTCTGCCTGTGGCGTATCATCGGGTAGCTCGTGCCGTCCGGGAAATCTTCGCTCCAGTAGTCGCGCTGAAATCCGCAGACGCACCCGTCGTTCGTGAACGTGAAGAACTTCTCGCGGTAGTAGGCGATGCCGCCCGCCCTCCACTGCGACTCGATTCCGCTCTTGCGGCTGCGGGATGTGCGCTGGTGCCATCCTCCGTCGAGCGTGTCGTAGACCCACGTCTCGCCGATGCTGTTCAGCTGCAATACGTAAAAATTGTGGTCCGCCACGGAATAGCAGAAGCCGTAAGCGGAGCCTGTCGATTCCTGGAGCAACTTGTGTTCCAGCCACTCCTCCGAGATCTTCTTGAACTGCGTGCCGGACGCCATCATGACGGCCTTGCCGTACTGTGCGCCGCTAGCAACAAAGTAGACTATGGAACCCGAAGATGCGACGGAACCTGCGGCCTCAAGGCCGAACGAGTTCTGCGCCGTGTAGCTGGTACGGATCCAGTCCTCGAACTCCCCGCTGCCGCGCTGCCATATTTCCACGGTCTTCGGGCCGAACACGTAGAGTGTCGGTCCAACCGCATAGAGCCCGTTTATGTTGTCGCTGGAACTCTCCGTATTGAAGTACTGCTGCACCTGATAGTCGTCCTCGAACACGTGCAGTCTCGACTCCAGGTATTCGGTCTTGACGGTGACTCCGTCCGACTCGTATTCGGGCTTACCGTCTGCGCCCATCTTGAACATCTTGCGGGTCACATCCGCCAGTGGATACGGTATGGAGTAGTAGCAGTATCCGCTCTGCGAGTCGTTGATGACGATCGAACCGGCGACAACGGCGACATGCGACGGCGTTACATTACCGCCTCTAGACGTTATGCGTTCGGGCAGCTGTATCTGTACCAGCCCGCCTCCCTCGAGGAGGTCGTAGTAGAAAAGGTTGGAGCCGTCGGCAACCAGCAGCAACGCACGAGGGCCGCCCGTCTCTGCAAAAGAGACTCGCGAACCTGTAGGCGCCACGTTCCCGATTTCCGTACGGTTCCCGTATGCGTCGAACCTGTAGAGGGTATTCCCGACAACGGCGAACATGTCCTCCGCGCTCTGCATGGAGGACATGCCTATAGTCGATACATACGCGCCCCTGCACCTGGCCCCGTCCTGAACGACGGAAAGGAGCTTCATTCCCGGCAGGCTTTCCATGTACTCGTCGGAGCCGTTCTTCGAGTAGTACATGTTGCACGACCACTGCGCCCCCTGGATTCCGGGAAACTTCGACTTGTTGGACGCACCGACAAGGAACTGTGTAACCTTCGACGTAGCCATATCAGAGACCCACCCCGCCGAGGCCGTTGTAGAAGTCGTCCATGTAGCCGCCGCACCCGTTGTCGATGTTCGTCAGCGGTCGGTTCTGCAAGGTGTTCTTGTCGATGGAGTCCTTTGCTTCTACCAAGTCGCGCTCCGCCTGCTCTAGGTACGAGTACAGCTTGTACTTCCTGGCTATACGGACTTCGAGAGCGTAGAGGATCAAGTTGTGGTACAAATCGGAAAGATAAATGGTGTCGCCGAGCCTGTATTTCGGCAGGCTCGCGTTGACGAAAATCTTCAGCTCGACCGAGGCCGAGCCGTTGAGTTTAAGCACTCCAACGACGCGTCTTTTCCCGCTCGGGGCCAACTCGTCTCCGAGCGAGTAGGAGTAGAGCTGCGGCAGGCTAAACGTGTTGCAGGCGGCCAGGTCCTCGGGTGTAGCGCCCGTAAGACGCATCCACCTGATGCCCACCTTCCTGGAGACGCCCTGCACGCTGTCGGGCGGTTCGGAGTCCACTCCGTGCGGAGGGGCTGTCTCGCCTTCCTCCAGTTTACGGAAAGTGACGGAACCGGCGGCGGTGCATCCGTACTCGCGCACCGTGACGGACATGTAGCCGTCCTGGTTCAGGTTCGTGACGGCCCTGTTCAGGAGCCCCTCGCAACTGGCGGCGAGTTCTCCGCTCACAGTCTCGCCGTCGCCGACGAGGCCCATGTCCTCGCACGCGGTCTGTATAAGTTCGTTTACGGTCATGTAGTAACCTCTCACCCATCAACTACCCGCGACATAAGAAAGTCCCCGGCGGCATTCCGTCGGGGACTCGTTGGGAGGGGAGTAAACCCTGCTACGGGAGTTCGAGGTACGTGGTCACGGATTCACGCGGCTCGAGAATCTTGGCGAGGTACGGCAGGTCGATACGGAGCAGCTTCACGCCGTTCTTGCCGTCGCCGAAGGCCATGAGCTTCAGGGTGATGTTCTCGAAGGAACCCACGTCCTGGTCGTCGGAACCCGGAAGGCTGTCGAAACGGTACTGGTCCCACTTGAGGGATTCCTCGGTACGCACCTGGCCGACTGCGTACTTCTTCGATGCAGTCAGCAACGGGGTGAGCGTGAAGGTCGCCGTGCCGGAGGAGATTGCGGCGGCCAAGGTCGTCGCGTCCATCCATGCGTTGGCGTTGTTGTAGCCCTTGCCCTGAGAGGTGATGCGCAGTTCCGGGATGCCGTAGACGGTGTTGGCACCCTGCTTTTCCTTGCCCCAGATGATGACGTAGTCGTTGTTGGTCTCGATGCCTGCGGCGTTGCGGATCTTGAGGCCGGTCACCTTGTAGGCGGCGCCAACGATGAGGGAGCCGGTACCGGAGCCGGTAGCGGTCACGATGGGTTCGAGGCCGATCACGTTGCTGTTCGCGTCGGTGACGACGGTCGCGGAGATAGTCGGTGCGGCATCCATGCCGGTAGTGTCGACAATCGGGGTGTTGGCGATTTCGATCTGCTGGGCGCCGGAATAGCGGCCCAGGTATGCGTCGCCGTAAATCTTTTCCATGTCGGCGGACGGTATGAACTTCGCAAGGCCGCTTTCGGCGATGTCGCCCATGATGTCCGGGTTCTGGAACGAGAGGAAACGGCCACCGATGCCGAGGTCGCGCAGCTTGGATGCGGACTTGGTGAGAAGACCGAAGTCGACCGTAGTCCTTACGACGGCCTGGACGGAACGGATCATGTTTTCTTCCATCACTTCCTTCTGGGTAGTGAGGGCGAGGTTCTTTGCTCTCGGTTCCGCAATCTCGTCCTTGAAGGACTCGATGTCGACGAGGTCGTTCCAGAGGTCGGTTTCACAGGACGTGTTCTTGTTGTTGATGTAGGCGCTGACTTCCGGTTCGTTTATTGCGTCCGGATCTGCGACGATGCCGTCCTTGACGGTGCCAGGGTCGGGAAGGTAGCCGTTCACCTTCTGGCCGTACTTCTTGCCCTTGATCTCGGACTGGTTGAAGAAGGACTTGGAGCCCTTGACGTATGCCATCTGGTCCTCGACCATTGCGGCGATAATCTTGAGTTTCTTGTTGTTGGCAAAAGCCATAGTTTACCCCTGCGGATAAAAGGTTGTACGTGGATTTCCGCGGCCCAACGGAGAACAGAGCCATTTCGCGGACTTTGTACAGCCTTCCGCACGGGCGATAAAGGATTCCGGCCTTTTCCGGAAGGGTCTTGCAATAACCCTTCACCTTACAACTACCCGCAAAAAGGGCACCCCCCGGAAGGAGGGCGCCCATTACGGAGAAAAAGTCTACCTTTTAACGCCTGATGAACGCGAGCATGGCATCCTTGTCGCTGAAGATGTCCGGCTTGGTTCCGCCGCCCGCCTGCTTACCGGGCTTGCCTATATGCGGCATGGCTGGCTTGCGCTGCTGTGCCGGAACTCCACCAGTAGGCGCCGCCTGGCCCGAGAGTTCGCGTTCCACGTTGCGGAGCTCGTAGTAGATGTCGAGCGGGGAGGACCCCTCGCCGAACACGCGGCGGAACGTGGCGCTGTCGTCGAGCATGCGCTCGAACACCTTCGGCCCGTTCGGGTTGTTCATAAGGAAGTCGGACGCGACGGGGCACGCGTCGAGAATCTCGCCGAGGCCGTTCCTGTTCGCGTACTGGATCTTGGCGAGGAACTTCTGCGCCCTGTCCTTGTCCTCGCCGAACGCGCGGTCAACATGGGAGAGCCACTTCTGCTGCTGTTCCTCGAGTTCAGCCTTGGCCTCCTTATGCTTCCTTGCGGCTTCCTCCTCCTTCGCCCTGCGCTCGGCGTCCTTTCCGTCGCGTTCCGCCATGATGGCTTCCACGCGGCGCTTCGTCAGGTAGTCGATGTACTCGTCGTCTGTCTCGAAGTCCTTGCGGCCCTTCACCGGGTCCTTCGGGGCCACCGTCTTTTTCAGTTCCTCGAACTCCTTCTTCATTTCTTCGTACTTGCGGTCGCGCTCTGCTATCTCGGCCGCGTGCTTCTGGTTCATCTTCTCCAGCTTCCGCTTGAAGGAGAACTCGGCACGCGACAGGACATCCTCATCAGCGTTTCCATTGTCGGGCGTCCCGCGTTCTTCCGGAGATTTCGTGTCGTTTACTTCCGCGTCAGCGGTCGCCGGTTCCTGCGCGCCGCCTCCGTCCTTGGTTTCAACGGTTTCTTCGGCGGCAGGAGTTTCCTTTACTTCTTCCGCTGGAGTAGCAGGCCTACTTTCTTCGGCCTTCATTTCGTCGATCAGTTCGTCTACTCTTGACATCTTGGTACCTCTGTCTTTTTGTTTGTTGTTGCCTTAATCTTCCTTCCGTACAGGTCGGACACCTGCCCACTGGACGCCACCTGTTCGACCTGCGCCCCTATCTGGCTCTCAGTCAGCATTTCCGCCCTGCGGTTCCTCGTGAGCACATTGCGCCGTATGTTGCGCAGCCTGTTCTGTGCGATCTTCACGAAAAGGTTTACCATCGCCCTCGGCCGTTCCGTCGACACCTTCCCGCACGCGATAGCCCGGAAAACGAGCATCACTAGCTCGCCCTGCGTATCCGGCGAGAACATAAGTTCCCTGTGCACTCCCATCGCCGGGCATTTCCGCAAGAGGGTGCGTGTCGCGAGGTCTACTATGTCCATCACGGTTAGGCCGAGCAGCCTCTCTATCTCTTCCGGGGCGTTGCCTGCAACATGCAGCCTCACGGCCATGGCCAGCGCGTCGGCATGGCTCCACCAGTCCATCCTCTTCGCCACCGTCAGTCCTCCGACATCATCCGTTCCAGTTCTTCCTCGCTCACCTCGTTCACGGCAAGCGCCTTCATCGCGGGGTCGTCGATGGCGGACAGCTCGACACACGTCAATGCCGCAGCGTCAGCGATGTCTGTCGACATATTCAATACCGTCCTCAACTCATCCTTCGGCGTAAGCAACAGCCTTCTTTGGCTATTCATTATCCATTGGATTGTACATAGCTGTTTCTTGAGTTCCGGAGTAAGGTCAAAGCCATCCACGCAAAGACCGTGTTGAATCTTTGCAACAAGATTGAAAAACATTTCTGCACGGACGTTTGCGTACTTTTCCTTATTTTCCTCGGAAGGAGATCTGGCAAAGTTTACCTGTTCGCACGGAATCTCGTACTTGAGGATGTTGTACTCGTAATCGCTGAACGCCATGTCCATGTTTAGCTTGTCAATCTTGCATTCCTTGTTGGACTTGCGAATCATCGCGACGCATTGTTCGTGGTTGATTCCGTTCAGTTTCCACATTTCAAGCACCAGGTTTCCCTTGCGCTTGAAGAATGCCGTTGCGTCTCGTTCCACACCCTCTCCGCAGTCCAGGCCAGCGACGACCATTTCGTCTGCAGAGATGGCCGGATACTTCGGGAACTCGTCAAGACGTATGATGGCAGCCGCGATGGAATTTTCAAGGATTTCGCCAAGAACCTGCTGGCGGTACATCGGCGAGCCCTCAATATATCGGGCTTTAAGCCTGCGCTTGTATTCCTCGGTCGTGAATTCATTGTCTAGCGACGTTGCGCGAATAACGCAGTCGGGGTTATTCTTGCACATTTCCGCGAACCACGGCTCCGGCTGGTCCTTGTTAGGGCTTGAAAGGTAACGCTCCCACGGGACGATTCCCTTTCCTCTATTTCGGTCAGTCGCGTTGTTGCGCATTTCGAGACAGATTCGGCTCGCCTCGTCAAAAATAACGCCGTCGTATTCGGTAAAGCCCAGAATGCCGGAAGGGTTCTCGTCAGTACCGCCATCGCAGCAAGCCTCGCCAAAATCGGGTGGCATTCCGATATGCCCTTCCGTCTTGTTGTAATACTTGGAAGGGTCATAGTCAGGCAGAACCGTCATCAAGATCTTGATTATGTCCCTGTAAAGCACCATCTTGAGCGCCTTCGAATTCTGTGCAATGCAAAGGATTCGCCAGCCGTCAAGCATCTTCGTCACCGCAGTCCACGCTGCGACACGGGTCTTTCCGGCGCCGACCCCCGTCTGCAAAATAAGCAATGGATCTTCGGCACGTTCCAGGAAATCGAGCTGGAACTTGCTCATGGGCGCATCGACTCCGAAGAATTCCGGCGAATCATTTTCCTCCGGTTCCCATTCGGGGTCAGTCCATCGCCATTTGACAAGTCCCTTACTTGGCATCTTCCGGAGTGGCCCTTCTAAAGTTGATTACGATGTTACGCTTCTGCTGAACGGATCCGGACAGTTCCACCTTCTGCTTCTTGTTCTCGGCCTCCTCGGAGCTGTTGAAGTCGAAGCCGGCCTTTTCCATGGCCTTCAGCAGGAGTTCGCCCTTTTTCCACAGCTTCTTGTCGATGGCCTTGAAGAACTCGGACGGTATGTCGTATGCTGTCGCGGCCATGACGAAGTTGCGGTGCTGTTCAGCGCGTAGAGTACGCAGGGATGCCGATTTCTTCGCCCCCTTCTTTCCATCTTCTTCCGTCAATTTATGGCGTTTAGAGCCGAAATTAGTCAATTTCGACTTTTTAGTCCCTTCTTTCGGTTTTTGTCGGTTGTCTTGACGGTTGGAAGCCATTCAGACCTCACTTCGACTGGATGTCCTGGCGGAGTTCCCAAATTTCGCACAGGATGGCCCTCAGAAGCCCCGGAATGTGCAGCGGGCAACCCTTGTACGGGTTCTCGCCTTTTTCGGCCCGTACGGCCTCCAGCGCTTCGTTTTCTTGCTTAGAACCGGCCTTTGGCGCGACGTTTGTCGCCCTGGCCGTACCCTTTCCCGCCATAAAGCCTCCCAGTTCACGCGGATTTGATACAATTGATACAGTTATACTCTATGAATATATACAAATATTAGCATAAAAGCAAGAGCAAAAACAAAAAAAAAGGCGGGTTTCATGCCGTCTTTTTGCAAAAATCATACAAAATGTTGAGTTTTTGCCGGATATTTACCGGAACAGGCACATGTCAATGGCCATTTTAAGTTTTATTCCCCTGTATCTCGGCTTTCCGAAATATCCGTGCAAATAGCGGGTCTTTTTGTACTCCTCGCGGAGCTTCATGGCGATGTCGTTGTTTGGATTTTCCCTGTATCCGATCTTGTCGTAGAACGTCTCGTCGTCATAGTCCAGCCATTCACGGAAATTCACGATTCTAACGTACGCGTTCTTTTCCCGTGCCATCTCGAAGGCGGCCCTACGCATCTGGAACGGTACCACATTTGCGTACATGTCAAATCGCGAACCGTTGGACTCAGTCCACTCTACGATGTACACCCTAGTACAGTGACAATCCAGCGCCATCTTCAAGGCGTCCCTTTAAATACTGCACCAATAATTTTTCAAGCCTTCATGCACATGACAAATATCGTTTATTTCCGTTGATTTGTCAAGTAAAAATACGACGGCGTGCGGGGCCCATCCCGCCGTTTTGTCACGCAGAAGCGGACGTATGCCCCATTGCTGGCGCCGCCATTGTTTGTTAACAACACCCTCGTTCTCGCGCACACGCGCGTAGTGATTCATAGTAATAGAGAGAGTATGAGGGATATTTACATATATATCCTTTATGGAAATAATAAATTCTACTTACGATTTCCGACATATGACTTCTTACATCTTACATCTTACATCTTACTTCTGTTTCTGCTCCGGTTACCCTACCGGATAGCCTACAGCCATACCTACCGGATAACCGATAGGATAACCGACCGGTTATTTTTCTATACGCCTTTTTATGCTTTCCAATGTCTCCGGATTCATCCCCAATATAAAAATAACCAATTATAAAAAAATAAAAAAAAAGTTGATTTTTTATTAAAAAACTATTGACAAATAAATTTTAAGTTGATATATTTATCTACGCAGGGTTTATCAATTAACTCGCAGTTAATAAAAACAAAAGGAAGAAACAACATGGCAGAAAGAGTCTTAATTGCAGTCCCTTCTGATACTGACGAAAAGGTTAAGAAACTAGCCAGCAAGCTTGACGAGACAAAGGGCAAGGTCATCCGCATTGCCGTAGACGAACTGGCAAAGAAACAGAAGGTCGTGTAGTAATGGCTAATAGCGGAAAGGTTACAAGCGGACCATACTGGACGCAGAATTGGATAGAGGCTATGTGGCGTTTCACGTCCGAGCACTTCGTCAATTTTGATTCTGGTGTCGTTGATTACGAGGCATTGGGCCGCGAGGAGTACGAATTCCGCAAGGCGCTTTTCTATCGCAATTTCAAGAATTCACCCAGGGCGAAGATCGTCTTTGACGAAGCTGCCTCCGACTATACCAAGAAGGTCCAGAACGGTTCAAAGGGTGGACGACCGAGAAAAGATACTACGGCAGACGGGGACACCCGCGAGGACTCCCAGGATCGTAAATCTGGTACGTCTGCCAACCTTTACGGAGACGCCCCTCGCCGCGAGGCAGGGGAGGAAGTCAATAGCCGCGAAAGCGGTGATGCTGTACCTACCACCGTCTCCAGGAATATGCGGCGTGTGCCGCAGAACGAAGCCCCAGCGCACGGATTCAGCGGTGGGCGTACCGCGCAGGGTACTATGTCCCGCTCCCCGGAGGCGGCTGCGCAATCCGGGAAAGATTACGACCAAGAACCATACCGGGTAAGCACAGACGAACCCCAGCCGGAGGGACTGACCGGCCCGAGCCACGGCGGATCCGTGGCAAGTCTTGAGGCTCGGCAAGGCCAGGCTCTGGAAAGCCAACGGCGTGCGGGGGCGGACTCCGTAAGAGGGACTCCATTGCATAGCGCCCCCGCACGTTCCCGGGCCAAGAACTCAAGGTGTCCGAACAGCCGCGAGGATTTCCACGCCTTCGTAGCAGACAACAACCTGCACGAGGGTCTCGCCGAGGAATGGTACGCCATGCACGAGGATCGCGAGTGGGTCGACAGGGACGGAAAGCCGATCAAGGACTGGCGTGGCGCCCTCTACAACTACTGCACCAAGACAGAACAGAAAAGGAGAACGGCATGAACTTCGAAGAGCTGAAGCGCGCCATCAACATCCGCGAGACCATCAAGCTCTACTTCGTGACCATCGGGCGTTACTCGGACTTCATCCGTTCCTACGCCCGCAACAAGGACGGCTCGTGGGTGAACCCGCAGCTCCACGACTCCACCGCCGCGCAGCACGAACCGCTGATCGTGCATTGCTGCGGGAACTGGTGGGGCTACAACCCGAACAACCCCGCGCACCCCATGCGCAAGTATTTCAACGAGCATTTCAAGAAGGAGGCCTAGAATGGCACAGAACGAATTCACCCGCAACGCCGCCCACGACGGCACCCACGACAGCATTGAGTTCAACGAATACCACGACGCGGAATTCTGGGCCAACGTGAGGGCTAGAAAGGCCAGACGCGATTACATCATCGAGAAGCTGGCCCCGTACATGATCGTCGTAGGCGCCATCTTCGCTTTCCTCGCCATCGGCGTGATGGAGTGCGGACTATGAGCCTTTCTCACCCGCGCTACAACGAGTACGCAACATGCTACCTGTGCGGACACAAGAAGTACTGCCTAATCAACGGCAACCAGGACTACGTATGCTACTCGTGCGACAACAAGAACTTCAACGGACTACGGGAGAAAAAGAAGAATGACAACACTTAACGACATCCACCTCCTCCAGCGCATCGCTGACAAGGCCGCAGAGAAATACAACCGCCGCTGCCGCCGCCTGGTGGCTCTCTACCGCGCAGGACGCAAGGTTGACTCGCGCCACTGGGACTACACCGACTGCATGCGACTCCAGATGGAATCGACCGCAAAGGACCTGGAGACGGTCATCGAGACGCAGGCTATGGTCGCAAGCACCGAGCCTGTCAACAACTAGAACAACTTGTCAACAATCAACGGAGAAACAAAAATGGAACAACAGAACAGCAACACCGCCGTGGCGACCGTCACCGATCAGAGCCAAATCACGGCGAAACTCCTCAACGACTACTTCGCCACGCTCACCGACAAGCTCACCGACGTGCAGCGCAACCAGTTTGCGGCAGTCGCTCAGGCTTTCGGGCTCAACCCATTCAAGCGCGAAATCTACGCCACCACCTACCGCAACAAGGACGGACAGACGGTCATGAGCATTGTCACCGGATACGAGGTGTATCTCAAGCGCGCAGAAATGAACCCGAACTACGACGGATTCGAGACAGAATTTCACGTTGTGGACAAGCAGATGAACTGCACCTGCAAGGTTTACCGCAAGGACCGCCGTATGCCCATCACGTCTACCGTGTGGATGGCAGAATACTCCACAGGCCGTTCGCTCTGGGCGACCAAGCCCCGCATGATGCTGGAGAAGGTCGCTATCGCCACGGCGTTCCGCCGCGCCTTCCCCACCGACTTCGGAGGCATGCCGTACACGAACGACGAACTCCCCGAACACATGACAGGAGCCGACAAGCTGGAACAGCAAGGCTACACCGAAGTGCAGCAGGCTGCGCCTGTAGCACAGGTAGAACCGCCGAAGGCCGCAAAGACTCAGGACGAGAAGGACGCCAACTGGCTCGCCATGTGCGACGAGTTGAGAGCACGCAACCCGGAAGTATTCGACAACTACATGAAGCAGCACAACGTGCCCGACGTCGCCGAGATCAAGGGAAGCAAGGACCGGCAAAAACTCTACACCGAACTGAAGTCCACCATCGACTTCGCAGAAAAGGAGGCCAACAATGGCTAACAAGGAAGTAATGATTGTAACCCCCGAAGACATGAAGAACCTCGTCCCGAGCGAGAAGGCGATGGACGCCTACAGGTTCGCACTCGCCAACGCCGGCATCGAGATGGACGAGGAGACGGCCTCCGACTTCATCGTGCGCCGCAACCTCAAGACCGAAGGTTTCCGCGAACTGGCCGAAGTCCAGAAGTGGATGGAAAAGACTGCCGCATCTATCAAGGAAGCGCTCAAGCACACCTACAACGTAGGAACCGAAGAGGAACTCCCCGCGAATGTCAAGTGGAGCAAGCAGAGCTACACCTACGCCTTCGATGAAGGCCAGGCTCGCGAAATCGCGCAGAGCCTCATCGACAGCGGCCTCACCACCAAGGAGCAGCTCTTCGACGCCGTGACCGTGACCGCCATGCAGAAGGCGGCAGGAATCACCACGGAAAAGATGTTGGAACTCTTCCACGACGGCATCGTCATCAAGCCGAAGGAAAGGACACTCTCCATCAAATGACGCGAGCTCTCAAGTATCCTACCTCGTCGCTAGTGGGTCGCGCGTGCGGTCGCGGCTCACACGCCTACCGCCTGGTATATGCTCTGGAGCAGTGGGCGGTGCGTCACGGGTACGAGGGACACCGCGCACATACGGTGCCTACGAAAAAGGACAAGATCAAGCAGCAGATAATCAAATTCTAGGAGCTAACAATGGCAAGTGTAAACAAGGCAATCATCGTCGGCAACATAGGCAAGGACCCTGTCGTGCGCAATTTCGCCAACGGCAAGGTGGTGCAGTTCAGCGTGGCGACGAGCAAGAAGTACCGCGACGCCAGCGGCGAAATGAAGGAAGAAACCGCCTGGCACAACATCAAAATCGCAGGCAAGAGCGCGGAATCGTTCGAGAAGTGCGGCGTCAAGAAGGGAACGCCCATCTACCTCGAAGGCGAAATAAGCTACAGGACCTGGAACGACAACGCCGGAATCCGTCACGACATGACCGAGATCGTGTGCTTCACCTTCCAGCTCCTCGGCAGCCGCCAGCAGGTAAACGGCAACGCGACACCGACATACGATTACGCGAACCCGCCGCAGCAGGCGCAGGCGAGCGCACCGACCGAGGACGACCTGGACGGACTGCCTTTCTGATTCTCTCGACTGCCTGCCCACGGTAAGGACAGACAACCCTCCTGTAATACGCCAAGAAGGCCGGCCACCTTCGGAGACAACGGCCACACGCTATCATAGCTCAACGGTAGAGCAGCAAAAGCGAGTCTATGCTACTCGGATGCTTAACGCATCGTGCGGGTTCGAGCCCCGCTGATAGCACTAGCCCGAAGAAGGCAAAATTTTGAAGCGAGGACGCAGACATGAAGAACCCATCTATGATACATCGAGCAGAAAACATGTGGATCATGTTCGCACCGTACCGCCACTCCATCAAGGAGGACTGTCCCGCGAAGGTGAAGCTCGCCCTGATGGTGAACAAATGGATGAACCCGTGGCACGCGATGCAGGACCTTGAAAAGGTCATCCCGGCCAAAAGGCTCGCGAAACTGAAAGAGAATTTAAAAGGATAATCTACAACGAGGTAAAACAAAATGAACAACAAACACGAACACATCTATGACGACTGCATCGGGAATCCGCCGTTTGACGGTGCCATTAAGATTCTCGACGAAAACTACTTGACGGAGCCACAGCGCAAGCACTTCGAAGAAAAGAAGGCCCAGATTGAAGCCGTCAAGACGGCAACCGAAACCGAAGAAACGCTTAAGAAAATTGCACTCGCAAATTTGACCTATGCAATGGACTTGCAATGCAAATGCAACAGGCTTAAAGAAGAATGTGAGCGCAAAATCGAAAATATCAACGAATGCAATAACGCCCGTGCTAAAAAATACGACGATAATTGCCGAAAGCTAGGAAAAGCCATGGGCGTGATGGTAGCCTGCTACCAGGCTATCGACCGTAACTTCGGTGACAAGATTCGAGAGCACATCGAGAAAAACAACCGCACACAGAAGGAAGGACAGATGAGAACCCTCATGGAGCAGATGCATAGGCTCACGAAGTAGAACTTGCCGCCTAGCTTGAGTAAGCGTTGTGGTAGACGTCAGGATAGGCGAGGCGGTAGATTCCGAGGATTGCAGGCGGTCAAGTACCTCGATAAAACAACCTGCATCGCACCACTAGCTCAACGGTCAGAGCAGTAGACTCATAACCTATTGGTTTCAGGTTCGATTCCTGACGGTGGCTCTAAAAATACTGAACAACTGAAAACGAGGTAAAAAATGAACAACGAACAAAAAAATGAAATTGAGTTTCTCAAGAAACGCATAAGCATTCTTGAAAATGAACTCAAGGAAAAAGACAAGAAAAACGATGCAGTATGGCCTGCCGCAGCAGCACAGCGTAAACGCGTGGCTGAATTTTGCAAGGCTCATAACATTACGCCGACCGAAGCAGAGCGCAAAAAACTCATCAAGGTCGCAGAGCATCTTGAACTCATGCTTCGTCAATATGTTCCGTCTTATCGTTATGGCGAATACGGAAAGGGAATGAAGAAGGCGAAAAACTCCACAAACAAAATTCCCGGTTTGTTCGACAAGGAGGAGTAAAAAATGAACAACATGAACGAAAACGATTCAAACGAAATTAACCTCAACGGAGTAATCTACGTCCGCAAGGATAGCATCACCGAAACAAAGCACGTCAACACCGAAGGCATGCCTTACGTGATTTGCCGCGGCCACGAATGCGGAGTGCACGCAGGCTACCTCAAGAACCACGACGGCAACCACGCCACACTCGTGAAGTCCCGCAGGCTGTGGTACTGGAAGGCCAAGGAAGGCATCAGCCTCTCGGCTGTAGCCAAGCACGGTATCGCGGCAGATGTGACTCTGCCTAACGAACTTGACGAAATCTGGCTTGGCGACGTGTACGAGGTTATCCCCTGTACGCAGGAAGCGATGGAAAGCATCTCGAAGGCAGGCGTACGTGAGCAATCTTAACATCAATGTCAATCCAGCCAAGAAGTACGGTTCCGGTTACGGTTCCGGTGGCGGTCCCGGTCACGGTTACGGTTCCGGTTACGGTTCCGGTTACGGTGACGGTTACGGTTCCGGTTACGGTTCCGGTTACGGTGACGGTTACGGTTACGGTGGCGGTGACGGTTACGGTTCCGGTGGCGGTTACGGTGACGGTGACGGTGACGGTTCCGGTGACGGTTACGGTTACGGTTCCGGTTACGGTTCCGGTTACGGTTACGGTTACGGTGGCGGTGACGGTTACGGTTCCGGTGGCGGTGACGGTTACGGTTCCGGTGACGGTGACGGTTACGGTTACGGTGGCGGTTAACAGAAATTCCGCGTAAGCCATGCAGGGTGGGCACGTGATGAACGTTGCGGGGTTCGAGTCCCCATTACGCATTATGAAAAATTGCGTTGCCTATAACAGGACGTTAGGGACGCGATGGCGCGGCGAGGCGGCTCGTAGAAGACTCCATTTTTACTTTACCGCCCACGCCACTAGGCGGCATAAAAATAGCTGGACAAGCTGATGCCAACGAAGACGGGTAAAACGCCGCGCCTCCACCCGCAGGGCCATAACTGCGGGAACGGATTTGTATCGTACAGACCGAACGGCTGTACACCCTGCCCATTGACCGACCATTTTTATACCGCACATTCCGTGCGCTTTGGGCAGGGGAAAGTTTAAAAAGATAGGTTAAAAAAATGGAAATTGACACTATTTATAATGGAGATTGTCTTGAGATTTTGCCGCTTATGAACGAAAAGTCTATAGATATTGTTGTTACATCCCCACCATATAACAAGATGGAAGGTAAGAACGCAGGGAAACTGGTAGATGCGGTCATTTACGATTCTTTTCGGGATAATATGAGCGAATCGGAATATGAGGAGAATCAAATCAATGTATTACAAGAACTCCACAGAGTTTTAAAAGACGATGGTAGTGTTTTTTACAACCACAAAAACAGATATTTTAAAGAAAGAATGGTTAGTCCGCTTGAATGGCTTTTGAAGACTGACTTTGAAATACGCCAAGAGATTATATGGAATAGAAAAATCGCAGGAAACATCCGAGGTTGGCGTTTTTGGCAAGTGGACGAAAAAATCTACTGGTTACAAAAAAAAGGAGCAAACAGAATTGAACTTACGCCACAAATTGCTTCATTAAGTTCTGTTTGGGAATTCCCACCACAAAGAAAATCCGAAACAAATCATCCTTGCAGTTTTCCAATAGAACTTGTAAATAGATGTTTGTGCGTTTGTGAAAAAAAAGATGCAATAATTCTAGACCCTTATATGGGAAGTGGAACAGTTGCGATTGCGGCTAAAAGGAAAGGTTTTCATTATATAGGGTGTGAAATAAGCAAAAAATATATAGAAATTGCTAACAAGCGAATAGACGAAAAAACTGCGCAAATTTCAATGTTTTAAAAAGGTAGGTAGTCAAATGGATACAGTACAGCTAGATTTCTTCGCTGATGACCCGAACAATAGCCCTATGCTGCTTTCCGCATTGGGCGAGGGCATACAGAACGATTGCGGAGTGTACGTGAAGAATAACTGCGGGTAAGGATTTGAAACGAGGAATTGCTACGGAGTAATCGAACAAAATGAAAGAGAAACTGACGAACATCTGGCTATGGATCGTTGCGATAGCTTTCTCGGTGGCGGCTATCTGCACCTTCATAGCGTGGGTGGGTGGGCTCACAATCTGCTTGATGAGGTGGCTCAATGGCTGAACCGACCGCACAGCAGCTCGCACGACAAAGACTGGCAGCGACAGACCTCGCAAAGTTCGCTCCGCCACCGCCAAAAAGAAAGAAGGCCGAGCCGGAGCCGCCGAAGTACACGAAGCCAGCCGTGAAGATAAGCGCAGAGGAGCGCAAGGCGAAACAGAAGGCATACGCACACGCCTACTACCTCGCCCACAAGGACGATAAAAAGAAGCGCAATGCGGAGTTCCGTAAGAATCATCCCGAAGCATACCGCAGCAACAGCCTGCAATGGTACTACGAGCATAAGGAGCATTGCAACGCAAGAAACAAGGAGTGGCGGGAATCGCACAAGGAGCAGAAACTGGAAACTCACAGAAAGTGGATGGCGAATCACCCCGGCTACTACACCAAGGAAGCGAAACTCAAACGTAAGGAGAAACGAGAGAATGGAAAAAGAATTTAGCGCGCCCCTTCACCCGACGCAGTACGGAAACCACATCAAGGACGGACGCCACAGGGCAACGCACATCAACCCCGAAGTCCGTAAGCTGATGGATGCAGGAATGAGTAAACGAACTGCCTACCGCCACGCGGCGGCAACGAAGCTCAAGAAAAAAGAACCGGATTTCAACTACGAACGAAACACACCGAAAGGAGAATGGGTATGAAATGCGACGAACTGAAAGCAGAACCTATGATAATTAATGAAGATTACACGGCTTTATATTATCCAAAGGAGTCAGTAGACGCAGCTATTACGGAACTCAAGCGGAAACTTGAGGATGCAAAGGCCACGGCATACGCAGAGAGTGTGGATGCAGGTATGCGTGAGCGTAGGCTGAAACGTGCGCTGTGGATTTCTAGGGCTGAAAGGGCGAAGGAAAAACAACAACTTTTCCATTTCTCTCTTGGTTATGAGAAATTGTGTATAGACGGATTTTACGACCCATATAGCGGTCGCAGAGAATTGTCGCCGAAACAATGGATTAAGGCTTTTAACAAAGTAGAAGTCAAATTACTCAAGAAGGCGGAGGAGTACAAATGAGCGAACTGAATGTATATCACCACGAGTTAAGACCGAATGAGTATGCTGAATTTTACCTCAAGTACGAAGCCGACAAGGTTATTGCCTTATTCACGGATAAGGCGAACTATAACGAATACGCATACAAACTCAAATCCGAAGAACTTGCCGACACTTGCAGATTCTACGAAAAAGAACTCCGCCACCAGAAGTACAAGCGGTGCTTGGCGATGGCAAGTTATTGGGTTGCCGTTAGCTACCAGTGTGTGGACGACAAGCACAGAAGAAGTGCGGAAAGACATCGCCGCAAGTGGCTGGAACTTGCCAAGAATTTCAAAGACAAGGAGTAGAAGTGATGTACGCAGTAATCAAGAATCTAATGAACGGCGACAAGAAGGTAGTCTACAAGACAGCAGACCTCTTGCAGGCTAGAGATTATGCAGAATCGTTGAACGAAGACTTTGACGACCCGGACGGGGCGCACTACACGGTCGGAATGATAAAGGAGAACGCATAATGGCTATCATTAAGACCAGCATCGCACAACTGCGCGAGAAAGCGCCGTACATACTCAAGAGAAAGGGCCACGCCAAGCAGAAAAAGAAACTGCTGAAAGCGTACCATGGTAAGCGCCTCAAAAAATGGTGGTCATCATACGCCAGCTGGGAATGCTGTAAGATTGAGGAACTCAAGGATGCAGAACACGTCGGCCACCGAATGAAAGGCGGACACCGACACAACCACATCTACAACAAGTGCCACAAGTATGTTTTCCGCGGCAAGAATGCTCGGAAGATTGACAGAAACGACAAGAAGGAATTCGTGCGAATCTTCTACATCGGGCTGAAATTGAACCGTAATTTCGGCGAATTCCTGCACAAGATTTTTCACAAGAACAACCGATCAACCGCCCAGTATGGCAAAGGATAACACAATGGCAATAGAACTGCACCACCTGCATCCCAGCCACGACGCCGAGCTGACGCGCCTGAAAGCACGCATCGCGGAGCTTGAGCGCATGTATACCGAGCACACCTTGCAGATTGCGAAGATGAACGGCTACATTCACCACCTGGAAGAAGAACTGGAGGCATCCAAAAGGAAGGAAAAGGAGTCCCGCGAGCTTGCGGACCCATACACGCTCTATTGCGAGGCTAGTGCGGAGACGCTGCGGAAGGCGCTGGGCGAATACCGATGGCGCAGGACGTGCGACGAGCGACCGCCTGAATGGAGCTGTGTAATCGTCTACTTCCACAACGAAAAAGGCGAGGAGCAATACCGACTCGCGATGTACTCGAAAGAGAATGGCTGGGAGGTAGACGACGAGGAAGTCTACAAGACCGCCGAGATAGAGGCGTGGCACCCGCTCCCGATGCCGCCGGAGGAGGAACAATAGATGCCCATTGCGAAAATCAAGACGCTCACGCTGACAATCGCCGAACCGTGGTTCTCGATGATTCGGGACGGAAAGAAAAAGGAAGAGTACCGGGAAATCAAGGATCACTACTTACACCAGTTCTACAACTACGCCGTGATGCACAAGTTCTTCGGCGTACCTCCGCAGCCATACCACTTCGACCGTCCCCAGGTTTTCCACACAAAGCAGTTCCAGAAGAACTTTGACCTGCTCGTACTTCGCAACGGCTACCGTGCGGACAGCCCGAAGATAACTCTCAAGAACCCGAAAATCCGCGTCGGCACGGGTCGCCCGGAATGGGGCGCGGAGCCGGGCAAAAACTACTTCGTGATTACTTTTGGAGATAGGGTAGAATAATGGAAATATGGAAACAACACCCTTCTTTTGATTGCATGGTTTCTTTCAATGGAGAAATTAGAGTAAAAGACAAAAGGACAAACAAGTGGTATCTAAAAAAACAATATACAACGAATGGTGGTTACAAAAGAGTCTCTTTTCGGAAGGACGGCAAAGTAAAAAAGATTTTAGTTCATAGGCTTGTTTGCGAAACTTTCAAAGGAGTTAGCCCTAAAGGTAAAGAATTTGTGGATCATATAGATAGGAATAGAAGTAACAATAATGCGGATAATTTGAGATGGGTTACAAAAAAGGAAAACTCCGATAATAGCATAAGAGTTATAGAACGAGAAAATTTAGGAGTACGTCAATGCGATGACAAAAAGGCTTATAGTAGAGAAAGATACATAGCACATAAAGAACACATACGGAAATTACAAAAGATGTATTACGAGACTCACAAGGAACACTACCGAATGTTAGCACAGCGTAACAGATTAAAAAAAAGGAGTAACGATGGCCGACACGATTAAAATTGAAATTAAAGAATTCGAATCGCCAAAAGTCAAGTGCGCGACGTGCGACAACACAATGAGCGAATCTCGCGCGTTTAGTTTTCCGATCTGCGACGATTGCCTGAAGGCCATGCGTGAAATCATCAAGGAGAATAAATGAACGAAGATGCCGAAAAGCTGAAAGGCTTTTT